>ERZ808054.386-NODE-386-length-45089-cov-5.447703_pt1 | contig 45089 bp, 35 predicted proteins | sample MGYA00380201_ERZ808054 | MGnify/ENA primary metagenome ERZ808054 (study PRJEB31490, sample SAMN06133419) | mouse gut metagenome | isolation source: Z5_2 | host: mice | place: China: Chengdu | collected 2015-05 ...
CGCCGGGCGTCCGCCCTATGAAGATTCAGAGTGAAAAATGCTTATGAAAACAAGTATTCAACGCTTTTTTCGCTCTAAATCTTCGCATGGCCGAACTGTTACTCTGTAATATTACGAAACCAACATCATATGATATCTTACAGGTGAGGGACATGTCGCAAGAGAAAAGAGAAGTAGGACAATATAATGGAATTACAGAGGGTGTAATCTGGCAGCAGCTTCTGTTATTCTTCTTTCCGATTTTGTTTGGAACCTTTTTCCAGCAGCTTTATAACACAGCAGACGCAATGATTGTGGGAAAATTCGTGGGAAAAGAAGCCCTGTCAGCGGTGGGGGGGACCACGGGAACCCTGATTAATCTGCTGGTGGGATTCTTCGTGGGAGTGTCCTCGGGCGCTTCCGTTGTAGTTTCTCAGTATTATGGGGCAGGACAGGAGGAACAGGTAAAAAAATCGGTTCATACATCCTTTTGTCTGGCATTGGCCGGAGGCGTATTTCTCATGGTCATTGGCGAGGTGTTTGCTCCGGCTGCCATTGCCGCCATGGGCGCTCCGGAAGAGATCCGGGACTATTCGGTGACGTATTTAAGGATTTATTTCCTGGGTGTCATCGGAAACCTGGTCTATAATATGGGTGCGTCTATTTTACGTGCGGTGGGTGATTCAAAAAGGCCGCTGTTTTTCCTGATTGCCAGCTGTCTGACAAATATTGTATTGGATTTGCTGTTCGTTGTTGCGCTTAAGCTGGAGGTTATGGGGGCGGCATTCGCCACAATTTTATCCCAGCTTCTTTCAGCAGTTCTGGTTATGGTAACTTTAATGAAGTCCAGAGAGTCTTTCCGGTTTGAGTTCAGGCTTCTCCATCTGGACAGGCTGATGTTAAGAAAGGTCATTAAAATCGGACTTCCGGCAGGAATCCAGTCCATGATGTATTCCATTTCCAACATCGTGATTCAGGCCAACGTCAACAGCTTCGGAACCAATACCATCGCAGCCTGGGCTGTTTACGGAAAAGTAGATGGTCTGTTCTGGATGACCATGGATGCCATGGGTATTGCAATTACAACCTTTGCCGGGCAAAACTTCGGCGCCAGAAAGCTTGAACGGCTGAAAAGGGGAAATAATGTGGGTCTGGTTATGACCATATTGCTGACCCTGGGCCTGGGCGGGTTCATTATGGGCCTTGGAAGACCCCTCAGTATTCTGTTTACCAGTGACCCGGAGGTAGTGCAGCTCAGCCTGAATATTATTAATTTTGTGACCCCATTCTGGATTCTCTATGTGGCGGTTAACGTATATTCCTGCACACTGCGCGGAATCGGTGATGCTTTTGTGCCGATGCTTCTGATCTGCTTTGGCACCTGCGTCCTGAGAGTGCTCTGGATTCTCGTGGCTGGGGCCATAAGCCCGGGTCTTTACACAACCCTTACCAGCTATCCTTTAAGCTGGGGCATTACGTCTGTGGCTTTCCTTGTTTACTACTACCGTTTCAGCGGAATGCGGAAGCTGGACAGGCTGATGCAATAATATGCAGACGGGAAGAAAATTCTGGCATAACTGTTCGGCAGGTCTGTGCATTTGCTGCACGGACCGTAAGAATACCTGAATCAGGAAGCAAAAATCCCATCGGCAGAGTCGATTTTAAATGGGTTTTTGTACGTAACTGTGAAGACACTGGATAGTTATATTTCGGCCGGGAAATGAGGCAGACATGGAAACAAAATTTATATTTACAGAAAAAAATGGAGGCGCTTGTGTGACAGAAATCCTGTCACCGGGCGCCGTCTGCATCGTTCCGGAGTCCCTTGGAGGAGCTTGTGTCACAGAAATTGGAGATCGGTGCTTTGCAGGGAGCCCTGTGGAGGAAGTGTATCTTCCGAGAACACTTAAAAGAATCGGCAGGTATGGATTTTATAACTGCGAACATCTGCGGGCTATTCATATATATGCAGAAACCATGGAAATTGGAGGCGGCATTTTGAACGGATGCCGAAATGTCAGAGAAATTTTCATTCATATGAGTGCGGACGAAAAATCTGCCCTCCGGGACTTTGTGACGGAGCTTGGCGAGCGCATTACCGTCCATTATTTTTTGCCTGACGGAAACGGAGGCGAGCGGGAAGCGGCCAGACTGGTGTTTCCGGTGTACTATGATGAGGCGGTGGAGAACACTCCTGCGAGAATCACCGTCTCCAATATCCATGGCACAGGGCAGAAATACCGATACTGCTTTACAGACAGAAAGCTGCGGTTTGAACGATATGATAAGTTGTTTGTCTATGAAAAAGCGGAAGAGCCGGTGACAGCGGCTGCGGAGATTGCCATGTACCGTCTCTGGTATCCCCATGGGCTCTGGGAAGATGCGAAAAAGGCTTATGAGGATTTTTTGCAGGAACATCTTTACGAGGTGTTGGCCGGGAACCTGGGAAAGCCGGACTGTTTTAAGCGTTTATTTGGGGAGTTTGCCGGGAGGCGGCTTACGGAAGAGGAGACGGATCGGCTGATTTCGGAGGCATCGAAGCGAAAGCTGGCGGAAATTTCCGGTATCCTGATGGACTATAAACACCGGAGTTTCCAGCCAAAGAAAAAGAAATTTGAGTTTTAATCCGGGTTCTCTGAAACAGGAATCTGGATTTCTGTTACAAATCTTGACACATCGTCGGTGAGCCCGTAATCAATCATAGTGATCTCTTTGGAAAAGCCGCAGATGAAAAGTTTTTCTTTTTCAATATACTGTATAAGCTTTTCGTAATACTTTGCCGCATTTTCATGGCTTCCCTGGAATTTTACAGTGACACAGGTCTCCTTGGGAAGAACAAAAGTTTTACCTTTAAAATGGTCCTCATCATCCAGAATAATAAATACAATCTCATAGGGCTTGAACCTTTTTTCCAGCAGCCGCTCCCGGGAAAGACCGATTCCCACCTTTCCCAGGAAGGCCATGGACATTTCTTCCTCCTGTTCCAGTTCCCGGATGGAGTACTCCAGATCCAGATAAGATTTGGGAATCAAGTCTTTTTTGATGAGAGCAAGCCGCCTTGAAGGTTTTGTTTCAAGGGCAATCGTGTCCAAAACGGAGGTGAGGGCGTCGTTTAGCTGGTTTAAACGGTTTTCGATTTTTCTTTGAATCAGAAGAAGTTCCTGCTGGCGCAGGAGTACCTGTTCCTTTTGGTGCTGCAGCATGGACTGAATCTGCTCAATATTTCTGTTTTTCAAGAATTTTGCAATTTCTTCCAAAGGCATGTCCAGGGCACGCAGATATCGGATTGTGTTAAGACATTCAAATTGTCTGGCACTGTAATAGCGGTATCCGGTGTCCGGGTCTTTATACTCCGGCCGCACCAGACCGATTTTTTCATAATGGCGCAGGATGCTGACGCTGATGTGAAACAGCCTGGACACTTCACCGATATGAAACAGTTCGTTGTTTTCCATATGTTTTTCCCTCATATAAAACATAGATAAGTGTATAAAAAGCCATAATACCAGATACAATGGGAGCGATCATGCCAAGCCGTCCCAAATTGTCCGGGAAATACCTTCCGAACAGGTAAACCATGGGAATCCGAAGAAGCAGGGCGCCTGCACAGCTGCTTATCATGGTCCACAGAGTTTTTTGGCGGCCATTTAAATAGCCGTTCAGACAGAAAACAAAGGTCACCAGAATATAATCGTAGCTGCAGGAACGAAAGAATGGAATACCGGCAGCTATGACACCAGGATCGTCAGAGAAAACGCGGATCATGGACTGAGGACTTACCTGGGCCCAGACCCAGAACAGCGATGAAACAAAGAGCGCGAAGCTTAAGCCGTACCATAGGGATCTTCTGGCCCTCTCCGGTTTACCCGCCCCCATGTTTTGAGCGGTGATGGCAGCCAGGGCACTGGCCATGGAAGTGGCAGAGAGCATGGCAAATACATCGAATTTGCTGCTGATTCCCACAACGGACGCCGCATAGACGCCGCAACTATTCATGATGGTGGTCAAATACAAAAAGGAAATGCGTATCATCAGCTCCTGAAAGGAGATGGGGATGCCGACTCTTGCCAATTTCCGCACAATGGAGCCCACAGGCCGGAAGGAGGGAAGGGCAAAGTCAAAAATAAAATTGTTTCTTTTTAAATAGATGATGGCAATCCCCATGCTGATGGCCTGAGACGTCACGGTGGCCAGGGCCGTTCCGCTTACTCCCATGGAACAGTATTTCACAAGAATGAAGTCTAAAACAATATTAATAATACAGGAGATTCCTACAAAAATCATGGGACGGGTGGAATCTCCATAGCCCCGGAGGATGGCGCTGATGGCATTGTAGCCGCAGATAAAAATATTACCTGCGGAGCAGATGGCCACATACCGCATGGTCAGGTCGAAGGACTCGGCCGGAGTGTTGAGAAGCGTAAGAAGGGGACGTTCAAAGCCCAGCATCAGAGCGGTCAGCAGAAGAGCCGCCGCCGCGAATACAGTGAGCGTGGTGCCGATGGTTCTTTTGACCAGATCGTACTGCCGGCTTCCCATACCGTCTCCGATGAGGATGGTACTGCCAAGGGTCAGTCCGGTGATAAGACTGGTGACGATCTGGGTCACCTGAGTTCCGGTGGAGACGGCAGCCACACTTTCTGCACCGCAGTACTGGCCAACAACAAATAAATCAACGGCACCATACAGGGACTGTAAAATATTGGCAATGAGAAACGGGACTGCGAAAAGCAGAAGCGTCTTTAAAGGATTGCCTTCGGTAAGATTGTTTTCTTTCATGAGTTTTGCCTGCCTTTTTCTATGATGAATATAAACATAAACCCTGTAATAGTTGTAGAGTCAAGGACAAAAAAAGTCAACTGTTTTTTCTATACACAAAAAAATAAAATATGGTATAATGTCCACGAAAGCAATGAGCAGTGCGGAAAAGGACGAACAAGAAGAAGCGTTGTGCTTGCACATAAGCGTCTTCTTGTTCGGCCTTTTCCATAGGGCGAAAGCCCGTGAGCTCGAAGCCGCAAAGCGGATTCGAGCTTGCACTGCGGACCAGAATATGAGGAACCAAAGAAGCGTTGTGCTTGCACATAAGCATCTTCATGTTCGGCCTTTTCCATAGGGCGAAAGCCCGTGAGCTCGAAGCCGCAGAGCGGATTCGAGCTTGCACTGCGGACCTGCATATGTGGATTACAGCATATCACCAGACATGATACCCGATACTTGCAATCATACGGAGAAGGGGGAGATAACGGACGTGGAAAGAGAAGAGACTTATGAGTCCCCGGTCTTTAAAGAACAAAAAGCGGCAGAGGAGCTTTCCGGCATCTGCGTGGAAATTTTGCGGGATGCCAGAAATGAAATATATCTTTCCATGCGGTTTTTGGATGTGGCCCTCAGCTCCCTCTATTTTGTACCGGACCTTTCGGTGCGGGGACTTGGAACCGATGGAAACAGTCTGTTTTTTAAGCCGTCCGGACTGGCTTCCATGTACCGGAAAAATCGTATCTATGTAAATCGCGCATATCTCCACTCCGTGTTTCACTGCCTGTTCTGTCATATGTGGACCAGAAAAAAGCGGGCGGAGGAGTACTGGAATCTGGCCTGCGACATTGCGGTGGAGTCCATCATTGACGGCCTTCAGATTCCCTGCATCCGCATTCCGGTCTCTCCGGCACGAAAGGAATTTTATGAACGATTAAGAGCCCGGATCCGTGTTTTAAATGCTGAGAGCATTTATCACGCCCTTCAGGAAATGGAGCTTTCGGAGGGAGAATATAACCGTCTGGCGGCAGAATTTTTTCGGGACGATCATTGTTTTTGGGAAAAGGAGAAGAAACCGCCGAGGCCCAACCAGACCAGAAATAAAAAAGAGGACTGGGACCATAAGCGGGAGAAAATGCAGATAGAGATGGAAGCGTTTTCCGAGGACCCGTCGGACGGGGAAAAGGAACTGCAGAACCAGCTGGCCATTGAAAACCGGGAGCGGTATGATTACCGGAAGTTTCTGAAAAAGTTTTCTGTTTTAAAGGAAACCATTCAGGTGGACCCGGATGCCTTCGACTATGTGTTTTATCACTATGGAATGGAACTTTACGGCAATATGCCGTTGATTGAGCCGTTGGAGACCAGGGAAGTCCGTCGGATAGAGGACTTTGTGATTGTCATTGACACCTCCATGTCCTGCTCCGGGGAGCTGGTGAAGAAATTTCTGGAGGAGACTTATACGGTGCTGACCCAGAGGGAGAGCTTTTTCAGAAAAGTGAATATTCATATTATTCAGTGTGATGACAGGGTGCGCCAGGATGTGAAAATTGAAACGGAAGACCAGCTTGTGGAATACATGGATCATCTGACGCTGTATGGGATGGGCGGCACTGATTTCCGCCCGGCTTTTCTCCATGTGGACCAGATGAGAAAGGAACAAAAATTTTCTAAGCTCAGAGGGCTTCTTTACTTTACGGACGGGCGCGGCATTTTCCCAGTGCAGATGCCGCCTTATGATACGGCCTTTGTATTTATGGAGGGCAATTACACCGATGTGGATGTGCCTCCATGGGCCATCAAGCTGATTTTGTCTCCGGAGGAGCTGGAACCAGGAGCAGGAGAGGAAATAGAAAGATGAACATTAAACGGGCAAAGGAAGAAATTAAAAATACCATCAAGGCCTATCTTTTAAAAAACAGCCATGGAGAGTATGAAATACTTTCCATGAGACAGCGTCCCATTCTTCTTATGGGGCCGCCTGGAATCGGAAAGACGCAGATCATGGAGCAGATAGCCAGGGAATGTGGAATTGGCCTGGTGTCCTACACCATCACCCATCATACCCGCCAGAGCGCCATCGGCTTGCCGTATATCGAAGAGAAAACCTATGGCGGTCGGAAAAAGCATGTGACAGAATACACCATGAGTGAGATTGTGGCGGCCATTTATGATAAAATAGAAGAGACCGGGTTAAAGGAGGGGATTTTATTCATTGATGAAATCAACTGCGTGTCGGAAACTCTGGCCCCGGCCATGCTTCAGTTTTTACAGTATAAGACCTTCGGCAACCATAAAATTCCTGATGGATGGATCATTGCGGCTGCAGGGAATCCGCCGGAGTATAATAAATCCGTGAGGGACTTTGACATCGCCACTCTGGACCGGGTTAAAAAAATCAATGTGGAGGTGGATTTTGCCGTTTGGAAGGAATATGCAAAACAGGCGGATGTTCACCCTGCAATTCTCTCCTATCTGACAGCCAGGCCCCAGCACTTTTACCAAGTGGAGACCACCGTGGACGGAAAGATTTTCGCTACGCCCAGAGGATGGGAGGACTTATCCGGATTTTTGGAGGTGTATGAGAAAATCGGTCTGGCCTGTGACCGGGATGTGGTGTCCCAGTATATCCAGCATCCGAAAATCTCCAGGGATTTCGCTAATTATCTGGAATTGTATCATAAATACCAGGCCCAGTATCAGATCGAACAGGTACTGGCGGGGGAGTGGAATGAGAGGCTTATGGAGCAGGCGGCGAAGGCGCCCTTTGACGAGAGGCTTTCTGTGGTGGGACTTCTGCTTTCCGGGCTTAATGTGGAATTTAGAAAGGCCGGAAAGACAGAGAATTATCTGGAGGTATTGTTTGAAAAATTGAAAGAATTTAAAGAATGCCTCAGTGCAGAAGAGGAAGAGCCCCTGAAGTGCTTTTTAAGAATTTTGGAACGGTTCCAAAAAGAGCTTGACGGAAAAAGGCGAGCAGGTCTTCTCACCAGAGAAGAACAATACCGCTACCAGGATGTTTCTGACACATTGGAGCGGTATCTTAACATAGCCAAAGGAGAGACCCTGCGGGAGGGGGAAGAAATTTTTATCCGGTTTGCCGGAATGTTCGGAGAGGAGAGGGAACTGTATGAAACTCTGTGCAGCAGCGCTCTTTCCATGGTGGAACATGCCTTTGACTTTATGGAAGGCACCTTTGGAAACGGACAGGAAATGGTTATTTTTATCACAGAGCTCAACACCAGCTATGATGCTGTGCGATTCTTAAGTGAAAATCCCTGTGAACGGTATTATCAGTACAATAAGGAGCTGCTGTTCGAAAACAGGGAAGCTGATATTTTAAGAAAACTGGATCGTTTGGGTGAGTTTTCTTAGGCTGTGAAAAGGAGGAGAGGGAGTATGCAATATGAAGGAACCCTGTACCGTCCGCCCAGTGAGGCGTATAGTTTAATTATTCAGGTCACCATCGGGTGCGCCCATAACAGGTGTACCTTCTGCAACATGTACCGGGAGAAAAAGTTCCGTGTGAGAACCAGAGAGGAGATCATGGGGGATTTGGACGAATGCCGTGATTATTATGGAGACCGGGTGCGCCGGGTATTCTTCGCAGACGGAGATGCGCTGGTAGTAAAGACGAAAATGCTCTTGGAGCTGCTTTACTATGTTCATAAAAATTTTCCTCATGTGGAACGGATTTCTTCTTATGGAACAGCAAAGGATGTGCTGAAAAAATCAGAGGAGGATTTAAAAGCCCTGGCAGCAGCAGGGCTGGAGCTCATCTATATCGGGGCGGAATCAGGAGATGACCGGGTGCTGGAGCACATTAAAAAGGATGTGACAGCAGCTGATATCATTGCCGCCGGACAGAAACTCAAGCGCTGCGGCTTAAAGACTTCTGTGACGCTGATTTCCGGTCTGGGCGGAAGAAGGGGAATCCGTGACCATGCCATCAAATCCGCCAGGCTGATTACCGGAATGAATCCGGAGTACGCTTCCTTTCTGACCCTGCGGCTTTATGAGGGGACCCAGATGAACGAGGAAGTGAAGCGCGGGGAGATGGAGCTCATCACTCCGGACGAGATCGTGGAGGAGATGGAGCTGTTCTTAAGTCATGTGGATTCCCCGGGAACCGTTTTCAGAACTAACCACGCCTCCAATTATGTGGTTCTTGCCGGAACCCTCAACGAAGACACTCCGCGGATGTTGACGGAGCTGGAGCTTGTGAAGGAAAAACAGCGGTACAGGCTGGAGGAGTGGAGACGACATATATAATAGGTCAGGTCAGAGTCAGAACGGCCGTCTGATTTTTCAGGAGCTTGTCAAGAACGAGAGTGTTGGTGTCATAGGTTACCACATCGTTGCAGTGGCTGGTGTATTCCTCCAGGCGGCCGATTACCGGATAGCCGAAGGTGTCCGAGCGGTAGTGCATGGGAATTACCACGCGGGGGGAAAGGGCCATAACCAGCGCCTTCGCCTGGGCAGCGTCAATGGTGTAGTAGCCGCCCACAGGAATAAGAATGGCATCCAGGTGCTTTAACTGGTCCATCTGCTGGTTTGTAAGAGCGCATCCAAGGTCTCCCATGTGGGCGATCCGGAAGTCACCGGCTTCCAGAATATGTATCCGGTTAGTTCCCCGTAAAGTGCCCTTTGCATCATCATGATAAGTGTCAATCTTCAGAATATTGAAAGGGTTTGAGGCCTGAGGTTCTTTTAGGCTCACTGCTTCCGTAAACCCATGGTCGCTGTGCTCATGGCTGCAGAGAACGCGGTTGGCAGTTAAAGACAGTGGTGCCAGTCCGGGAACGGAGCCCGGCGCATACGGATCTAAAACGATGGAATAGTTATTATAAGAAACGGAGAAACAAGAATGACCGTGCCATGTAATCAATAAATTTCCCATAAAATCCCTCCTGTAATGCAAAATTTTTCTAATTCTATTTTACCACGGAAATGGGGCCGGTTCAAATGTTTTTAAAGGAAAGGAAAATGAAAACCGTTATGGTTAATTTCATTGACTTTGAATGGTCACTGTGTTAGAATATCTGTGCTTGTCAGAGGACTTGCAATCAAATAAGATTGTTGAAGTGGGATAAGACCATTTGGAGCTTTATCCCATTTTTGTTTTGTGCGGCGGGGTAAAGCAAAGAAAGCTTTATCCCGCTTCCTTTATGGGAGGTATCTTAATGAACGCAAAAACAAAATCTTTATTTGCTTACATCTTCCCTGCACTGGGCGGATTGTTTGTAACGTACCTTTACAACGTTGTGGACGGTATCTTCGTCGGACAGGGCGTTGGCCCGGCTGCACTGGGGGCTGTTAATATCGGTGTTCCATTTATCACATCGGTTGTCGCCTTCGCAGCCATGTTCCCCATGGGCGGCGCAACCGTTGTGGCTATCAGAATGGGGCGGGAGGATAAAGACGGAGCAAACCACGCTTTTATGACGGCTTTTTTCTTAACGGCTCTGCTTTCCGTCGTGCTTATGGTTGTGGGTATGGTATTTTCCCGGCAGATTGTTGACTTAAGTGGCGCAGGAAAACTTAGTGAAGAAATGCGGAATATGTCCGCAGAGTATTTGTTTTACTATTCTGCTTTTTCCATTCCCATGCTTATGAGTACCTGTCTTTCTGTTTTTGTCAGAAATGACGGTTCGCCTGCGCTCTCCTTCGCGGGGATGTGTGCGGGGGCGGCGGCAAATATCTTTTTGGATTGGCTTTTTATTTTCCCATTCCACATGGGGGTGATTGGTGCGGCGGTTGCGTCCGGCTTGGGACAGGTGTTTTCCGTTCTTGTTCTGCTTTCCCATTTTATACGAAAAAAAGGAGAACTGCGGATTAAGCCATTCAAAATAGATTTTTTACTGATGAAAAAAATTTGCAGGCGCGGCGTACCGGAATCCGTTACACAGCTTACGACCCCGGTCACTGCATTTTGCTATAACCTTATGTTAGCGAGCCTGATGGGCGATATTGGAGTGTCGACCTTTAGCGTTTTGAGCTTTATTTACTCTCTTGCAAACGCAATCCTTTCTGGTGTTGCACAGGGGCTGCAGCCTCTTTGGGGACATTGTTACGGCAGGCAGGATACAGAGGAAATAGGCTGGTATTTCCGCTGCGGGATGATTATAAATCTCATTTTGTCAATTTTAATTTATGGAGCGTTGTTTATTTTTGATAAGCCTGTAATCCGCATATTCAATCAGAATGTTGACCTTGTGCAGACGGCTTCGGCAGCTTTGCCATTGTTTAGCCTGTCCTTTCTCCCTATGGCGCAGAACCTCATTTACACAGCATTCCTTTTTTCGACAAAAAGAACGGGAGCAGCAAATATCATAGCAGTGAGCAGAGGTATTGTAGCAAAAGCGTTGGCTATTTTCTGTATTCCCATGTTCTTTGGAAGTGACGCTATTTGGATTGCGCCATTTGCCGCAGAAATCGTGACTCTTGTACTCGCCATCAGACTATGTGAAGCTACGAAATCAGACTATCAATAACTTTTAAAAGATATTTTTATGAATCGGTTTTCAGGGTTTTTAAAGTATAAACAATGACTGCAGATGAAATTAAAAATGTCAGCACATCGGAAACCGGCATGGAGTAAAGGACGCCGTCCAGCTGGAAAATTCCGGGGAGTATCAGGGCAAAACCTACGCCGAAGACCACCTCACGGACCATGGAAAGCATGGTGGAAAGGAATGCCTTTCCGAGGGACTGAAGGTAGATGAAAGTTGCCTTGTTGACCGTTGCAAGAGTCATCATGCACAGATAAATACGGAAGCTCTTAATTGCGAAATCTGTATAATAGGAACTCTCATTGGAAGCTCCGAAGATGGCGATAAGCTGTCCTGGGAAGAATTCCACAATGATGGTAGCAAGAAAGCCCACCACGGCCTCAGAAATCAGCAGGAGAATAAACAGGCTTTTTGCACGGTCATTTCTCTTAGCGCCGATATTATAACCCACGATGGGGATGCATCCGGCAGCCATGCCGACGGCGATGGAAATGACAATCTGGAAAAACTTCATGACGATTCCAACCACGGCCATGGGGATCTGGGCGTACTGCGTCTGGCCGAAAATGGGATCCATGGCGCCGTATTTCTGAATCATGTTATTGATGGCAGCCATGGCGGCAACCAGGGAAATCTGGGATAAGAAACTGCAGATTCCCAGGGGCAGATACTTTTTTGCCAGGGAGCCATGGATGCGGAAGCTGCTCTTTTCCAATCTGACGGCCTTCATGTTGCAAAGATACCAGACGGACAGGATGGCAGTCAGAACCTGTCCTAAGACCGTAGCAACGGCCGCGCCCATCATGCCCCATTTAAAAATGAAGATGAAAATGGGGTCCATAATGATATTGACAAAAGCGCCGGCCAGGGTGGAAACCATGGCGAATTTCGGACTTCCATCGGAACGGATGACAGGGTTCATGACCTGGCCGAACATATAAAAGGGAATGCCAACGGTGATCCAGAAGAAATATTCCTTGGAATGGAGAAAGGTTTCCTGGTTTACCCGGCCGCCGAACATGGTTAAGATCTGCTCCTGAAAGATCAGGTAAACGGCGGTGAGGATGAGGCTGGTAATTCCGCAGAGTATGACAGAGCTTCCAATGCTTTTATGAGCATTTTCACGCCGGTCTGCCCCCAGGCTGATGCTGACAAAGGCACAGCAGCCGTCGCCGATCATAACAGCAATGGCCAAGGCCACCACAGTCAGTGGAAACACAACCGTATTGGCAGCGTTCCCGTAAGAACCAAGGTAGGATGCGTTGGCAATGAAAATCTGGTCAACGATGTTGTAAAGTGCAGCCACAAGCAGAGAAATAATGCAGGGCACGGCATATCTTCGCATCAATGCTCCAATGGGTTCTGTTTCCAGAAATGTGTTAGATTTTTGATTCATTGAAATTCACTCCTTTTCATAAAGATGAAATCAGATTCCGCCAGTCAGCGGACATAAAAAAGCGTGTGCTTTGGCCCACACTTGCGCCAAGTATGGGCGCACGGGGGGCCCATGGAACAAAAAAACAGCCTGTGGCAGTCAACTGGATTTACGCAGGACTGCTACACGCTGTTTTGCTATATATTAGCAAGTTTTGGGAAAAATGTCAAAGGTAAAAATCAACAAAAATATTGGCCCATGACTAATCGGCGGGGTGATTCACTATGGTGTGAACAGTAACCATGGGGGGTTCCGTTGAATGCCCTCTGCGAGTCTCCCTTTCATAATAAAAAATATACTGCTGCATGACTCCGGCAAATCCCTTATACTCGGAAAAGTACCTTTGAATCAACTGCTCATACACCTTTGCTTCCGCAAGGCCTTTGGGGAGACGGGTTTTAGGGGCATACTGATTTAAAAGAATTTTCTTTATCCAGGTGTCCACAGGAAAAGCGTCAATGTGGTGCAGGCCGAAGAGGCAGACGCAATTTGCCACTTTTTCCCCGATTCCATAAAACTGCTTCAGATATGTTAAGGAGGAAGAATAGTCCATGGCGGCAAGCCGGGGAAGGTCCAACCGGCCTTCGCAGGCATCATCACAGACCTGCTTAATATATTTGGCGCGGTACCCTAATTTCATTGCCATAAGGTCTTTAAGGGAAGCATAAGAAAGCTGCCGGGGCGAGGGAAAAGTGTAATAGCAGACCGGACCGCCCGGGATGCGAAGGTTCTCAGGAATCTCCATCCGGGTGCCATAACGGGTACTTAAAAGTTCTACCAGAGCGCGGATATTTGGAATGGTCTTTTGCTGGGAAATAATGAAAGTGAGAATCATCTCCCATAAATCCTGCCGCAGAATACGTATCCCGTTTCCGTATTCTGCGGCCTGTTTTAAGTATGAGTCCTTCGGATTAACGGAGTCAAGGAACGCCTGGTAATCTGTTTTCAGGTCAAAATATTGTTCCCAGAAAGGAAACTCCGCCTCTGTACAGGAAAAGGTCACAGTTTGTTCCTGCTGGGAAATAACCAGAAAATGAGCTCCGCTGATGACAGAATATCCGGCCCCGTAAGGAACCATCCGGAAACACTGCCCGGAATCCGCGATCTGTTCTATATGAAAGCATGATAAATTTTTTTGTATCATAAATACCTCACATATGTATTTCTTTATAGTTTTTATAGTATAATGGAAGAAAAATTGCAAGAAAAATGTAAAAAAAGGAAACGGAGGGTAAAAATGAGAGAAGATATGAATCGCAAAATTGCGGCCCGGGTGACAGAAGAACTTAAAAAGAGGAATATGGAGGGCCTTTACTGTGAGACTGCCGGGGAGGCGGTAAAAGCTGTTCTGGATCTGATAGAACCGGAGGCGCTTGTAAGCTGGGGCGGTTCGGCGACGCTAAAAGAAACCGGACTTTTGGAGCGGTTAAAGGAAACCGGACACAATCTTCTGGAATATCCGGAGGAAGAAAAAAGGACCATTGGAAGTCCTGTATTTTCCCAGGTGGCCGGCTGTGATTATTTTCTGATGGGGACCAATGCCATCACGCTGAAGGGGGAGCTGGTAAATATCGACGGCGCCAGTAACCGGCTGTCCTCCCTGCTTCATGGCCCCAAACATGTGATTATCATAGCGGGAATGAATAAAATTGTGAAAAACGTGGAAGATGGGATCCACAGGATTCAGACCTCCGTGTGTCCGTATATTGCGGACCAGAGCAACCGAAAAACGCCATGTGCGGTCACAGGAATCTGCAGTGACTGCCAGTCTCCGGACTGCATGTGCTGTAATATTGTCATCACAAGGCGGTCCAGATATACAGGAAGAGTCAGGGTGATTCTTGTGGGGGAAACATTGGGAATTTAATAAAGAATACAGCCGCGCGCGAAGAGGAGTTTCTCGCGCGCGAGGCTTTTTATATTACTTTTTATTTGCCTTTGCCTGGAATTTTTCGTTCTGGATAATAAAACGTTCATGGCGGCCTTCGCCGATTTTTCCCTTTTCATCATAAGCAGTTACATGGAATACCAGACGGCGGCCGTCGATCTCCGTCAGCTCGCTTTCGCACCAGACTTTCATTCCGAAGGGGGTGGGAGCATCGTGAGTGATGTTTAGCAGAGTGCCGACGGTTCCGCAGCCCTCGTCCAGATGGGCGGCGACGCTCTTCCAGGCGGTCTTCTCCATAAGAGCCGTCATGGCCGGGGTGGCAAACACATCCAGGGTTCCGCTCCCCATGGTTTTGGCGGAATTTGCCTCAGATACAACGGTTTCTTCTTTTCCTTTTATTCCGATTTCCAACATGACAGATACCTCCGTTTCCAAGTTGATAACAGTTCAGATACCTTTGGAACGGTTATCAAAGCTGTTACTGTTATTATAAAATACTTTACTTGGAATTGCAAGAAGGGCGGAAGACATGGTATAATGTCGATAGACATTATACCTGTGCCTCTCCCTGTTTTTTATTCCGGTATTGAAATGGAACCGGAGATATTATGTGAAGACAACCTGTTGTGGTACCGTTTACGAGCTGAACCCGGAAACCGGAAGACGGCTGGCCAGGGGGGAAGACTTGGAGATACGGCCAAAAGATCTGACCCTTGTTTCCGAAGGCCGTGAGGCCCCGGCATGGCAGGTTCCTGTAAAGCGGTGCCAGGTCTGCGGCTATGAGACGAAAGAAAACTTTGATTTCTGTCCCAAATGTGGAAACAGGTTTTAAGGAGGACATCATGAAAATTACGTACATTCATCACAGCGCCTTTTACGTGGAGACAGAATCTGCCTGTCTTCTGTTTGACTATTTTAAAGGAAACCTGCCGGAAATTCCAGAGGATAAACCGCTTTATATATTTGCCAGCCATCGTCATCCGGACCATTTTGCCCCTGTTATCTTTGAAGTGGCGGCCGCTCATTCTAATACAAAGCTTATTTTATCTTCGGATATCTGGAGAAAGCGGGTTCCAGTGGAACAAAAGGAGAATACAGTCTTTCTGGATCCGGCGAAAACATGGGAGGACGGACTGCTTATGGTGGAGACTTTCAAATCTACCGATGAAGGCGTGGCATTCTGGTGCCGCGTGAATGGATATGAGATTTACCATGCAGGAGACTTAAACCACTGGTATTGGGACGGGGAAGACGACCAGTGGAATAAAGACATGACCGAGGCATATCGGAAGGAAATAAAAAAGATGCATGGACGGACGGCCGACGCGGCTTTTCTTCCCCTGGATCCAAGGCAGGAGCAGTATTTTTATCTGGGAATTGATGATTTTATGAAAGAAGCCGATGCAAAAAGAATCTTCCCCATGCATTTCTGGGGAGATTATGCCGTGGGGGCTAGACTGAAGGCTTTGCCATGCTCTGAACCATACAGAGAAAAAATCGTTGAAATTAAATGTGAAGGGGAAACCTTTGAATATCAGAAAGAGAGGGAACTGCGATGAAATTTCAGTTTGCACACAACAATTTTAATGTTATGAATCTGGAGAAATCCTTAAAATTCTACGAGGAGGCCCTGGGGCTTAAGGAGGTGCGCCGCAAAGAGGCCGAAGATGGAAGTTTTATTATTGTTTATCTCGGAGATGGTGAGACACCTCACAAGCTGGAGCTTACATGGCTTCGCGACTGGGAAAAGGACCATTATGATCTGGGCGACAATGAGTTCCATCTGGCGTTTACCGTAGATGATTTTGAGGCGGCCCATGCAAAGCATAAGGAAATGAGATGCATTTGTTTTGAAAATGAAAAAATGGGGATCTATTTTATCACGGATCCCGATGATTACTGGCTGGAGGTTGTTCCGGTAAGAAAATAAACAGCCGGAAAGTAAATGAGCAGAAGATAAACAGCCGGAAAGTAAATGACCAGAAGATAAACGGCCTGAAAGGGGGCATATTAGAATATGAAACATCCAGTGGAAGATATAGAGTATGCGGAGTATTTGTTTGACCGTTTTTACAGTATAGGAAGCACAGAAAACGGAGGCGTTACGAGGCTCGGCTACACAGAGGTGGAGGATGAGATGCATAAGGCCTTTGTGGAGCTGGGAGCGGAAAAAGGGTATAAGAGCTATGCCGACGAGGTGGGGAATACCTATCTTTATAATGAAGACTGTAAGGAAGATGAGGATGGAGAGTATTATCTGATTGGTTCCCACCTGGATTCCGTGGTGGAAGGCGGCCGTTATGACGGTGTCAGCGGAATCATTACAGGTCTTTTGCTGTTAGAATGGGCAAAGCGGGATGGCCTTTCCATTCCCATCCGCGTGGGAGCCATGCGCTGTGAGGAGTCCAGCAATTTCGGCCGCAGCACCATTGGCAGCGGACTGATAACCAAAGAGGTTTATAAGCATGATATCGGTGAGGCCGTAAACCGGGAGGGCGTGACCCTGCGGGAGATCTTTGAGAAACGGGGATACAGCCTGGAGCCCCGGCGAATCCAGGGAGTGAAGGAATATATTGAACTCCACATCGAGCAGGGAAAGGTTCTGGAGGAGTACGAGGACGCAGTGGGAATTGTCCAGACCATCGCAGGCCCCAGAAGATTTTTGGTTCATATCAAAGGAAATGCGGAGCACTCCGGCGCCACACCTATGGGAATGCGGACGGACGCTCTCTGTGCGGCTGCGGAAATTATTCTGGAAGTAGAAGAAATCGGTAAATCCGAGTCTCTGTATCAGTCGGTGGCCACAGTCGGCACCGTCAAGGTAGGCCCCAACGCCCTCAACGTGATCCCCGGAGAGGTCACCCTGGGCGTGGACATGAGAGGCATTGACTCCAGCAGCCTGGACCGCATGGAGACACGGCTAAAGTCTGCCTGTAAGAAGATATGTGAAAAGCGGAAAGTGAAATATTACCGGGAAAAAACTTCGGATATTCCGCCCATCGGCATGTCCGCGGATTTGCAGCAGAAACTCCTGGCAGCGGCAAAAAAGCTGAGAATTCCCCACCGCTCCATGATCAGCGGCGCCGGACACGATGCCATGTCTTTTGCCAATATCTGTGAGACGGCCATGGTTTTCATTCCCTGTGCAAAAGGAATCAGCCATAATAAAAAGGAGTTTGCCACCATTGAGTCCATCTGTGATGGCGCAAAGGTGATTTACGAACACTTCAAGGAGGAAACGGAAGAATGATTTTAATAAAAGACGGACGAATTGTGGATCCCAGACGAGGCGTGGATGATGTTCTGGACATTGTCATAGACGGCGGAAAGATTAAAAAAATCGGCAAGTATCAGAGAAGTGACGAGTATGAGAGAATCATCGAGGCCAGGGGATTTGTGGTTGGCCCGGGACTGATTGATGTTCATGTACATTTCCGCGATCCGGGACTTACATATAAAGAAGATATTCAGACAGGAGCCGCCGCCGCGAAAAAAGGCGGATTCACCACGGTGGTTACCATGGCCAATACAAAGCCCCCGGTGGACAGCGTGGAAACGGTGAAATATGTTCTGGAGGAGGGGAAGAAAACGGGGATCCATGTACTCCCGGCCGCCTGCATTTCCGTTGGAATGAAGGGTCAGGAGCTGACAGATATGGAGGCGCTTTTTGCGGCGGGCGCTGTGGGCTTTACGGATGACGGGATCCCGTTGATGGACCAGAAGCTGGTGCGGCAGGCCATGTTAAAGGCAAAGGAACTGAATGTTCCCTTAAGCTTCCACGAAGAAGACCCGGCTTTCATTACAGAAAATGGAATCAATGCGGGAGAATCCGCAAAGAAGCTGGGAATTACCGGCTCTCCGGCGCTGGCTGAGGATGCGTTGGTGGCCCGTGACTGTATGCTGGCACTACATACAGGCGCGTCCGTAAATATTCAGCATATCAGTTCTGCAAACTCCGTAAAAATGGTAAAGCTTGCCAAGGAATTGGGAGCCAATGTGACCGCAGAGGTTACCCCTCATCACTTTTCCCTGGATGAAAGCACCGTTCTGGAGCACGGCGCCATGGCGAAGATGAACCCGCCGTTACGCACAGTTCAGGACAGATATGGAATCATTGAAGGAATTAAAGACGGTTCCATTGACATGATCGCCACAGACCATGCGCCTCACAGCGCGGAGGAAAAAGCTGTGGAGCCTATGTGGAAAGCTCCCAGCGGCATCATCGGTCTGGAGACTGCCCTTGGCCTGGCTGTGACGAAGTTAGTGCGGAAAGGGCACCTAACCATGGTTCAGTTAATGGAAAAAATGAGCCTGAATCCCGCAAGGCTGTATCATTTCGATAAGGGCTACATTGACGAAGGGGCAGACGCGGATCTTGTAATTTTCGATGAAAACGAAAGCTGGGTTGTGACCGAAGAGGAAATTGCGTCAAAAGCACATAATACTCCATTTATTGGAACAAAACTTTATGGGCGTGTAAAATATACTATTTGCAACGGGGATATCGTATACGAGGACCAATAGCCATAAGAATGTCCCCATTGGAAATTGGGGAGTAACAGTTCAGGCTATCTTAACTGTCACGAACTGTTACATTGAGAGTGTGAAAGACTTAACCAGACTATTGACAAATCTTAAGAAACTATATATAATAAGGCTTTCTTGTTGTAGGAATCGTTTTGAGGGGTGAAGATTTTATGAATAAAAACACAACGGATATCACATTATCGGCTTACTTTAACGACATCGTAATTGGTTATTATGAGGATGAGGAGCTGGTGAAGCAGTTTGGAAGACAGCTTGGATTTGACGTGGATATGGATATGTTCATGGCAGTTTCTTTCCAGTACCCGTCTGACATGAATGTAAAGGTGGAGGACAGAGAAAAACTGACGAAGGCAGCAGAAGCTGTAATCGAACTTTCTGAAATCAACAGAAAGGTTGGCGGTAAGCAGATTATTACCTGTGATTCCGGCGTGTGTGTAATATTAGTTACCCACGATAAGGTGGAAATGCGGGAGATTCTGGCCCATGTGAAAGAAACCGCGCTTCAGGAAGTGGAAAAGATTCATGCAGACAGAAAAATCCGTGTTGGTATCGGTACTATTGAAGGCGGAATTAAAGGAATTAAGCACACCTACAATAATGCTCAGGATGCGGTAAAGGCCGGAGAGATTTTCAAAAAGGACCGCGTGATTCTGGAATATATGGGTATGGAGATTTACAGCAGCATCAATCAGATGGTTGTAAATTTTGGAGACCGGCTGACCAGAACTGTTTTAAGGCAGCTTGGCGAGACAGAAAAACGTGTTCTTTCTAAATATTATAAATGTAAAGAGGACATTGCCCTTACTGCAGGACAGCTTGGAATGACCGAAGACGAGGTAAGAAACAGTCTGACCCAGGTTAAGATCAACACAGGTCTGGATGTAAACGATACAGAAGATAATTTCAAGCTCCATTTTATCACAATTGCAAAGAAAGTTTTAGAGAACGACGAGAGAATCAGGAAAAACCGTTAAAAAATGGTAACAGTTCAGCCGTGCGAAGATTCAGAGCAAAAAACGTGTTGAAAACTTGTTTTCATAAACATTTTTTGCTCTGAATCTTCATAGGGCGGACGCCCGGGGCTTCTTGTCCGCGGTACGCGGGCAAGAAGATACAAGGCTGAACTGTTACATTCCGTGCCGCAGAGAAATCTGCGGCACTTTTCAAATGGAGCCTTTTATGATATGATAAAGGAAAATCTGTGTAACTGTGAGCATATGGAACAGTTACGAATTTGCATACGAAAGGACTGGATAGTATGAAAACCATGTTAGAACGCGGTGCCGGAATTTTGATGCCGGTTTCCAGCCTGCCGTCTCCTTACGGTATCGGTACTTTTGGGAAAGCAGCTTATGATTTTGTTGATTTTTTAAAACAGGCCCGCCAGAAATACTGGCAGGTGCTTCCGGTTGGCCCCACCAGCCAGGGGGACAGCCCTTATCAGTCTTTTTCTGCTTTTGCAGGGAATCCGTATTTTATTGATCTGGATACTCTGGTACAAGAAGAACTTTTAACCCAGGATGAGATTAATGCCTGCTACTGGGGAGAAGATGAGACGCAGGTTGCCTATGATGCAGTGTTCTGGTACCGTTTCCCGCTCCTGAAAAAAGCATATGCCCGCAGCGAATTTAAAGAGGAAGAGGGATACGAAAAATTCTGCATGGAGAGCTGGTACTGGCTCAATGATTATGCCTTTTATATGGCTTTAAAAATCCATTTTAACAACGAGGAATGGCTGGCATGGCCGGAGGATATCCGCTTTAGAAAGAAAGAGGCAGTGGAAAAATATAAGGAGGAGCTAAAAGACGAAATTGAATTTTGGAAATTCCTCCAATATAAATTTTTCCAGCAGTGGAAGAAGCTGCGGGCTTATGCCAATGAACAGGGGATTTCTATTATTGGAGATATTCCCATTTATGTGGCACTGGACAGTTCGGATGTGTGGACGCATCCGGAGCTGTTTCTTCTTGATGAGGAAAATCTGACGCCCATTAAAGTAGCCGGTGTGCCGCCGGATGCCTTCAGCGAGACCGGACAGCTTTGGGGGAACCCCTTATATCGCTGGGATATGCAGGAAAAGACTGATTTTGCCTGGTGGAAGGAGCGTATGAGGGCTTCTGCGAGACTTTATGATGTGGTCCGCATTGACCATTTCATCGGTGTGGTGCAGTATTATACAATTCCGGCCGGAGCCGAGGACGGAAAAATCGGCGAGTGGATGAAGGGACCAGGAAAGAAACTTACGGATGCGATTGATATGGTTATTGGAGATACAAAAATTATAGCTGAGGATTTGGGAATTTCTGTTCCGGAGGTAAAAAAGCTCCTGGAGGACACGGGATATCCGGGAATGAAAATCATTGAATTTGCTTTCAGCGGTGATCGTTTCAACGAACATCTTCCCCATATGTATTCTCCCAATACTGTGGTTTATGGCGGGACCCATGATAACGAGACATTGGTTGGGTATTTCAAACCAGAGGCTCGTCAGTGGTGGGAGCTGCAGTATATTGTCGATTATCTGGGAGTTGCCCATCAGCATGAAATAGTGGACCGTGTCATGTTTACTTCTTACGCTTCAGTGGCCAGTGTGGTGATTTTCCAGGCCCAGGATGTTTTAAAGCTGGATAACTGGGCCAGAATGAACACGCCGGGAACTGTTGGGAGAAACTGGCGCTGGAGAATGAAGCCCGGTGAGCTGAATAAAGGACATGCGGAACGTCTGGCATGGCTGGTTGATATTTTCGGCAGATTTTAGGGAAAATTACGATTGACATGCAGAGAAAAGTGTGCTATTGTTAAATTAATTCCGATGCACTATTGAACTCACATGCAATTTTGTAAGTCATTTGCACGTTAAAATGAATTACAAATTCATGTGAGTTTTCTTGATAAAGGACCGACAGAGATGTAGGGGGATTTATTGAAGGGCGGCAATGCGGAACAAAATATTTTATTATGGAGGTACCAAAATGAACAACGGTACAGTTAAGTGGTTCAATTCTGAGAAAGGTTACGGATTTATTTCCAACGACAATGGCGGTGATGATGTATTTGTACATTTCTCTGCAATTGTTGGCGAGGGCTTTAAGACTCTGGAAGAGGGCCAGAAGGTTACTTTCGATACAGAGCAGGATCCGAAGAACAGCAAGAAGCTTCGTGCTGTTAATGTAGTTAAGCTGTAATATTCAGATGAGACAAAATGAGAGGACCGTCCCATAAGGGGCGGTCTTTTTCAATAGCTTTTCCTGTGTTATACAGGACCGCTCCGGAGCTCATAAATCGTAACACTTCAGCCCTGCATTTTCTTGCCCGCGTACCGCGGACAAGAAGCCTGTGGCATCCGCTTTATGAAGATTCCGGGAAGGCTGAACTGTTACCATAAATCAGGGAAAATTCCCGGATGGGCTGAAAAACAAAAATATTTGGAAAAAACCTTGCAAAATCAAGGAATTCCTAATAGAATAAGAGCGTAACTGATGAGGGGACAATTTGCCCCCTCTTTTCAGCGGAAGGAGATTTGAGAAAATGATTAGTGCCAATAATGTGACGCTCCGCGTCGGAAAGAAAGCATTATTTGAGGATGTAAACATCAAATTTACAGAAGGAAACTGTTATGGCCTGATTGGTGCCAATGGTGCCGGAAAATCTACGTTTTTAAAGATTCTTTCCGGTAAGCTGGAGCCGACAAGTGGTGAGATTGCCATTACACCCGGACAGCGTCTTTCTTTTTTACAGCAGGACCACTTTAAATATGACGAGTTTACTGTTCTGGATACAGTAATCATGGGAAATCAGCGTCTGTACGACATTATGAAGGAAAAGGACGCAATTTATATGAAGGAAGATTTTACCGATGAGGATGGTATCAGGGCCGCTGAGCTGGAAGGTGAATTCGCCTCTATGAACGGATGGGAGGCGGAGTCCGATGCGGAAAATCTTCTGAACGGACTTGGGGTGGATACAGAATTCCACTACAAACAGATGAAAGAACTTACAGGCTCCTTGAAGGTTAAGGTGCTTTTGGCTCAGGCGCTGTTTGGAAATCCTGACATTCTTCTTCTGGACGAGCCCACGAACCATCTGGATCTGGATGCCATTGCATGGCTGGAAGAGTTCCTGATTAATTTTGAGAATACAGTCATTGTAGTATCCCATGACCGCTATTTTTTAAATAAAGTGTGTACCCAGATTGCGGATATTGACTATGGAAAGATTCAGCTTTATGCGGGCAACTATGATTTCTGGTTTGAATCCAGTCAGCTTATGATCAGGCAGATGAAGGAAGCAAACAGAAAGAAGGAGGAGAAGATCAAGGAGTTACAGGAATTCATCCAGAGATTCTCCGCCAACGCCTCCAAGTCCAGGCAGGCCACATCCAGAAAGAGAGCGCTGGAAAAAATCGAGCTGGATGAGATTAAGCCGTCCAGCAGGAAATATCCGTATATTGACTTTCGTCCATTCCGTGAGATCGGAAATGAAGTGCTTACAGTGGAAAATCTCACCAAGACCATTGATGGTGTGAAGGTTTTAGATAATGTTTCCTTTACCCTGGGACGTGAGGACAAGGTGGCGCTGGTCGGCCCCAATGAGCTTGCAAAGACCACACTGTTTAAGATCCTTTCAGGAGAAATGGAGCCGGATTCCGGCAACTACAAATGGGGACTGACTACGACACAGGCCTATTTCCCCAAAGATAACAGTGCAGAGTTTGAAAATGACGATACTATCGTGGACTGGCTGACCCAGTATTCTCCGGAAAAGGATGTGACCTATGTCCGCGGCTTCCTGGGAAGAATGCTCTTTGCCGGCGAGGACGGTGTAAAGAAGGTTAAGGTTCTTTCCGGAGGCGAGAGAGTACGCTGTATGCTATCCAAGATGATGATTTCCGGCGCCAATGTTCTGATGTTTGACGAACCTACGGACCATCTGGACATGGAATCCATCACTGCATTAAACAATGGAATGAAGAAATTCCCTGGTGTGATGATTTTCTCTTCCCGTGACCATCAGGTGGTGGAGACCACAGCAAATCGTATTATGGAAATCATCAACGGACAGCTGGTAGATAAGATTACAACTTATGACGAGTATCTGGCGAGCGATGAAATGGCAAGAAAGAGATTTACTTTCACTGTCACCGAAAGCCAGGAAAACGATGACTGATTTTTGCATTCTGCCATCTGTCTGGGGCTGTACCATTCTGGCATTCGGGGAAATGGAGAGAGCATAAACGGATATATAAGTTGTGAAAAAAGGATGCTGTCTGCATTGAAGGCGCAGAACAACATCCTTTTTGCATGTCAGGCAGACATAGAAATCAGCTAATTCAGAATCTGCTTTATGGAGAACCGGCGGACCGGGAGGGATACGAGGGGCCTGAGACCATCGGAAACCGAAAGAACAGCGTTTTTCACAGCATTTTTGTAACAGGAGTGGGGATATTGAAGAAGCACAAAAGTCGTCTTATTTTTTATGTGCCGGCGATTGCCGCCACGGTGGCCGTTGTCTGTCTGATTACGTTCTTTTTTACGGGGCAGATGAACCGTTCGGTATCGAACAATATTATCAATGCCATCAATGAGCTGGCAGAGCATGATAAGGCAATGATCAGGAGTTATATTGACATCTGCTGGGAGGATCTTGCGGCAGTTTCCGACCGCTTTGTAAGCTATGACTGCCGGACGATCGAGGAAGTGGAGGAGCGGATGAACTTAGAGTGCGCCACAAGCAGATTCCGCGCAATTTATCTCCTCGCGGAAGATGGAACCGTTTATACGAATACCTACGTCACATTCACTCCCGGCAGCGACATTCTGGGCAGAAACATGAATATCCTCCCCTATTTTGAGAATGGGGAAGAGAGGGTGTTTGTACGCTTCGACGATAAGATCAGCGGTGGATTTATCGCCAGGGAGAGCCTTTTGTACGGCATCCGGCTTACGGATTACGAGGTGCAGGGGGAAAAAATGCTCGCTCTGATCGGTATCAGCGACATTACGCTGATACAGGACCGCATGGTGATCGAAAATTTCAGGGAGGAAAATGGGACAGGGCGCGGGTACAGCACTCTGATCGATATGGATGGTAATTATATCATCGACAATAATAAAGATATCTACTTAAACAGCACAAACAATCTGTATCGCCATATCGCTGATGCGGACAGCTCGGAGCTGACAAATGAGGAAATCGCAGAGAAAATAAAAAACAGGGAAACGTTTGGATTTTACCATGTCTATCAGGGGGACAGGAAGTTTTTTTACCTGATTCCGTTTGACGATGATCTTCCGTTGTATTTTGTCATGTTGGTCGACGAGGAAGTGTTTAACGAACAGTTAGGAGATTTCATCGCAATGAGTACGGGTATGCTGATCGGCTGCATGGCGGTTGTCGGCGTGATGATTCTGCTGATGATGGTGAACCAGAGAAAGGTGATACGGGCAACGGAGCGGGCGCGCTACCAGAAAGAGTTCCTCTCCAACATGAGCCACGAAATCCGCACGCCCTTAAATGGCCTGATCGGCTTAAACCATCTGATCACAGTGCATATCAATGATGACGGCCAGAAAGAACAGATCAGGGATTGGCTTCATAAGTCTGACAGTACGGCGCATTACCTGTTGTCTCTGGTCAATGACATTCTGGATCTCTCGAAGCTGCAGGCAGACAAGATCGATCTGGCATGCGAACCATTCCTTGTAAATGATTTGGTGGACGAGGTCTGCGCCATGCAGAAAGACAATATTGAGAACCGCGGTGTGAAGCTGATTATGGAAAAGGACGTTTCTGTGCCCTGTGTGATGGGCGATGCGGTCAGAACCAAGCAGATTTTAATGAATATCATCGGAAACGCGGCAAAGTTTACGCCTGCGGGCGGCTCCATTACCGTGTCTGTCCGACAGAAAAAGACGGACGGCGCTCATGTGGTCACCACCTATCAGTGTGCGGATACGGGGATCGGAATCTCAAAGGAATATCTCGGGAAAATTTTTGATTCTTTCAGTCAGGAAAAAAATAACGTTTCGGCCGGAGTCAAGGGTACGGGACTTGGTATGACAATCAGCAAGCTGCTGACCGACGCCATGGGCGGAAAGATTTCCGTGGAAAGCGAACTGGGGGCGGGCAGCGTCTTTACGGTGGCGATACCGTCCGCCCTGGTGGATGAAATACCGGACAGCCTGCAGGAAACCGGTGAAAATGAAGATAACACAAATTTGAATCACGGAGAAGAAACGGGACGTTCGCTCAAGATCCTGGTAGCGGAGGATGTGGAGCTGAACGCTGAGGTGCTTTTGGAAATTTTGAAGATGGAGGGATTTGAGACTGCATATGCCAGGAACGGTGAGGAAGCGGTTCATCTTTTTGAAGAGTCCGCGCCCGGGGAGTTCGACATTATCCTGATGGATATGCAGATGCCGGTCATGGACGGGTGCACGGCGGCAGGAACGATTCGCGCTCTGGACAGAGAGGACGCAAAGACCGTTTTGATTTATGCCTGTACTGCGAACAGCTTTCAGGAGGACAGGGAGCAGGCGTTATCGAGCGGCATGGACGACTTCCTGACAAAACCGATCAATGTCAATGCGATGCTGAAAAAGATTAAACAGGGAAGGAAAAACTGGTAATAACGGAGGAATTGATGAATGAAAAAGAAGCTGCTTGTGATTCTGCTGGCATCAGCCATGTGCATGGGTACTCTTGCGGGATGCAGTTCCGGTAAAACCGCGAAGAAAGAGGATGTGACACTGATTATTAAAGCGCCGCCCCTGGCGATGAATGCCGTTGCCGATCCGGAAATGGATGTGGCGGAAGACTTCCTGAAAGCGGCGGGGGAAGCTTTTGCCGCACAGTATGAGGATGCTGACGTGACGATTCAGGTGCAGACATTTGAATATATAAACGAGATTCAGGCAATTTCTGATAAATTTGATACGGATGACGCCGCTGACATCCTTTACGAAGGGTATTTTAATATGGCGTCCTATCTGCATTCGGGCAGGGTTGTTCCGTTGGACGATATCATCTCCGACGAACTGCGGGCGGATGTGGATGAGGCTTTGTGGAAAATGAGCATGACGGACGGAAAAACCTATATGATGCCCTATTTAAGTATGCAGAACGTCCTGATTTATAATAAAAGCCTGTTCGCCGCGTGCGGGCTGGAGGAATATGCCAATGTGGACCGCACCATCCAGACCTGGAGCATGGAGGAATGGAACACGGTTTTAGACCAGCTTGCCGATAAGCTTCCCGACGGATGCTATCCGATGATGATGTACGGGAAAAACAACCAGGGAGACACCCACATTATGACCATGATGCGCGCCTTTGGAGGCGGAATTTTTGATGAAAACGGAAACTTTAACTGCGAAGATGAAAAGACAGTGGAAGCGCTTGCGTGGCTTCAGAACGGCATCGGCAGGGGCTGGTATCCTCCCCATCCGGAAAACCTGGAACTTGTGGATTACAGCGACCTGTTCGGCAGCGGAAAGCTGGCTGTGTTCTTATATAATAACGCCAACATCATCCTGTATGACAATATCGACGATTATGGATTCGTGAATTTTCCGGGCGGCAACGCAACTTCCTTTGTAACGGGATTCGAGGTCTTCGACAACGGAGATGAGGCGAAGCTTGCGGCAGCAAAAGCGTTTATCAAATATATCTACGATACGCCCCGGTGGATGGATCTGTCTGCCGGAAACCTGCCGGCATGCAGATCTGTGTCCGGGCGCTGGCAGGATAAGATCGTCATGCTGAGTGAGTTTATGGACAATCAGGTAAATGTCGTAGACTTTATGAACAACAGCCCCAACTGGCAGGGGAGCGATACGTCTGTCCGCAGCGTGTTCTGGCCAAATATCCACAACCTGCTTGCCGGATCGGTGACGCCGCAGGAATGTGCGAAGGCGATTGACGAAGCCTGCAACAGGGCGTTAGAAGAGGGACGGAAGAACAGCGCGCTTCATCCGTGACGGCTTTGATAATGTTACACGATAAGAGGATAGAAAGTGACGTTTTACGGGAGGATTCATGATGGGAAAACACAGGCATCTGGTTATTGGAATATCAGCAGTTTTATTGGCCCTGACAGGCTGTGGGACAAAAAACGAAGTGGTTAATTATGAGGTGCCGGATGAAGCCAGTCACAGGCTTTTATTCTTTGGCAATAAATATGAACCGGCAAACGTGGAAGTGATTGAGGATATCCTCACTGAGTATATGGAAATGAATCCGGATATCAGCATATCTTATGAAAGCATAAAAGGAGCCGACTATTACAGCGCTCTGGTAAGCAGGGAGAATGCGGGACGTCTGGATGATGTTTTTATGATCAATCATGATACCGGGCTTTTGTTTTCTCACCATGGCAGTCTTGCGGATTTGACGGATCTGGTGGAGCAGAATGATTTTTCCGAAAGTATGCTCAGCCAGATGCAGTCGCCGGACGGAGGAATTTACTGGGTGCCTACAACCGTATCGGCTTTTGGTATGTACTGCAATCTGGATTTGCTCAAACAGCACGGGCAATCCGTACCGGCAAGCCTCGGCGAATGGGAAAGCGTATGTGACTACTTTGTTTCTGAGGGAATCACCCCGATTATTTCCAACAATGATATTTCCATAAAAACCCTGGCGATTGCAAAAGGTTTTTATCCTCTTTATGCGGAAGGAAGACAGACAGAGGCTTTTGACAAAGTCAACAGCGGTACTCAAAAGCTGAGTTTTTATCTTGAAGATGGATTTGCACTTGCAAAGGATTTTTGTGACAGGGGGTATATTGATGCTGCCAGGGCATTAGAAACGGAGAAGACCTCGGATGATTTAGAACAATTTGTACAGGGCGGGTCTCCTTTTATGCTGACAGGCGTATGGGCGGCCGGCAGAGTAAAGGGCATGGAGCCTGATTTTGAATTTACAGTGGTGCCATATCCGGTTTTGGAGGATGGAGCTGTACTTGTCATTAATCCGGATGTCCGTCTCAGTGTGTCTGCAATGGGAAACAATCAGGAGTTCGCAAAAGATTTTGTCAATTATTTTTTGCAGGAAGAAAATATTGGGAGATTTGCAGACAATCAATCATCCTTCAGTCCGCTTCAGGATGATTTTCAGCCTTCTCTCTCGGAAATTCAGGAGATCGTAGACAGTTACCATACCAGTATACCGGTCATCGGCTCGGACAGTCATATGAAATCGCCCATATGGGAGATAACTGCGGATATCTCAAAAGGTTTACTGTCAGGGATAGATATCACCGACCTGATGGAACAGATGGATGAACAGGTAATGCAGAGTCCTGATTAAAAGGGGGGATATGTTGATGAAGAACAAAAAGTTTTTTTCAATCGGCATATTGCTGCTGCTGGTATTTATTATAGCAACCTGGCGGTTTGTCAACGGGGTAAATGACCAGCTCTGGATAAATTCTATACGGACAATCACGGAAAGTACCCATCAGGGAGCAAATGCTTTGAATATCCAGCTGGAAATGGATTTTCAGACGTTAGACCGGCTCTGGCAGAGGGCAAAGGAGTCTGAAATGCCGGAAGCTGTGCCTGCGTTGTACGAAGCAATTGAGCCGGATGTGATATTCTACTTATGCGGGAAGGAAGACAAAAGCGGTGAAAGTGAAGCCGATCAGGTTGTGGACTCCTTTCTGAAAGAACACGGCCTGGAGCGTGGTATCATAGATTCTCATATTTGTAGTGTGACTGGTGAAAATGTGTTCAATATCTATGTCAGAGAAAGTTTTGCAGACGGAACAGAGGCTTATCTGGTGAAGGAGTATCAATCGAAAAAAATTGCCCGGCAATTTACACTGTCTTTTTACAACAATATGGGATTTTCTTATCTTGTTAATCGAAACGGAAATATTATGGTTCGTCCCGGGCATAAAAACAGCAATAAGACAGTCTACAATATTTTTGACATGATTTCAGAGGAGGAAAACGAAACAGAAAAGATAGAGTTGTTCAGAAACAGCGTATATGAATTGAAAACAGGGTGGGCAAGGTTTGTTTATGATCATAAAGGGATGGTCTATTGCTATGAACCGCTGAGGGCGGATTCAGACTGGCTTCTGATTTCTATTGTTCCGGAACATATTATTATGGAACAGGCTGCTGCTGTTTTAAGGAGGACCATGGTTTTTTCGGGCATTGTGTCTGCCGGTATTATTATGGTTTTTATCATATTTTATAAGTCTAAGATGCATGAAAGTGAAGTACATACAAAAGAACTTACAGAAGCATTGCGTGCGGCGGATGTGGCAAATGAGGCGAAAACACGGTTCCTGATGGATATGTCACATGATATCCGAACGCCTTTAAACGCGATTATGGGGATGACGGCAATTGCGAAAGAGAATCTTTCCTGTTCCGACAAAGTCGGAGCCTGCCTGGATAAAATTTCCATCTCAGGAATGCACCTGTTAAGTCTGGTAAGCGACATATTAGATATGTCACAGATTGAGCATGGAAAGCTTATCCTGCAGGAAAAGGAGATTTCCCTTGCCGGGGTGTTTCAGGAGGCTGTTGATATTATGAAAGACCGGGCAAAGGAAGCCGGAGTGGTTCTGGAGACAGCGCCGGTTCTGCTCTCAAACGAGATTGTAATGGGGGATCCCGCGCGTATTTGTCAGATTTTGCTTAATATCATCAGGAATGCTGTTATGTATACGCCTTCCGGCGGGAAGGTATCTTTGGAGCTTAGGCAGATACAGGAAAAGCAGAATGGTTATGGAATGTATCGTTTTCGCTGCACGGATACAGGAATCGGGATAGAGCCGGAATTTATGGAGCGGTTGTTTCTGCCCTTTGAGCGGGCCAGAAATACAACGGCAAGCAAAATATCCGGCGCAGGAGTCGGGCTTGCGATCACCAGAAATCTTTTGGATTTGATGGGAGGAGAGATTTCAGTAGAAAGTACGCCGGGGAAAGGGTCTGTATTTACGGCGGATTTTCACCTGGAATGCCGGGACGCGGTTTTGAATATGCCGCAAGACGAAACGTCTGCGCCGGAAGCGGCGGATGAGCCGGACTATACAGGAAAACGCGTTCTGCTGGTAGAGGATAATGAGTTGAACATGGAGATTCTGGAAGAAATGATCATCGGTACAGGCGTTGAGATTGAGAAAGCGGAGAACGGACAACAGGCAGTAAGGATGGTGGAGGCAAGTGCCGACGGATATTACGATCTCATATTTATGGACATCCAGATGCCTGTTATGGACGGATATGAAGCTGTGCGCCGAATCCGGAACATGGACAGGAGCGATGTCAGGCACCTTCCGATCTATGCGGTATCGGCCAATGCGCTTGCCAGTGACGTAAAGAATTCCATGGAAGCCGGCATGAACGGACATATTGCAAAACCGGTGGATTTCGGTATCCTGGATCAGGTGCTGAGACAGAATCTGGCAGAAGTGCAGCAGTGACCAAAACTGAACTGTTACCAGAGTTCCCGGTTTCCGGGACATAAAAATTTACAAACAGGCCAGATTATGATATAATGTCGCCAGACATTATATCAGTGCCGATTCGCGTCCGTCCGAAGGACGGACAAATACTTTAGCGAATCGTGCACATCCTGCGGAGCATAGCATGTCGAAGACATGGTATAATGTCGCCATAGCTACATTTGAAAACGTTCCATATCCGGGAATTGTCTGTGAAAATAGGAGAGAAAAATGAAGGAAGATAAAAGGGTCAAAAATTTGCTGCAAAAATATCTGCAATGGCCGCTGGTGCTTTCAATTTTGGTTTTTTGCGCCAATGGGGCAGTATTTTTGGTATCAAAAAATGCCGGAGCAGTTATGGTGCTGTTTACTGCCCTGTATATTACCTGTGCAGGATTGCTGTTCTGGTATGGGAAAAAGCGGATTATGACTGGCATTGTTTCCTTTGCCGCTGATTATAGCTGGAGCCAGAAACAGCTGCTCTCATCTATGGACCTGCCATTTGGGATTGCCGATATGGATGGCCGGATTTTATGGACGAACCGTGCATTTGCCGCGGTGATTAAAGATGAGAAGGGCGCGAAGAAAAACCTGACGAATCTTTTCGAGGGAATTACAGCAGAAGATTTAAAGAAAATGGAATCCGCCGGAGAATTTCACAGCCCTTATGGGGAAGCCAGGTACCGGATTGTGGTAAAGCGGGTCATGATCCGGCCAGACGGGGATATCCTGGAGAGGACGGACGAGAAGGACGCAGTTCAGGAGCTTTTTGCTGTTTATTTGTACGACGAGACAGAAATTCATGCTTATATCCAGGCGATCACAGACCAGAAAATGGTGGCAGGGCTTATTTATCTGGATAATTATGATGAGGCATTGGAGAGCGTGGAAGAGGTGCGGCGTTCTCTTTTGGTAGCGCTCATTGATCGTAAAATAAGTAAATATATTTCAGGCATCAATGGTATTGTGAAGAAACTGGAAAAGGACAAATACTTTTTTGCCATCAAACAGAAGTACATGCCGCGTCTGGAGGCGGAGCGGTTCAGCCTGCTGGAGGAGGTCAAGACAGTCAATATCGGAAACGAGATGGCAGTAACCTTAAGTATCGGTATCGGAATTAACGGCGAAACCTATATTCAGAATTATGAGTATGCAAGGCAGGCTATTGATATGGCATTGGGCCGCGGCGGCGACCAGGCTGTCGTAAAGAACGGCGAAAGGATTCAGTATTATGGAGGAAAATCACAGCAGCTGGAAAAAACTACCCGCGTGAAGGCCCGTGTGAAAGCGCATGCCCTGCGGGAGCTTCTTGAGACCAAGGACCGGCTTCTCATTATGGGTCATAAAATCGGGGATATTGATTCTTTCGGTTCGGCCATTGGCATGTACCGGATTGCAGTTGCTCTCAATAAAAAGGCTAATATTGTTATAAATGAGGTTACATCGTCTGTCCGGCCCATGATGGACCGTTTTGTAAACAGCAGCGATTATCCGGAGGATCTGTTCCTGAACGGTGAGGAGGCAGCAGAGATTGCCGATGCCAGTACAGCGCTGGTGGTGGTGGATGTGAACCGTCCAAGTTACACGGAAGAACCACAGCTGCTTAAGCTGGTTAAGACAATAGTTGTTATAGACCATCACAGACAGTCCAGCGAGATTATTTCCAATGCTACATTATCCTATGTGGAACCCTATGCTTCCTCGGCCTGCGAGCTGGTGGCGGAGATTTTACAGTATGTGGCTGACAGCATTCGGATAAAATCTGCTGAAGCCGAGGCCATGTATGCCGGAATTGTGATTGACACCAATAACTTTAAAAATCAGGCGGGTGTCAGGACCTTTGAAGCGGCCGCATTTCTGAGACGAAACGGTGCCGATGTGACCAGAATCCGGAAGATGCTCAGGGATAAAATGGAAGATTATAAAGCAAGGGCGGAAGCGGTCCGCCAGGCTGAGGTGTTTGAGGGCGATTTCGCCATCAGCATCTGCCCGTCAGAGGGCGTGGAAAGTCCTACGGTTGTGGGAGCCCAGGCGGCTAATGAGCTGCTTAATATTGTGGGAATTAAGGCATCAATCGTACTGACTGCTTATGAAGGAAAAATTTATGTGAGTGCCCGCTCCATTGATGAGGTTAATGTACAGGTCATGATGGAGAAGATGGGCGGCGGCGGCCACAGGACCATCGCAGGTGCACAGCTTTCTGGCGTTACAGTTGAGGAGGCAAAAGAGAAAATTAAGGAAATTATCCGGGAAATGAAAGAGAAGGGAGAAATTTAACTATGGAAGTTGTATTATTAGAGGATGTAAAGGCGCTCGGAAAAAAGGGGCAGCTTGTGAAGGTAAATGACGGATATGCCAGGAACTTTATTTTGCCTAAAAAGCTTGGCGTGGAGGCTACTCCAAAGAACCTGAACGATTTGAAGCTAAAAAAAGCCAATGAGGCCAAAGTTGCCGCCGGGCAGCTTGCAGAGGCCAGGGAACTGGCGGCAAAGATTGATGAGATGTCTGTGACGGTTTCCATCAAGGCCGGAGAAGGCGGAAGAACCTTTGGCTCTGTTTCCACAAAAGAGATTGCGAAAGCAGCGGCCGAACAGTTAAAACTGGATATCGATAAGAAAAAGATGGTGTTGCCAGAGCCGATTAAAAGCCTGGGAAGCTTTGAGGTACCGATTAAACTTCATAAGGATGTGACGGCAAAGCTGAGAGTCAAGGTTGTGGAGGCCTAGAAAACGTATGATTACTGTTTACAGGGCCCTGTGAACACAACAAGCATATGCCTGTTTTAAATCGCTTTCAGCAATGAGGTATGTGCTCTGGAGGAAACATGGAAGAAGCATTAGTAAAGCGGGTGCTCCCACACAGCATAGAGGCGGAGCAATCTGTTATTGGATCTATGCTGATGAACAGGGAGGCGATCATTGCCGCATCAGAAATCGTTGCGGCGGATGAATTTTATCAGCGCCAGTATGGTGTCATGTTTGAGACCATGGTGGAACTGTTCAATGAGGGAAAACCGGTGGATCTGGTGACTCTTCAGGACAGATTGAAGGAAAAAGACGTGCCGCCGGAGGTGTGCAGTCTGGATTTTGTCCGGGATATTATGGCAATGGTTCCGACCTCTGTCAATGTTCGTTCTTATGCTACGATTGTCCATGAAAAGGCGGTTATGCGCCGCCTTATTAAAATAAATGAAGATATCGCCAATTCCTGCTATGCCGGAAAAGAAAATCTGGATACTATTCTGGGAGATACGGAAAAACAGATTTTTAATCTGCTCCAGAGCCGAAATGGAGGGGATTTTGTTCCCATCCGGCAGGTGGCGTTAAATGTACTGGACAAAATTGAACAGGCAACCCGCTCAAAATCCACAGTGACGGGGATTGCCACAGGATTTATTGATCTGGATTACAGAACATCAGGACTTCAGCCATCTGATCTGATTCTTATTGCAGCCCGCCCATCCATGGGTAAGACAGCTTTTGTTTTAAACATTGCGGATTATGTTGGGGTGCGTCGTCAGAACACCTGCCTGATTTTTAGTTTGGAGATGTCCAAGGAACAGCTGGTAAATCGTATGCTAGCTATGGAATCCAATGTGGATTCCCAGAAGCTTCGTACTGGTACTTTAACAGATGCTGACTGGGATGCGGTTGTGGAAGGAATCGGCACCATAGGAAATTCTAAACTGATTATAGATGATACCCCTGGTATTTCCATTATGGAACTGCGGTCCAAGTGCAGAAAGATCAAGCTGGAGTACGGACTTGATCTGGTGATGATTGATTATCTTCAACTGATGACTGGGAGTGCCAGGAACAACGATAACCGCCAACAGGAAATTTCGGAAATTTCCCGTTCTTTAAAAGCACTGGCCCGCGAGTTAAACGCTCCGGTTATCGCTTTGTCCCAGCTTTCCCGCGCCTGTGAGACCCGCACGGATCACAGGCCCATGCTTTCTGACCTCCGTGAATCTGGTGCGATTGAACAGGACGCGGATGTGGTAATGTTTTTGTACCGTGACGATTATTATAATAAAGATTCCGAGACTCCCAATGTAGCAGAGGTCATCATTGCAAAGCAGAGAAATGGCCCCATCGGAACTGTAAATCTTGGGTGGAAACCGGAACTGACGCGCTTTGTGAATATGGCAAAGGAACAATAGAACAGACTACTTAAATCCTGGAGTAAAGACTCCGGGATTTTTTAGTATGACGGGCATGCCTATGTTCTGTGGTGAAAGTCCACTGAGGCGTAGCTACCGACGAACTTCATAGCGAATCCCAAGGTTTGTATCGTGAGATGCAGGCGAGAAGAAGGGATAGCGAAATCGTAGCCCTACGAACAGGAACCTGATAACAAGGCGTTTATGGCGGGTAAGTTGACTAAAGACAATGAAGCCCTAAAGGTAGCCGTAACCCATAGGCGTAAATCGGGAGGGTAGACGAGGAAAGAACACGGACTTATCCCGTGAGGTCTCACAGGCGGATTCATTTGCCGTAGTAACAACGAACTGTGAGAAGTCAGCAGAAGCCATAGTAGGTGAAAGCCGAAGGGCTGAACAATGTAACCGTGCAGACGAATGTATGTACCTGTGGATATCTGACAGCGGATGTAGGAGAAACGTAAATGAACCGTAAACGCACAACATAGGAGTGACCGCAGGGAGCGGAAAGGAGCGAAGCACACAAAGTATGTCGGAGTTGCTGGAGAAGATACTGGACAAAAGAAACATGAACGAAGCGTATAAGAAAGTCTGCGCCAACAAAGGCGTAGGTGGTGTGGACGGCATGGAGATAGAGGAACTTGACGGATATATCCGCGAGAACTGGGACAGTATCAGAGAGCAGATTAGGAAAAGAAGTTACACCCCCCAACCAGTCAGACGGGTAGAAATACCCAAACCGAACGGAAGCAAAAGGAAACTCGGGATACCGACTGTCATGGACAGGGTAATCCAGCAGGCGATAGCACAGGTAATAAGTCCGAAGTGTGAACCGCTGTTTTCGGATAGCAGTTACGGATTCCGCCCAAACAGAAGTTGTGAAATGGCAGTCAGGGAAATGCTTGTATTCTTAAACGAGGGATATGAGTGGATAGTGGACATTGACTTGGAGAAATTCTTTGATAATGTGCCACAGGACAAACTGATGAGCCTGGTACACAACATCATAAATGACGGAGACACGGAATCATTGATACGAAAATATCTGAAAGCAGGAGTGATGGTACAGGGCAGATATGAGAAAACAGACAGAGGAACGCCGCAGGGAGGGAATCTGTCGCCGCTGCTGTCAAACATCATGCTGAATGAACTGGACAAGGAGCTGGAGAAGCGGGGACTGCGATTCGTGAGGTACGCAGATGACTGTATCATAGCAGTCAGAAGCGAAGCAAGCGCCAAACGGGTGATGTATTCCATAACAGAATGGATAGAGAGGAAACTTGGACTAAAAGTAAATGCAGAAAAGACGCATATCACGAGGCCGGGGAAACTCAAATATCTAGGATTTGGATTTTATAAAGATCCAAAATCAAAGGAATGGAAATGCAGACCGCATAAAGATTCCGTGGAGAAATTCAAGAGGACACTAAAGGGACTGACAAGCAGAAAGCAGTCAATGGCATTTGCGGAAAGGGTGGAGAAGCTCAACTGGGTAATCAGAGGGTGGATAAACTACTTTGCATTAGGCTCAATGAAAACGGCAATGAATGACATAGACGCCCATTTGCGTACACGGCTGAGGGTAATAGTCTGGAAACAATGGAAAGTACCGAAAAAGAGACAATGGGGATTGCAGAAACTCGGGATAGGAAAAGACCTTGCAAGAGTGACGGCATACTGCGGAGACCGCTACCAATGGATAGTGACGAAAACATGTGTGGTAAGGGCAATCTCAAAAGAAAAGCTGTCACAGGCAGGACTTGTCAGTTGCTACGATTATTACCTGGAACGTCATGCTTTGAAGTTATGTTGAACCGCCGTATGCCGAACGGCACGTACTGGTGGTGTGAGAGGGGGATTAAATTCCCCCTACTCGATTATTAAAGAAAGCCGGAGAAGAAAAGGTCAGTCATGGGAGACTTTTGTAAAATCTTGGAAGGATTCTCTGGAACTCTGGATAAAAAGCCTGGCTATGCGGGACAAATAGCTGTTTTTTTGGTAGAAAATGGCAACGGTATTGGCATTTTCCGGAGATTCAATGGGAAAATAGGTTACATATTCAAGAAGGCCGGGAGTTCCTGCATTTCCTGACATGGTGAAAGCGCAGGCAATTCCCGTGGCGACCAGATTGAGTGCAGTAGTGAAGCTTCCGGTTTCCAGAAGAATCTCCGGTTCCACCTTGTACCGGTGAAAAAGCAGGTCACGATTGGCCGGAAACGGTTTTGAGGCTCTGGTGGTAATCAGAGGAATGTGGTTTAAAAGTGTTAAGGGAGAAGAGGGCGGTTCTTTTGCTGTCAGGAATTCCCGGACAGCCGGGTGGCCGGAAGGGGCAGCCAGAAGAAGCTGCTCTGTGAAAAGCTCCTGATATTCAAGCTTTTCAGAAAGCAGAGCCGATGGGAGACTGCCAAGGTTCATAATCACCAGATCGAGACTGCCGCACATGAGAGCATCCGTAAGGGATTTGGGGGAGGCTTCGGTCAGGGCCAGATGGATATTGGGAAATTTTCTGCAAAAATCTGGATAGATTACGGGGAGGGTACAGGAGGCTCTCCACCCCGGGAGGCCGATGCGGAGAACACCGCTGTCCTGGTTTTTGCTGTCCTGGAGCTCCTTTTTGAGGTTTTCCGAAAGTTGTATGGACCGCAGCATATATCGATAATAAATTCTGCCGGCATGCGTCAGCTGCAGAGGAGAGGAAGTGTGATCGAACAGTTCCGTATCCAGAGAAGCTTCCAGCTGCTTTACATACTGGCTTAAATAGGACTGGGATACATAGAGCTGCTTTGCAGCCCGGGTCAGACTGCCTGCTTCCACGATGGCGGCAAAATATTCTGGTTTCTTTATCATCTGGTAAGCTCTCCTTTTCTTTTTGTGATTATATGGAAGATTATAATTAAATACTTATAATCATTATTTTACTTTACGACTTTGACGAATGCAAGAGAAAACTGTAAAATTAAACTATGAAATGCAGCGTAGTGCACGAAAACTGCAAGTCTTGGCGGTGGAATCTGTGAAAAATAAGGATGATATCGTACGGTGATCTTTGTGAGTTTCACAGATAGGTTTACAAACAAAAATAAGTAAAAACATATAATTTAGGAGGGCTTAATTATGACAGCTCTGATTGGCTTGCTCATGTTCATAGTATGTTCCTGGCTGGCATTGAGCAAAAAAATGCATTTAATGGTTCCTTTTATCGTTGTTCCGGTCATTGCCGGTATGCTCTGCGGATTTTCTTTTACCGACATTATGGGATTTGCCGCGACCGGGGTACAGGGAGTTTTTAACACAGTATTGCTTTGTGTATTTGCAGTGCTGTATTTCAGCATTTTATCAGAAACCGGTATGTTTGATATTATTGTAAAGCGCCTGGTAAGCGTGACCAGGGGGAATATTTATGTGGTGATGGTTGTGACGGTTCTGGTAGCGTTCATCGGTCATCTGGACGGCGCTTACAATACTACATACCTCATTGCGATTCCTGCTCTGGCTCCGCTTTATAAAAAGCTTAATATTGACCGCAGGCTGCTGGTACTTCTGGTTTCCTTAGCGGCAGCTCCGATGACGGCAATGGCATGGGCCCAGCCGGCCAAAATGGTAGTTTTTGATGCCTCCATTGACCCGGTGCTCATGGCCAACAGCCTGCTTCCGGTGGTGGGAATCATGCTGGCAGTCTGTCTCCTCTATGCGGTTGGATGCGGAAAGTATTATTCAGGGAAAAATGCGGAGGCTTTGGCAGCCATGCGGGAATCCTTCGGAAACGGCGCAGAGAGTAAAATTGATTTTTCCGACAACCCGCTGGCCCGTCCCCGTCTCTTCTGGGTAAACTTTGTTTTATTCCTGGCTTCGCTTTTCAGCTTTATTTTTCTGACTCAGGTGAAGACCTACCTTTTATTTATGCTTTTTTCGGCAGCCGCGCTTTTAATCAATTATCATACGCAGGGAGAGCAGAATCAGATAATCCGCAAGTACTCTTCTACCATGCTGGCGCCGGGGATCTTATTTATGGGTATCGGCGTAATGGTTGGGGTGCTGAACGGAACCGGCATGGTAACCGAAATGGTCAATGTGGTTCTTTCGGTGATTCCGGAGTCTATGGCCAGATTTACCCATGTGCTGTATGCACTGGTAATTCTTCCGCTGGAAATTTTTGTTCCCTATCAGGCATTCCAGAGCATGAACCCTCTGCTTCTGGGAATCGGAGCCGGCTGCGGTCTGACAGGATATCAGGTGCTGACGGTTCAGTGTATCAGCTATCTGAATCCGTGTTCCCCGTTGGTGGCGGCCGCAAACCTTGCCACGGAGCTGGCTGAGGTGGATATCATCAAGCAGGTGAAATATTCCGTAATTCCATGCCTGCTGTTTAATACGCTGGGAGTTATTTTGTGTGTCTTATTTGGTCTTGCTTAGGAGGAATCAATTATGGAAACAGTTGTAAAGAAAACGCCGAAAAACATCATTTTTGCCACCAGGGATTGTCCCTGGGAGACCAGCATCACCCCTTTCCGGGTGGCTCCGCATATTTACTATGTGGGAAATCTTTTCGTGGGAAGCTTTCTGATTGAAACCACAGAAGGCCTGGCCCTGATTGACACTACTGTGTTTGAAACCGTATATATGCTTTTGGAATCTATCCGCAGTCTGGGTTTTGACCCCAGAGATATTAAAAAAATCTTTCTGTCTCATGCACATATGGACCATGACGGTGGTGCACGCTGCCTGAAGGAGCTGTCAGGGGCAGAAATTTATCTGGCCAGGGAAGATGATAAATGGAGAAAACGCCCGGAAGCTGATATGAGCGGAGAGGGATTCAAAATCATACCATACGAGGTAGACCATTATTATGATGATAATACTGCTGTTGTTATGGGAGATGTGACAATACATACCAGACTTTCCGCAGGGCATACCCCAGGGTGCACATCTTTCTTCGTGGATGTGAAAGACGAAAAGGGAGAGAAACTCACATGGGGAATGCATGGAGGCGTCGGTGTCAATACGATGAATACGGAGTATTTAAACCGTGTGCATCTGCCTTTATCTTTACAGGAGGACTTCCTGCAAGGATGTGAAGAAATGAAACGCATTCATGTGGACATCTGTACGCCCAGCCACCCTTCCCACTCCAACATGCTGGAGCTGGTTCCGCAGGACCGTAAGGACTACCGTCCCTTTGTCGATGAGACCAAATGGGAAAGCTTTTTGACAGAGCGGGCCGGGGCATTCCGTGCCGTTTTGCAGAAGGAAAGGGAAAACAGGCAGTAAAAGATACTTTTCCACTTAGTCAGACATTTGCCGGCCAGTGAGAATTTCACAATGAAATTTTGTTAAAATCTAATAAAAACCTTGTTTGTTTTTGTACATAGAGTACGATATAATAAACATGGAATTAAAAAGTTGAGCTGGCCGGCTAAACAATGTAGAAAGTGGGGAGTAAAAAAATGACAGTTTCATCTCTATTCAGCGATATGATTATAATCGCGCTCTTTATGCTGATCGGATTCTTTATTCGCGAGGCGGCGAAGCCGCTGCAGAAGTTGTTCTTGCCGGCATCTCTGATCGGAGGACTTGTGGCATTGGTTGCCGGACAGCAGGTGCTGGGACTGGTAACCATTCCGGAATCTTTTTCCAGCTTTTCCAATGTTCTGATCGCTCCGATTATGGCGGCATTGCTCTTCGGAGTAACGATCACAAAGAAAAAAGTTGTCGGTTACATGGATTATGTCTGTGTTGAGCAGGCAATTTATGCAATGCAGATGTGTCTGGGTGCAGGTCTTGGAGCGTTTCTCTGTGTATTCTGGCCGGGCCTTCCCATTGGCTGGGGCTCCATGGCACAGTTCGCCTTTCAGGGCGGCCACGGAAATGCCAGCGCGGCAGGCGCGACCTGGACAAGCCTTGGGGTTCCGGAAAACCTTTCCATCGGTATGGTATTGGCTACTTTTGGTCTGATTGTAGCCATGCTTATTGGCATGATTGTAGTAAATATCGGTGTCCGCAAGGGCTGGGCAAAGTTTGTAAAGGATCCGCAGTCTCAGCCGGACTGGTATTACGGCGGAATTCTCCCGGAGGAGAAGAGGCAGCCCATCGGTAAGAGCGTTACCGCTTCCATCAGCATTAACCACATTGCTCTTCAGGGGTCCTGGCTGCTCTTCGCAGTATGGGCGGGCCGTATGTTCATGAAGGGACTGGCGATGGTATGGCCGGGGGCAAGCGCATTTCCGTCTGTGATTCAGGGTATTCTGGGCGGCGCCATTGTCTGGAACCTGGCCAAGGCAGTGAAGCTTGACCGCTATATTGATGTAAGAATTATCAAGCAGATCAGCAGCTTTTTACTTGAGGTCGTTGTACTTACTGCAATGGCAACCCTTGATATCGAGATGATTACCACTTACATCGTACCGATTGTTATTTTCACTCTGATTATCACTTTAATTACCGTTGCATTTGCCCTCGGTTTCTGTAAGCTTTTCTGCCGGGAAGAGTGGTTTGAAAAGGCGCTGATGGCCTATGGTGCGGGTACAGGAAATACGGCAACAGGACTGGCGCTGGTTCGCGCGGTTGACCCGGATTCTCAGTCCGCCGCTCCCGATAACCATGGAATTTACAGCGCGGTGATGTGCTGGAAGGAAGCGTTTGCAGGTCTTGTTCCCGTATGGATGATGGCAGGTCTTGGAATGACAATGGGAATCGGCGGCGTGATGTGCGTCATCTGCCTTGGCGTGGGCTTCATGCTCTTTGTACTGCCGAAGAAGAAAGCTGCTGCATAAGAGGGATAGAAGATATAAGCAGAAAGCTATAAAGGGTTTTAAACAGCCCGTCAGAAGAAATCAGTGATTTTGAAACGGCCGTTCAGTTGAAAGATACCGGACGGCCGCTTTTTATGCAATAGAAGAGTGCGTCCAACTGAATAAAAAGACTCCCTCAGGATCGTACTGCGGCGGAAAAGAAGATATGTTAAACCTGATTCTGCGGACGGATACGGGAAATGTTTTCAAAAACATCTTTTGTTATTGCAATGAAATCCTGTGCGTAAGTGGGAAGAAAGCGTTCTTTGTGATACGCAAGGACGAGGCGGTGCTGAACGATGGAGCCGTTTTGCATAAGCGGAAAAGCATTGGCATCCGGATATTCTTTTAAGAGAAGAGGAAGCCTCATCTGCGTACAAAAGAATGCACCATAGTTATAGGGGTAGAGGGTCAGCAAAAGCTCCGTGGTAGAGGATTCCAGAAAGATCTCGGGAGTCACCTTCGCCTCCTGGAAACACTGGTCAATGGTTTTCCGAAGGCGCATGGAGGGCTTGAGAAGCAAAAATGGCATTTTGGAAAAGCGGCGCAGGTCCACGCCGGAGAGAGAGCTGCATTTCACCTCGTTACAGGAATTCTGGAAATATTGTTTTAACAGTTCATCGGAGCAGATCAGATAGATCTGATCGTTTAAGACTGTATGGATTTCCAACTTCGGATTGTCCTGATACATGATTCCAATGAACAGATCCAATTCTCCCTGAAAAAGCATTTCTTCCATATAATTGGAGTCCTCATTGATAAGCTCCACCTGGACGCGGGGCCATTTTTCATAAAAACGGGGCAGAATATCCGGCAGGCATATCTGGCCGCGATAGGCGGGAATACCGATTTTGATATTTCCTGCATTTTTAAGTGAGATATCGCTCAGACGGTTTTGCAGCTCGTGTTCTTCCGCCAGGATTTTCACAGCAGTCTGAAAGAGCTGCTCTCCGGCGTAGGTGAGGGCAAGCTTCGGCTTACGATAAAATAAAGTTACGCCGTAATGCTGTTCCAGCCGTTGGATATGCTGGCTTAAATTCTGCTGGGAGATGTAAAGCCGCTGGGCAGTGTTTGTCACATGCAGCTCTTTGGCGAGCTCAACAAAATAATATAAACTGATAAGATTCATGAAAACTCCTCTGTATGTGAAAACGATCTGACTTTATTATAAAATGCATGTCAAAAATTGTAAATGATATACAAAAAAATATTGCCGAAGAGCGTATAAAATTCTATATGATGTAACAGTTCACGGGGCGGGGAAAACCGAACGAAAACAGATGCCCCTGTGAATAGTAACGAACTGTTACATCTCACTGCGGGGAACCGACAGTATTCCTTGACATTATAAGAAAAGTATAATATTGTAGATATGGAAAATTCACAGTGCGCCTTTGAGGCCGGACAGAACAATCAGGCGCAGACAGGGGAACAGGAAATGGTAAATTTTGTCATTGCTTTAGAATGTTTTGGTATATGTCTGACCTTCGTGGCTCTGTTCCTTCTGCTTAACGGAGATGGAGCAAGGGAACAGAAGCTGCTGATTTTTATCATGTGCGGTTCCCTGGTTCAGAACATAGGTTATTTGCTGGAACTGACTGCACCCACTGTGGAGGTGGCTGTGGCAGCGGTGACAGTAGAAAATGTCGGGTCGATCTTTGCCCCTCTGTGCTATTGCTGGTTCATTTATACTTATTGTTACGCGAGTCCGCCGAAAAAGCTGCTGGCAGCCCTGGGTATCATCAATTTTCTGACTCTGTTTTTGGCGATCTTTAACTGGAACGGTATTTTTTACAACGAATTTCAATGGTTGTCTACGCAGGATGGCTTTCACTATGTCAGCATCACTTACGGGCCCCTGTACGCTTTGTCTCTGTTCACCCGTGTTATTATTCCCTGTATGTTGTCCATATACACTCTGGCACGGGCAATCCGGCTGCGTGCAGACCAGCAGGTCAGCCGCCAGTATCAGACGATTCTTGTCATCACCACCCTGCCTGTGATTCTGTTGGTGATTTACATATTTAAACTTGTAGTGGTCTTTGATCTTACTCCGGTAACCTTCGCCGTTTCCATGTCTATGGTGGTAATCGTTGTGTGGAGCCGCCGCAACTACGATTTCCGGCATCTGGCGGCGGAGAAGGTGCTGGAGAGCCTGGGGGACGGCGTGATCGCCCTGGACGACCACGACAGACTGGTCAGCTACAACCGGGCCGCCGCCCGCATCTTCACCAACCTGCCCGAGCACAAGCTGGGGGAAAATATCCGGGTCGTGGAGGACTTCCGGGAGGAGATGCTCAACGAGAACATCCCCTGGAGCTTTTCCATCAACGGGCAGAGCTATGAGTGCCACAGCAAGCAGATCATAGACGAAAACGGCCGCAGGCAGGGCTGCGTCATCCTGGTGCTGGACATGACCGACATCAAAGCCTACATCAACGAGATCAAACGGGTGCGGCAGCAGGCCGAAAAGGCGAACATCGCAAAAAGCGAGTTTTTGGCCAATATGTCCCACGAGATCCGCACCCCCATGAACGCCATCATCGGGATGAACGACAT
>ERZ808054.387-NODE-387-length-44930-cov-20.136423_pt1 | contig 44930 bp, 53 predicted proteins | sample MGYA00380201_ERZ808054 | MGnify/ENA primary metagenome ERZ808054 (study PRJEB31490, sample SAMN06133419) | mouse gut metagenome | isolation source: Z5_2 | host: mice | place: China: Chengdu | collected 2015-05 ...
TAAAGAATAAATAGCAGAAATAAAAAAGTCCGTAAAAAACGGACTTTTTTATTTTTTTCGTCAAATCGACCAATTTAAATGAAGGGGAAATGTTACAATTAAAAATATCCGATGGCACCACGTTAAGATTTAATATGGAAGGAGGCAAAATTTTCTTTTTACGCAGATGAAAAATGGCTTTTTGTGGAAAGGTAGGTGATTTAGCACTTTTGTAATTTTGAAGTTTATCTTGTTTTTTTATTTTGATACATTGGAGATATGGTTTTATTCATTTAACGATTCTATGATTCATACTTAATCAATTTTGCGATTCAGAACCAAGTGAGCCACATATCATAAACTTAAATTAATTAATATTTTAACAGAAAAATACAATTCAAGGAGAAAAACAGGATATGGATGAAGGCAAAAATATGAAATTTTTTATCGAACCCAAGAACATTGACTTGCTTTGTGGTGAGGCGAAATCAGAAGACCAGACAACAAAAGACTCCAATCAAAGCAGTGACCAATATGAAGCAGAAGGTAAAACCTTCAAAAAAACAATTAGTAATATTTGGAAAAAGGCTAAAATATTTATATCCGAATTGACGGATGATTTAAAGTTGCTTACTTCGTTTTTGCGGGCATCCGCCGGATTTATTAAAAGTTTTCGGATGGTTAGGAGAGCTATTGCATGACACGATTTGCAGATAATAATGATGATCAGCTTTGCAATTTTATTATCCGTGTACTTTCGGTGGACGAAATCTATGAAGACGAAGAAAGTAAGCCGGATATTTACGTTGAATTTTGTTTTAGTTTTGGAGAAAGTGCTGTGGCAGATGAGCCAATTTACAGGGTTCTGGTTAAGGATATTGACAATATGCACTGGAAAACTATTGATTTACGGTGTTGCTACAATTTGAAAATTAAGGAGAAAATGATTGAAAAAAGTTTAAGCCAACATGTTCGTCAAAGTTTAACAGCGGTACCGAAAAAACAGATTTATAGATTTAATCGTACCGGAATGTACGAAATAAAAGGAAGACCTGTTTATTGTACAGGAGTTGACGTTATTCGTGGTCAAGAGTTTGCTTCGGATATTTTGTTTGAAGTAGCCCCGATGGTTCACAAGCTGGATATTGATGTGGATTTACCTGAAGAAGAAGCAGCAACCGAGTTTTTTCGGTTGCTGACTCTTAGCCCTAATCCGGCTCGCCTTATTTTGGCGTACAAGTTAGGTTTTTTTATGCGTCTAGCATATGAAAAAATTGGAAAAATACCAAAAGGCTGCATCTATCTGTATGGGCAAAGTGGAACCCAAAAGACGACATTTACAAGTTTTTTAACCCAGACAAATGATCGCAGCAATGGTATTAAGAGCCCGTCACGTTTAAATGCCAGTATTCCGGCAGCCGTCAAAATGCTGCTAGAAAATTTTAGTGATGTTGTGGTTATGGACGATCTGTACCCCGCTGATTCAAATAGGCAACGAAATCAGCAGGAAGATGTTTTGATAGAAATCACACGGTACATTGCGGATGGAACAGTTCCGACAAAGATGAAAGGGAATGAATTATTACAGGGATATCCCCGATGTGGAGTTATTTTTACAGGAGAATATCTTATTGGAAAAGGATCGGATGCAGCTCGACTCTTGCCTGTTGAAATGGAAAAACCTGATATTAAGGAACTTCAATATTTTCAGAAGCATCCTCTTATCGTTTCAACATTTTACCGATATTTTATAATTTGGTTTATTGATCACTATGATTTGATTTGTGATACTTTGGCGCAAATGATGGAATCGTATGAAAATTTAGCATTAAATGTTCACGATCGGCTGCGGGAGATGTACTTTTTCCTTGGATCATCCTACTTCCTCTTCCTGCAATATTTATATGACAAAAAAATCCTAACAGAACTCGACGCGCGCAGACTTTTTCAATCATTTAACAGCCTGCTTTTGCTACTGATCAAGCAGCAAAATGAGCGTGTCACCGGAGAACAACCTGAAATGAATAACGCTAAAAATCATTTACAGCAGATTCGTATGCTGTATAAAAGTGGCCAACTGTCTATTGCTAAAGATACTCTGACTTTTGATAAGGATCGGCATGACGGTTTGCTATACCGGAATAAACTTTATTTGCGAGGCAACAAAATTTCTGTATATTTTCCAGAATCCTCGATCAATGAAATTGCTGATTCTCTGGTAAAACAAGGAGCTTTGGAAATAGGTAAAGTAAGTCGTACAAAACAGATCAGTAGGCTTAAAGGACTGCGATTTTATGTGATTCCACTTAGTAAACTTCAATAAACCGATTTAATCGTATGCATTCATTTCCCGGTTATATATTCTTATCCCAAGGAGGGAAAGAGAATATGAAACAAAGCATTTTACAACTTGAGCCATGTGCCTGTTCAGAACATTCCAATTTATATAGAACAATTTTTAAGACAAGACATGGCAGAATTTTATACTTCGAACTGGAAACTATTAATAAACGTTATATTATTACAAATTGTTATTACATTGATCGAAATCAACAAAAAACAGGGTCTCAACGTTATAGTACCAAACCACTGAAACTGCAGACGTTTCAGTTTGAATCAGATAATCTATTGCAAATAATTGAATCAGAACTTGACAAAAAATTTTACGAAATCCAATTTATCCATACTGATCTGGCGGATTTGCCGCCGGATCAGTTCATTCAGGCAAAATTAAAAAATGGACTCAGGAAATACCAATTTTTGATTATGGTGGGAGATGGTGAAACTTATAACGGTTTACCAATACATCTCCGCACGAGAATAAAAAATAAACTTCATCGTTCCATTTATATTGAACTGTCATACTACAAGGAAGGAAAAGGCGTTGTCAAGCAGTGCAATTATTATGACAGGAAGTATAAGCGTCAGGATGTCATAATAACACCGCAAACATTGGTAAGCTGTTTCTTTCCATATGACCGTGAAGGGATTTTAAATCTCTTCAATCATGAACTATGCTGTGAATTTAATCATATATTAATAACAGGCGAAATTGATCTAGATTCTAACACAACGCCCCTCTGCGGGGCAGTCTAGGAGGTGTATATGGCTATATTAGCAACAGAATATACTGATGTCAATAGTATTAAGCATAAAGTAGAACATTCTATTGCATCTGCCAAAGAAGTGGAAAACAGGGAGCGGATTATGGAAGAGCTTTTATCCGTGCTGACAAAAACGAAAAGACATATTGCTTAGCATACTTGCTTAGCATCTATATTTAAATTGCCATGGAAGGAGGTGAGTGTCAGATGGCAATTATATTGTATGGTCGGAAATCGGTAGAACGTGAAAACAGCATAAGCTGTGAAACCCAGATTGAATATTGTAAGTCGGTTTTAAAGCCAGACGAACGGAACGAGAAGATCATGACTTTCGTGGACAATGGTTTTTCAGGCGGCAACACGGAACGTGACGGTTTCCAGAAAATGATGAAGCTGGTCAGTCAAGGAAAGGTCAGCAAAGTAGTCGTTTATAAGCTTGACCGAATCAGTCGGTCGCTTTCAGATTTTGTTAATATATTACAGGAATTCAAAGAGCACAATGTGGAATTTGTATCATCACAGGAATCGTTTGACACTTCCTCCCCTTATGGGGAACTGATTGTAAAGATTTTAATGGTATTTGCCGAGTTTGAAAGGACATCCACGATTAATCGTGTAACACAGGCTTATGCCCACAGAAGCGAAATGGGATTTTACATGGGCGGGAGGAAGCCTTACGGATTTGAACTTGTGCCCACAGTCATCCATAATATCAAAACAAAAAAGTTAGATCCTGTACCATCCGAGATCGAGCAGGTGCGGTACATATATGAAATTTATTCACAAGAAAACGTTTCTTTACGGCGGCTACTGGACATACTGGTCACGGAAAACAAGAAACCTCTGAACGGAAGCGGCTGGTCCACGGCAAAGCTGTCCGCACTATTAAGAAACCCTATTTATGTCAAGGCAGATTCTGACATATATGATTATTTTGAGAGACATGGTGTCCAGATGGTAACAGACATTTCCATGTTTACCGGGGAATACGGCGCACAGTTATATGGGCGCACAAAACATAAACCGGAGTCTCCCGACTGGTCAGATATGAAATTAGTCCTCCTGACCCATAAAGGCATTATAGATTCCGGTATATGGCTAAAGTGCCAGAGAAAGCTGGAAAAGAACAAGCAGATAGGAAACAGTGCCAGTAACCGTACCAGTTGGCTGGCTGGCAAGGTAATTTGTGAAAAATGCGGGCATACAATGACTACCGTTAAAGGCAAGATCAATAAGGAAGGGGTGATACGGAGATATTTCAATTGTACAGGAAAATCACATAAGAAGATCTGTACAGGACCGAAAGTATCCATTTTTGCTGAGGATATGGAAAATATGGTTTATGACTGCATTACGGAAAAGCTTTCAGAGCTGACGGAAATAAAGCATACCGTAAAAAGAAGCGGAACATCTGAAATGAATGACCTGAAACTCAGGATCAAGGAAATTGAGAAATCAGAGAAGCAGCTTTTGGATACCATGCTGGCAGGAGGATTTAATGAAGACCTTCTGACGATTGCTAATCAGAAGGCATCACAACTAAAGAGAGACAAACTGGCTCTATATGACCGGCTTGAAGAGCTGGAAAACCAAAGCACAGAGACAGATGCTGTCGTCAATCTGGCTAAGCCATGGAAAAAAGCGGATTATAACAGTAAGAAAGCAGTAGCAATGATCATGATAGAAAAGATTTTAGTAAGTGAAGATGGAAGTGCCAAGATCATTTGGAACATATGAAAACCGCCGGGAAAATCTCCTGACGGTTTTCCCATTTGGGTGCGAGATTCTGCTTCGGATTCATTGATTTTATTGCCGGAAACAGATATACTATAAGCATTAGAAGGGAAGAAGACTATACTATGACCAGAACAGATAATGTATTAAATATGCAAATTACAATAGCAAATTGCATGAAACAGGAATGGAATATAAGTTTTGATAAAGTCAGTGACATTTTGGATAAATATGATTTGCTCTCTTATATAGATATTTGTTATGAAGAATATAATTCTATGGGAATAAAAGGTATTTTACTTGATTTAAAATCATATATGGAAGCGATAGATGGGGCAGGTTGAAAATGAAGCTGGTAAGAGAGTTTTTTCATGATTATCACCATTTAAATCTTTTAGGAAAAAGAGATTATTAAACAGCTTATAGCATCTATGAAAGAATGAGATGGGTAGGTGTATTTTACGGAAAATATAGAATTAAAAAGAGATGTTATCGAAAAAGTAAAAGCGGAAACACCTGACCTTATCAGAGAATTTATGCAAAGTGATCTTGTGAAAATGATTCTGTATGGTTCATGTGCAAGAGGTAATTTTAGAGAATGCTCTGATGTAGACATTGCTCTTCTTGTCAAAGGTGACCGGCGCGATTCTTGGAAATATAGTGATAAAATTGATGAAGTAGCAACAAAACTGGCATTAAAATATTTTGCAATTGTAAATTTTGTACTCCTTCCTTATGATGAATTTGAGGAAAAAAAGAACTGGTATGGTTATTTCAAAAATATTGATAAAGAGGGGATAAAGCTATATGGATGAAAAAGATTTTAAATCTTTGGCTCTTGTGCGATTCGAGCGGGCAAAAGAATTATATATGGAAGCAAATGAATTGGTAAAAATGGATAGCTACAAATCTGCGAATAACAGGGTTTTTTATGCCATTGAAAAGTGTATTAAGGCACTCCTGTCCACACAACAGATGGATGTAGAAACACATAATGGGGCAGTATCACAGTTTAATCTTCTTTTCATACATAAAGAAAACACCGCTTTTACGAAAGATGATTATCAGAAAATTGCCAAGGCTGATCGTATAAGAAATGCTTCTGATTACGATGATTTTTATATTGTAAACAAGGCGGAAACGGAAGAACTTATTAAATTTTCGTTGGAGTTTATCAGAAAAACAGATGAGTATATCAAGAAAAGTTTTGCAGATGGCTAATGACGTATGAATTGTTTTATAACCTTTTTATCTCGCCCCGCCATTCTATTTGCCGCCCAGCCGGTATCTGTAAATAAAGTGTTCACAGCTTCAGTTCTCCATAGTCTGCAATTTTCCCATAATCTTTACAACTGTTTTTCCATATTTTGAAGTATACCACATCGTAATTGGCACTCGCAACAAAACCCAAAATCAGAAATGACCCCACAAACTTTTACACTTTCTTATCCCCTCCCCCTCTTGACATTTCTCGCAGATGGATACATAATTGCAAAGGTTAATCTGTTTCACCTTTTTAATAAGTAGAAACAGACCAAAATAGTGCAGATTGATGCGAATCCTACGAAGGAGCTGTGAATATGTACCTTGTATTTTTTCTGATATGGATCATTTTTAACGGGCAGTTTACCCTGGAGATCGCCGCCTTTGGCGTTGTGGTAGCCGGGCTGATCTACTGGTTTATCTGCCGGTTCCTCGGCTACAGGCCAGGTGATGATATCCGGCTTTGCAAGAGGTTCTTTCTGCTGATTCACTATGTATTCGTTCTGGTAACGGAAATCCTGAAGGCAAATATGGCAGTCTTTAAGATGATCTATTCTTCCCGGTACGAGCTTGAACCGGTCGTCATCCATTTTAAGACGAACCTCACATCGACCTTCGCCAGAGTGCTCCTGGCCAATTCTATCACCCTGACCCCGGGTACCATCACCGTCAGCCTTAAGGATGACGAATATACCGTTCATTGTCTGGACAAGGATCTGGCGGTTGGCATAGATTCGTCCATATTTGTAGAACTACTGGAAAGAATAGAGAATGTGCATTAGTTCTTTTGTGCGCGTTCTCAGCGCAAAGCGCTTCGGAATGGAGGTAAAAATGCTATACCATAATCTTTACATTACAATACTGGTCATCCTGGCCGTCATGCTTTTTCCCTGCCTGATCCGTGCCGTCAAGGGGCCGCGCATCGCTGACCGTCTTGTATCGGTCAATATGATGGGCACCATGGTCATGGTGATGATCGCCATTCTGGCGCTGATGCTGGATGAGGGATATCTGGTGGATATCTGCCTGATCTATGCCATGATCAGTTTCCTGTCCGTGGTGGTCCTGTCCAAAGTGTACATCGGAATCTATGAGGAAAAGCGGCATAAGGCGGAGCATCCGGAGGAAGATGCAGAAGCGGAAGGAGGTATGTCCGATGGGAGTTTTTGAGTGGCTGCGTCTGGTTGCCGGGAGTGTGTTCCTGCTGATCGGACTGGTGATCTTTTTTACGGAAATCTTTGGCGTGTTTCATTTCCGGTATGTACTGAACAGAATGCACGCTACGGCCATGGGCGATACACTGGGCATCAGCTCCTGCATGATCGGACTGATGATCTTCTCGGGTTGGAATTACACCACCCTGAAACTGCTGCTGATCGTCGTCTTCCTGTGGCTGGCTTCCCCGGTATCTTCTCACGTGCTGGCCAGGCTGGAAGTGGCTACCAATGACAATCTGGAAGCGCACTGCACCGTCTATCCGGAATTGAAAACTTTAGAAAACGAACTGGCTGCTGCAAAATCAGAAGGCTCTGCAACACAACAAGGGCATCCTGCATCGGAAGGATCTACAACACAGCAGAGTCATTTTGCAAATGATGTGATTTCAACAGGAGGCGATACGAAATGACCATTTTTCAATCTATACTGCTGGGCTTTCTGGTGGTGTGCGCAATCTCCGTGAGTTTTTCGCGTAACCTCTTAAATTCTATCCTGATCTATATGTCCTACAGCCTGATCATGTCCATACTCTGGGTCTGTCTGGAGTCTCCCGACCTGGCCATCACAGAGGCGGCGGTAGGTGCGGGTGTGACCAGTATCCTTTTCTTTGCTACACTTAAAAAGATTCAGGCGATCCGCATCGAGAGTGAGAAAGCGGAAACCACCGCGGCAAAAAACAACGATGCGGCGGCGCAGGGAAGGCAGGAAAACGAAGCAAAGGACAGAAAGGCGGAACCGGCACATGAGTAGGCGAAAACCAAACGAAGAATATGACAAGACAATGGCCGGACGCTTTTTCGGGTGGCTCTCCGGCAGTAAGGATCCTTATCTGGGCCAGGTGGAGATGCAGGCACAGGAGGAAAAGGTGCTTCCCAGCGAGACGATCATCGAACGGATGCGGGAAGCGCAGATGCGTCGTGACAAAGTATACGATCCCGAGGCCAACACGCTGGCCCGGCTTTTCCATAAGATTTATACCGCCAGCGCCGTTTTTTTCTGTATTGCACTGGTGGGCGTCCTGCTGGTGACGGTATCGTACCTGCCGCCCAGCGGCAATCCGGATAATCCGGTCAACAACGTGGTATCCGAGCGTTACATCGAGGACGGTCTGCAGGAGACGGGCGCGCTCAACATCGTGTCCGGCATGATCCTCACCTACCGGGCTTTTGATACCTTCGGCGAGACCAACGTGCTCTTTATCGCCACCTGCTGTGTGATGATCCTGTTGATGGTGGACGACGCGATCCTTAAGAAGCAGGAGGCCATGAGCGACCGCCGTTTCGAGCCGAAAAACGATGCGATCCTGCAGGGCACCGCTCTGGTGCTCACGCCGATCATCTTTATTTTCGGTATTTATATTATCTTAAACGGCCATCTGTCACCGGGCGGCGGTTTCTCCGGCGGCGCCATCATGGGCGCGGGCCTGATCCTGTACACCAGCGCTTTCGGCTTCCACAAGACGCAGCGTTTCTTCGACGAGCACATCTATAAGATCGCGAAGATCACCGCGCTGTGCATGTACGGCCTGATCGGCACATATTTCTATGTGACCGGAGCTAACGGTATTGAAAATCATATTCCTCTGGGCATTCCGGGGCACATACTAAGCAGCGGCATCATCCTGCCTATCAACTTCTGTGTGGGACTGGAGGTTGCCTGCACGATGTATGCTTTCTACGCATTATTCAGAAGAGGAGGGCTATAGGAGAAAATGGGACCTAATTTATTTATCAACTACGGCGAGGCAGTGGCCATGCTCCTGTTCGGGATCGGCTTCGGCAATCTGCTGCTGCAGTCCAATCTGATCAAAAAGATCATCGGCCTGAACATCATGGACACCGCTGTCTATCTCTTTCTGGCGGAAAAAGGCTATATCGCCGGGCGGGTAGCGCCCATCGTGGCGGACGGCGTGCAGGATATGGAGGCTTACATCAATCCCATTCCCAGCGGTCTGGTGCTCACCGGTATCGTAGTATCTGTGTCCGTTTCCGCCCTGATGCTGGCCCTGACGATCCGTCTGTACAGGCGTTACCACACGCTGGATCTGGACGAGATCTCCAGACAACTGAAAAGGGAGGGCCTGTAAGATGGATTTTGTACAGAACTTCCCCTGTTTTTCCATTATTCTGTGTCTGTTCGCCGGCATTCTCAGTTCCGGCCTTAAGGATAAGGCTGCCATGCGGGTCAATACATGCCTTCTTGGCATCGTGACCCTGCTCAGCGGCGCGACGCTGCTCTATACACTGCAGACAGGACAGTCTTTTGTCTATGTGATGGGAAAATTCCCTGCCCCCTGGGGCAACGAGATCCGCGCCGGGGTGCTGGAAGCCCTGACGGCGCTTTTTTTCTGCGTGATCATGCTGCTGTCATTGCTGGGTGGCAGGCACAAACTGTTGGAAGAAGTAGAATCGGGTAAAACTTATCTCTACTATGTGCTGACAGACCTGCTGCTGAGCTCTCTGCTGGCGCTTGTCTACACCAATGATATGTTTACGGCTTACGTTTTCGTAGAGATCAACACCATTTCCGCCTGCGGCCTGATCATGATACGGCAGAACGGGCGCACCATTGAGGCCGCCGTCCGCTATATGATCATGAGCCTGTTAGGCTCCGGTCTGCTGCTGCTGGGCCTGTGTATGCTCTACGACCTGACCGGACATCTGCTCATGAGCAACATGAAAGAATCTGTCGCCCGGCTTGCCGCCACCGGCCAGTATGAGATTCCGCTGATCGTGGCGATCGTGCTGATATCGGTGGGTATCTGCATCAAGAGCGCGCTGTTTCCCTTTCATGCCTGGCTGCCGGACGCTTACGGTTATTCCACCGTATCCTCCGCCGCCATTCTCTCCAGTCTGGTGTCGAAGGGATATATTTTCCTGTTGATCAAGATCATCTACCGGGTGATCGGATTCGATATCTACGGCGATACGAGAATCATCGACGTCCTGTTTGCCTTCGGGCTGATGGGCATGATCTTCGGCTCCTTAAGCGCCATCAAGGAAAATGATGTGCGCCGGATGATCGCCTACTCCTCGGTGGCACAGATCGGTTATATTTATATGGGCTTCGGCATGGGCACGGAAGCCGGCATGACCGCCAGCGTCTTTCATATTCTGTCCCACGCGGCCACGAAGTCTCTGCTATTTATCGCCGCCATCGGGCTGACGGATGTGTCCGGCGGCAGCCGCAAATTCATTGAGCTGACCGGAGCCGGCTACCGCAATAAATGGGCCGGCGCAGCTTTCACCGTGGGATCACTTTCCATGGTCGGTATGCCCCTCTTTTCCGGGTTTATCAGCAAGCTGCTGTTCGCCCAGGCCGCCGTGCAGAATCACGTGAAAATGCTGCCGGCCCTGATTGTGCTTGGCGTCAGTACGATCCTGAATGCGATCTATTTCATGAAGACAGTGATCCGGATCTATACGCCGGTGGGCTATAGCGCCTATCCGAGCATTACTTTTGTCAAAATGCGGGTCTACGCCGTCACGCTGGTGGCCTTCATTCTGTTAAACGTGATACTGGGAATCAGTTCCCAGCCCGTGGTCGATATGATCCGGCAGGGACTGGCCATGTTTTCCTGAAAAGAGAGAGGTGACGAGATGTATCTCATTTTATTATCCATATTTGTACCGATGGCCGCGGGCCTGTGCCTGCTGATCCTGCCTGAAAAGAATATCGTCCGGGCCAGACTGCTTTCGGCAGTGAGCATGGCTTATCTTCTGACGGCTGTGCTGGTCACGGCTGCGCTGACCAGATGCTATGATGTGAGCTATACGCTTTTCCACCTCACCGCATCGCTGCCCGTCTGCTTTCACATTGACGAGACGGGTGTGCTGTTCGCGGCTTTGACGCTGATCGTATTGTTGTGCGCAGGGTTCTTTTCTTTTGCCTATATGAAGCATGAGAAGAAGGAAAAACGCTACTATGGCTTTTATCTGATCGTATTTGGAGTGCTGAACGCACTCTGCTTCGCCGGAAATCTGATTACTTTCTATCTGTTTTTCGAGATACTAACTCTCACTTCCATGCCCCTGGTGCTGCACAACGGCAGCCGGGAAGCCATTATGGCAGGGCTGAAATACCTGTTCTATTCCCTGTGCGGGGCTTATATGGCACTGTTCGGCATCTATTTTATCTGGAAAAACAGCAGTACGCTGGCCTTCACGGCAGGCGGCGTGCTGCACATGACAACCGGTGGAAACATCAGCGGACCGAATAGCCTGCCCGGTGCAGCTGCCGGTGGAAATACGGCCATACTGCTGATCGCGGCATGCGCCTGTCTGCTGGGCTTCGGCGTCAAGGCCGGTATGTTCCCGATGCACGCCTGGCTGCCTGCCGCCCATCCCGTAGCTCCTGCTCCGGCCTCCGCCGCGCTCTCCGCGGTCATCGTCAAGGCCGGCGTCCTGGCAGTGGTACGTGTGGTCTACTATATCTTCGGCCCGGATTTCCTGCGGGGCAGCTGGGTGCAGACGGCATGGCTGACCCTTACGCTGCTCACCGTATTTATGGGTTCCATGCTGGCCTACCGGGAACCTGTATTGAAGAAAAGACTGGCCTACTCCACGGTAAGCCAGCTCTCCTATATCCTGTTCGGTCTGGCAGTGATGAATGTCACCGCCGTCACCGGCGGACTGCTGCATGTGCTGGCCCACGGTTTTATCAAAGCCGTCCTGTTCCTTGTGGCCGGCGCCATCATCTGCACCACCGGCAGGACACGGGTCGAAGAGCTGCGGGGCATCGGTAAGGAAATGCCGCTCACCATGTGGTGCTATACGATCGCCTCTCTGGGGTTGATCGGCATCCCGCCCACGGGTGGTTTTATCAGCAAATGGTATCTGGCCATAGGCAGCCTGCAGAGCAACACGCCGGCCTTTGCCGGTGCCGGCCCTGTTTTCCGCTGGCTGGGACCGGTGGTCCTGCTTGTCAGCGCCCTTTTGACGGCCGGCTATCTGCTGCCCCTCACGATCCACGGCTTTCTGCCGGGGGCAGACTATGACTACGCTCACTTGCAGAAACGGGAGCCTTCGCCGTGGATGACGGTGCCCATCGTAATACTGACAGTATTGTCGGTTTTACTCGGATTGTTCCCCAATCTGCTTACAGACCGGATCATGGGGTTTGTGAGTACCCTTATGTAAAAAAGGAAGTCCTGCGCAATTACCTATATATAGTTAACGACATTAGAAATTTCGTTTTCGGCCTTGCAGGAGCTACCGTATATGGCTTCTGCAAGAGCCGGGAACAGAAATTTGTTATGTCGTTTACTATAATTCGTGAAAGTAAGGCAGGTGATGATATGCTGGCATTGGAGGGGTATTATGATGGAGAGAATGTCCAGACACTGGGGAAAATACATGCACAGAAAAACCAAAAGCTGATTATTACAATTTTAGATGAGTTCGTAGAGGAACTTCCTAAAAAGAAAAGTGCACAGACAGTAAGAGGCATGTTGGCAAAATATGCGGATCCGAATTTGCGGGATCAGGAGGAATCAGCGTGGGAGAAAGCGGTGTTGGAAAAATATGGTAATGCTTGATGCAAATGTTATTTTGAGATATTTGCTGAATGATGACGAAAGGATGGCATCTGAGGCTGAGAATATTATTAAAAATATGCCAGTGCAGGTTACTATAGAAATTGTTGCGGAAGTGGTTTATGTTTTAAAAGGTGTGTACCACATTGGTAGAATGGAGATTGGTCAGTGTCTGCTTGATTTTTTGGCAGAGGTCAATACAACGGAACCAGATGTGTTGAAACTTGGAATTGAAACTTTTGCAAAACAAAATCTGGATTTTCCAGATTGTATTTTATATGCTTATCATATGGTCAAGGGGTATGAAGTTAAAACTTTTGACAGAAAGTTGATTAAGTTGCTGGCAAAATGAACTATCAGTAGTTTTTGCGTTTTATTTAATCAGTTTTTTAGCAGGGAAGGCAGCGCAACCTCCCTTATAAAGAAAGACAGTCGAAATCTTTTGTCAGGTCAAAGGGTTTCGACTTTTTTTTGCTTTCTTTTGCAGCATGTCAGATATGAAAATTTTGGCTGAAAAAAGATGTTGACAAAAAGTATATACTGTATATAATGATATATAAACAGTATATACTTTTTGAGAATCGCGGTGGACTGTGACGACAGGAGACCGTGAGGAGGTTAACCGATGAAAATTATTATATCAAACCAGTCGGAGCTGCCGATCTACGCCCAGATCAAGGAACAGTTGAAGGAGCAGATCTTAAACGGGCAGATTCCGGAGGGAAGCACGCTGCCGTCTATCAGGCAGCTGGCTAAGGAAGTAGGGGTCAGTGTGATCACCACCACCAGAGCCTACAGTGATCTGGAAGCGGAAGGATTTATTGCTACCATGCAGGGCCGCGGCAGTGTGGTTTTGTCCAAGGACAACAACCTGTTAAAGGAGCAGTATCTTCTGCGGATTGAGGAGGGGCTGACGACGGCCATTGAGACGGCGCGGGTGATGGGGCTGCCGGAAGAAGAACTTCGGGAGATCTTCCACAACCTGCTGGAGGCGTCGGCGGAGGCGGCGCAGGGATGAAACGACAGCGCTGCAGCGGGTCAGACAAAAAGGAATCGAGAGAAACCGTATTGTTACAAAGCGACAGTGAATGGGCCGTGTCTGTGCGCACCGTGGGCCGGCTTCTGATACAGGTAAAAGTGCGCAGAAAAGAGGAATAAGATGGAATTACTGGAAGTACGCAATCTTTCTAAAGAATATAAAACATTTCTGCTGGATAATATCAGTTTTACGCTGGCCAGGGGATATATCATGGGGTATGTAGGGCAGAACGGTGCCGGGAAGAGTACGACGCTGAATCTGATCACGAATATCTGCAAGAGCAGCAGCGGGGAGATCTATGTGGACGGCATAACCTGTGAGGAGGATGAGAGCCGATACAAGGAGAGTATCGGGTATATCGGGGATGAGTTTTATTTCCCGGATAACTTCCGGATCAGAGATATCAGGAGCGTGCTGCGGGACTTTTATAAGACGTTTAGGACAGAGAAGTTTGACGAGTTGACGAAGCGGTGGAAGCTGGATGGGAAGATGGCGGTGAAGGATTTTTCCCGGGGGATGAAGGTGAAACTGATGTTTGCCTCCGTGCTTGCCAGAGATACGAAGCTGCTTGTGCTGGATGAGGCGACCAACGGACTTGACCCGGTAGTGCGGGTGGAAGTTCTGAAACTTCTGCAGGAGTATATCGCGGACGGCGAGCGGAGTGTGATCTTCTCCACGCACATTTTAAGCGACCTTGAGCAGATCGCGGATTACATTTATTTTATTCATGAGGGAAAGACGGTCCTCTATGATGCGAAGGATGAGCTGCTGGAGAGTCATCTGCTGGTGAAAGGAGAAAGGCGTGCGATCTATCCGGAACTGCAGAGGGCGCTGATCGGGATTATGGACAATGCCTACGGATTTGAGGCGATCCTTCCCAGTGACAGGGCGGATCTTCTGACGAATGAATTTCATTTTGAGAAGCCGACCATTGATCAGATCGTGATCCATTACATTAGGGAAAGAGAAGGATAGAAGGGCAGGAAGAGGAAGCAAGAGAAAATGGTCAAAAGATCCAAAAGATCACAAAAAGAAATAAGACTGGTAGAAACAACATAGAAACGGAGGTATCCATGAAAGCTTTATATTTTGCAAAAATAGATTATATCAAGACGAGGGCACAATGGTATATGATGCTGAGCATATCGGTTATCGTGATCGTGATCATGATGCTGAACAGCAGCAGTATGGTAGGGCAGGTAAATTTTATGTATGGGGTATTTATAGCGATCGTGTTCTCGACCAATCCTTTTGGAGCCTGCACGAGAAAGGACATGGGATTCCAACAGCTGCTGCCGGCCACCACTTTTCAGAGAGTGGCAGGACGATTTCTGTTCGGCATGTTCCTGCTGCTGACCGGTATCGGTATCGGGCTGGCAGGTACGGCTGTGTACTGTGTGCTCACGGGGAAGGCGGAGTTTGTGTCACTGCCAATGTGCCTGCTCACTTTTGCGGTGGGTGTGGTGATCATCACGGTACAGTATATTTTCTTTTATCTGGTGGGCGAGAGTAAGGGAGCACAGCTTCTCAGCCTGGTCAGAATGCTTCCGAGTATGTGTTTTTTCTTCGTATCCATGAAGGTGATCGGAGAGATACAGAAAAATCCGGCGGAGGCGTTTGCGTTGCTTGAAAAGGTTGGCGGTAACCTTGATGCGATCGGATGGGGAGGCGCTGTTATGGCGTTGATCGTGATGATGGCCGGAATTGTGTTCTGCACCAGGGCGACAGCGAAGAAAGATTATTGAGAACAGCACGGGAGACGGGAAAATTTTCTGAGAATGAAACTTTTCCTGTCTCTTATTCGTATTACAGTCAGAGGATGAGATGCTGTCGGCATGAGCATCCGGATGCTGTGATGGCAACAATAGAAACAGACCATAGAACACAAGGGATCATGACAAGATGGAGCAGGAGTTTGCGAGAGAACTGAGGTGGAACAATCTGGCGGCGGAATATCAGACGATGCTGTACCGGGTTGCTTTTGCCAATATGCATAACCGGGCGGATGCCGAGGATGTGGTGCAGGAGGCTTTTCTGCGTTATATGAAGGATGAGAAGCCGATCGCGAATAAGGAGCATGAGAAGGCATGGCTGATCCGGACGACGATCCATATCTGTATGGATATCTTAAAGAGCAGCTGGCGGCGGCGGACCGTGCCGCTGGAGGAATCCATGCCGGCGGCGTCGAGAGAGGTTTATCTGCCGTATCAGATCAGGGATGACAGGACGCTGGAGGCGGTGCTCAAATTGCCGGTGCATTACCGGAATGCCATCTATCTTTTTTATTACGAGGACTATTCGATACAGGAGATTGCCGGAGTCTTGAACGAAAAGGAAGGAACCATTAAGACAAGGCTGAGAAGAGGCAGAGAAGAGGTCAAAAAAATTCTTACGGAAGGGAGGCCAGAGAATTTATGAGCGTACAGGAAATCGGAGGCAGCGGCCAGAGCGGAAAAGAGCGGATTCAGGAGTATCCGGGCAGGAAGGCCAGAGAGCGTTCGGAGCGGTTTCAGGAAAGTCTGATGCAGAATCTGAAATACCAGGGGAAGGCCAGGGAGCAGGACGACAGGGAAAAAGCCGGGAACGAAAGCCAGAGAATGGATGCTGTCAGCATGGAAAAGGGCAGGCTGGTCACGGGCCCGGGGATACGGGTGAATGCCGTAACGAGACGGGAAGCCGTGCAGGCTGCGGAGGTGAGGCATATGAGCTATGAAGAGAGCGATAACATTGAGATTGCCGTGACGGAAGGCTATACCCTGAAAGGAAAGCTGGAGGGCAGCCAGGTCTATGTGGAAGCGAAATATGACGACGGCAGGCTGGAGGCCTATCAGGTAGATACGGAACGGGTTTTGGCACAGACGCAGCACAGGATCGAGCGGTTTGCGGTGGAGACGGCAGAAGGGATGAAATGCAGATTATAAAGAAATAGAAAGAGAGGAAACGGGAATGTTGGAAAACGGTGGATGCAGAACTTTTTATCCGATGAAAAGCAACATGGATTATGCGGCGCAGCAGATCAGGCAGTACAGCGAGACTGCGGCCAGGCGTCAGAAGATGGGGCTTCAAGGTGACGGTGCGGATCCCGACTCCTTTGCGGCCAAGCTGAAGAAGGCGGACGAATTCATAGCTTCCGGGGAATCCTGCGGGGCGACGGATTCTGTAGGAATCATCCTGCGGCAGATGAGGGAACCGGAAGCGGGCGAGAAGGTGAGTAAGACAGTATTTCACAATGGTGTCTGCGTGGTGGTAGAGAAGGATTATATGCGCGGCAACAGCATTACGGTGGGCGGCAGCGCGAATCCCAACTGGATCCATGTTGACACTTCGGTAGGTACAGTGCACATTGACCTGAATGATATCGAAAGTCTGATGCGGTGTCTGGATATGTTTTCGCCGGAGGATATCAACCTGATCCTGCGCAAGATTACCGAAGTGAGACAGTGCAAGGATGCCCTGCAGGAGATTGACCAGCTGCGAAACACGCCGGTGGAGCGTTCCGAGGAGCAGGAGGACGAGAAAAAGTAACGGGAGAAGGTCTGATTTCTGGTTGTTGGGCGGGAATATTTGTGCTAAACTGTGATGTGAAAGGAAATGACCAGACATGCAGAAGAAAATAGCGGTGATCAACGATATATCGGGATTCGGCAGATGCTCCATCACGGCGACGCTGCCCATACTTTCCTATCTGGGAGTGCAGTGCTGCCCGGTGCCGACGGCGATTCTGTCCAATCATATGGGGTTTCCGCATTACTTCATTGATGATTATACCGACCGTATGAGGGTGTATATCGAGAACTGGCAGAAGCTGGGCCTGCGGTTTGAGGGCATTATGACGGGCTTTCTGGGATCGGCGGAGCAGATCGATATCGTGAAAGGATTTCTCCGCGATTTCTCGAAGGAAGACACGCTGGTGATCGTGGATCCGGTGATGGGCGATCACGGGAGAATCTACGCTACTTATACTGAGGAGATGTGCACGGAGATGAAGCGGCTGGTGGCGCTTTGTGATATTACCACACCCAACCTGACGGAAGCCTGCAGGCTGACGGATACGCCCTACAGGGCGTCAGGCTGGCGGAAAAGAGAGTTGTACGACATGGCGCGGCAGATCTCTTCGTATGGCCCGTCGAAGGTGGTCGTCACCGGCATCCCGCAGGGGGAGTTTATAGCCAACTACATCTACGAGCAGGACAGGGAACCGCGGATCATCCGCACCCACAAGGTGGACGCGGAGCGCTCCTGCACGGGAGACGTGTTCACCTCGATCATCGCCGCAGACGGTGTGAACGGCGTGCCTTTTGACCGTTCCGTGCGCAAGGCCTCCGGTTTTGTAAAAAAGTGCATCTTAAAGTCTGTGGAGATGGAGATTCCGAAGACGGACGGGGTGTGCTTCGAGGAAGTGTTATATCAGTTGAAAAGGGATTAAAGCAAAGACAGCAGGCAGGACCGTAAATGGTCCGTACCTGCTGTTTTTATCAGAAAGTTTCGAAGATTGAGGTGCCGGTCTCCAGCGTATCGGCGATCCGCTGGTTCTCCTGCATCTGATCGCTGATGGATTCCATGTCGCGAACAAGCAGCTGTGTGCTCTGGGCCGCGCCGTTTACGCCGTGGGCGCCTTCGTCGATGGCCTGTGTGATGGAACTGATGGAGGAGGCGATCTCGTCCATGGTCAGTTTCAGTCGGTCGGTCTTGTCTGTAAATTCATTCATCACGTTCTCTATGTAGGCAGCGTTCTCGCGGTACTGTACGCCGCTTTGGACGAAATTGCCAAGCTCCGGCAGGATGGATTCGTTGAGGAACGAAACCAGATTGTCGGCATTTTTGATCAGGTTGTGAACGGCATCGGTGACTACCTGGTTGATATCCCGGATCCTGCCCGCGGCCGCCTTGCTGTCCTCGGCCAGAATACGGATCTCCTCGGCCACGACCATAAAGCCGCGTCCGGCTGCGCCGGCACGTGCCGCTTCGATTGAAGCGTTGAGGGCAAGCAGATCAGTCTGCCCGGAAATGCTTAAGATGTCATTGGTGAGACTGTTGACCTTGTCAACACTCCGGCTGTCTTCGATAGCGCTGTTTAAGACTTGCAGAATCCTGGATACCTGGCTGCCGGTCTCTTCCATATAAGTTCTGGCTCTGGACTCCATCTGGTCGGCATTTGAGCGCATCTGCTTCGTATAACTGTTGATGCTTGTGGATTTCAGAGCGATCTCTTCCACCTCGGTCCGGATAGCTGCGGCATTCTGGTTGATGATGCCTGCGGAGGTGCCGACCTCCGACATGGTCGAGGCCAGCTGCTGGGTAACAGCGGACAGGTCGGAAGCGCTGTCGTTGGAATTCTGCACGCTCCTTTGCACACCGGAGACTACATTTTCCATATTGTGGGTGTTCTCGATGATCATTTTCAGGATTTCCTGCAGCTTGTCAATAAAGGTGTTGATGCCGCGGCTTAAGTCTGCGATCTCGTCGCTGGAGCGGATGGTGATCCGCTGGGTCAGGTCGCCGTGTCCCTGATCCAGTCCGGCGATGATGGCGTTGATCTCGTTCTTGGCACAGGCTATGGGTCTGACAACGCGTCTCAGGACGACGGTCAGGGCGATGAGCAGAGCAAAAATGCTGATGACCATGATCGTACCGTTGAGCAGCAGGGCGCGGAGATAGGTCTTGCCAAGAGCAGCGCGCGCCAGATCCGAATCATTCTGTGCATTGTTATTAAGCACGGAGATGGCGTCCTGAATGTTCTCCGAGTACTGTGTGATCTCGCCGTTTGCCAGCTCGAAGGCGGCCTGGTTGCGGCCGGCTGCGCTGTAACCGAACAGCGTGACGATGGCGTATTTAAGATTTTCATATTCTGACAGCAGTTTCTCGTAGCTTTGCGCATTCTCCGGGGAAATGGCAGCGCCGTATTCCAACAGCATATTATCCAGCAGAACTTCCTCGGCACGGATGGAATCCACCAGCTCCACCATGGTATCCAGATCCGTGGCAATGATGTGGGACAGCGCCATGGAATGCAGCCGCTGGGTTTCACGCTGTATGTTGCTCAGATCGAAAATGCCTGTCATGTAGTCGTCCGCGATGGTGCTGGCGGTGCGGTTGACGCTTCGTATATTGTGGACGGCTACGATATTGGATATGATGCAGACGAAGCTCAGCACGAAAATGGGGATCAGAGTCAAAAGTTTAATGCTGAGACGCGGTCTGCTTTTGATAGCTGTGTTATGGTTTTCCTGTTCGGTCATATCGTCCTCCCGATTCTGTTATTCTGCTATGGAAGCGGTGATCTCCGCAGTCAGAGTGTCCATAAGTTCCTGCAGGCTGATGTTGTTCGGATTGCCCGCGATCATAATATTGGCAAAGTCCGTACAGGCATCCCAGTATTTGGTGCCTACCCGCTGCAGGTTGCCGTACTGTGACTGGTCGAGAATGGCCTGCACGGCAGGGATCTGCGCAGCGGCATCGGAGGAGGCCGCCCGGATATTGGAGGGAATCTGGTTCTTCTGCTCAAAACGGATGGTCTGATTCTCTTCATTGGTCAGCCAGTCGGCCAGCTTCATGGCCCACTGCTTGTGGGGCGAGTAGGCGTTGACGCCCATCATCTTATAACCGGTGAAAGAGGCCATCTGGATCTGTTTGCCGGCGCAGGTGAAGGTAGGCAGCTTGACGGCGCCGTAATCACTTCCCCAGACATTCCGGATCTGCGCGGCGTTCCAGGTGCCGCTGATGCCGGCGATGATGCTGCCGTCCTGCACGCCTGCGATAAAATCGCCGTCCGTGTGATAAGCAAAAGCAGGGTTGGTGGTGAGATTGAGGATAGACTGGGCAATATCCCGTCCTTTGATGCTCCCTTCCGTGGTATTCCAGTTGCAGTAGTTGGTGACCCCGTCGCTGTTCATACCAAGTTCGAGGCCGGTCTGTCCGAAAAAGGCATACAGATACCAGCCGGAAGTAAGTTCCATGGAAATCTGCTTCCCGGCTGCCGTGGCAGCAGCAAGAAGGCCGTCCAGTGTCTGTACATCTGCTTCCGTGAAATAAGTCTTATCATAATACAGGAAATAACCGTTGTCTGCGGTGTAGGGAAAAGCGTAGAGGGTATCGTGCCAGGATGCGGCTGCGATGGCTTCCGGTACATTGGCGGAGGAAACTGCGGCCGCGTTGTCTACCGGCTCCAGTACGCCTGCGGCCATCAGTCTTGTAAACTGATCGTCGGGAAAGGAGAATACGTCTCCGGCGCTGTGGATATCGCCCAGTATCATGTTGCAGGTGCCGGAATCGGGCTGTGCGGTCAGACTGATCTCAAAGTTTGCCTGTCCGGCATAATATTCCTGAAAAGAGGCGATCATTGCCTCTAACATCTCGAAATCGTTTTCTTCTGCCCAGACATTCAGCGAAACAGTGCCGGACTCTAATGATTCGGCGCCGTCCGGTTCCTGCATCTGCGCAACGGAATCGGAATCTGCATCTGACATTGGTTGTAAGGTTTTACCGGTTTCTGCAGAGGAGCAGCCGGTTAAAAGTGTAGCAATCGTGAGGGCGCATGCTCCCCGTTTCCATGACATGTTCATCACCCTGTGGCCTCCTGAAATAGATGTAATAGAATGTGCCGATATGGCAACCTTAACAATTATATCATACTCCCAGAAAATATTCCAGTTCGAAAGCATATCCGTCTTTCTTATTCTGTTCGGAGAGGGTATCGATCTCGATAATACAGAAATCCTGTTCTTTCAGGACTTCTTTCATTTCATTCCGCACCGATGCAAAGTCTGTCATATGGGTAGAGATTCTGCGGCAGGCGTAATCACCTTCCGGAAGGATACGGTAGGTATTTCCGGACGCATCCGTGGAGGACTCCTGCGGGATGGTGGAGCCAGAGTCTGCGCTTACGGTCAGGAACATGTGGCGGCAGTAGACGCCGTCCTTATAGTCATGCAGTATGCCCGAAGGGTAGGAGGCCGTGATGCCGGTCTGCTGCGCGGTGACGAACAGTTTCAGGATGTGCTGACCGTAATATTTCGGCGTGTCCACGGCATCCAGGGGTATGGTAAGAAGGCATCTTCGCCCCTGCGTGTTCTGGTAAAAGCCGTCCGGCAGCAGGATACCGCTCCTGCTCTCCGGGATCCTGGCCATGCCGGTGACAGAGCTGCCCATCTTCTGCAGCGTCTCCTGCAGGGTGCCGAGACAGTTATGGATCTCCATGATCTTCTGCTCTGCCAGGATCTTGCCGTCGTAGAGCAGCTTCTGCAGATTGATGGAATCTTTGTTCACGTAATTGTTCAGATCCTTTAAGGGGATGCCAAGTTTGATACAGACGGTGATCGCATCCAGCAGATAGAGCTGGCTTTCCGTATAGTAGCGGTAGTTCGTCTCCGTATTGACGAAAGCCGGCTTCAGGATGCCGATCTGGTCATAGTAGCGCAGCGACTTGATGCTCACATTCTTCAGTTTTGATACCTTCCCGATGGACATGTACTGACTCATTGCCGTAAGTGCTCCCTTGTTGTATAACGGTTTTACTGTCTGACGATTTTACTGTCTGCCGGAAAACTATAACCTGAGGTTAGAGTTTTTTGCAAATCATATTTTGTCATATCTCCCTTGCAAAAACAAGACCTTTGGGAAAACTAGTGGCTGTAAAAATTCCGGGTACATGATGTTGTATTTATGCTACAATACTGACAGGGTAAAGCGCCGGATAAGGCCGGGGAACAAGATAAGAATACGGAGGATGGTCCGGGCCGTAAGCGGGCAGGACAGAAAGGATCGCGGGCAAAGATGGAGGAGGAATTGGTATTGGAACTGGTCTACAGACTGAGCAGGCTGCCGGTCAGCGTGTATACGGAGGACTGGGTGCTGCAGAGCAGTTTCGGCAAAGGGGAGAAGGCCGGAGCGGCATATGACAGGCAGATGTTTCAGAAGCTGCAGCAGCGTCTGGAGGAAAAAGAGACGGACCAGGCATTTCTGCCCTATCATGAGCAGGTGCCGATTGGGCTGTACGGGTGCAGGCGGGGCGGCAGGATCTATATTCTGGGGCCTTTTTGTTACGGACCGCTGCAGACGCTGGAAGCGGGGCGTTTCCTGCGCAGGAACAGGCTGGAGGAGTATCCGGCGTGCCGCATGGAGGATGCGCGGAATGTGGTCTGGTTTCTGCTGCACAGCGAAAAGGAGGCGGCAGGACGGGAGACGGAAGCCGCAGAAGAGAACGGCAGAGAAGAGAAAGCCGCACCCTGCGGCGTGACTGATCAGGAATCCATGGCGGAGGAGGTGTGGCAGATGGAAGCCTTCCAGCAAAACCACACCTATCATGAGGAAGAGAAGCTCTACACCTTTATACGGGAAGGGGACGTGGATTATTTAAAGAAGCACATAGACGACATTGCACTGCCGCACCCGATCATACTGGAGGATGTCAAAAAGAGCGAAGAGTACATGATGGTGACGGGTATTTCGCTTGCGGCAAGGGCAGCCATCGAGGGCGGGATCAGCTCCAAGGAGGCATTCCTGTACAATGATCTGTTCTTAAAAAGGATAGCGGCCTGCAGGGATATTCAGGCAATGCATGCCGTACTGGGGGAGGGCTATCTGCAGTTTGCGCGGATCGTCCGCGACAGGAAGCGGAAGGGCTCCGCCTTAAACCGGCATGTGGAGGAATGCAAACGGGCGATCGTCACCAGACGCTTTGAACGGATATCCATTGATGAGCTGGCGGCAGACGTGGGGGTTTCCAAAGAATACCTGCAGAAGCTTTTTAAACAGCATGAAGGGATTCCCATCACCGAATATATCATCGACAAGAAGCTGGAGGCCGCCTGCAATATGCTGCGCTTTTCCGACCGGAAGATCAGCGAGATCGCCGATCATCTGCATTTTGGCAGCGTCAGCCATTTCAGTCTTGTGTTCAGGCGGAAAAAAGGGCAGTCGCCGACAGCGTACCGGAGAGAGCAGCAGCGGACGCTCTACTGACAGGATTTACATTCTTCATTTTACATCCTATTTTGTTAAAAAATATCCTGATCTGTAAAAATATTACCGTCCCAATAGGATACATTATAGATAGAGAGAAAAAGAGAGCAGACAAGACAGCGAAAGCAAACGAAATCATGACAGAATGGAGGAAAAATCTATGCAGTATTATGTAGCGGCAGCCGTGGCAAACAGCGGCGACGGCACAAGGCAGCGTCCTTTTAAGACAATTCAGGAGGCGGCGCGGATCGCGCAGCCCGGTGATGAGGTCATCGTGGCGCCGGGTGTCTACAGAGAGGCGGTAGATCCCAGAAACGGGGGAACACAGGAGGCGCCCATCGTGTACCGTTCGGAGGAAAAGGGAGCGGCGGTGATCACCGGGGCGGAGCCGGTAACGCAGTGGGAGCATGTGGAAGGCAGTGTGTGGAAGGCCGTTGTGCCCAACAGCCTGTTCGGGGAGTACAATCCCTTCACCACGCTTGTCAGCGGGGACTGGTTTATCGCTTCCTTTATCGCGCATACCGGAGAGGTGTACCTGAACGACAAGGCCATGTATGAGGTGACGGCTCTCGAACAGGTGAAGCAGCCGGTCCGCTATATGGCTTCGTGGGATCCTGACTTTACGGTCTATACATGGTTCGCGGAGCAGGATACGGCGAAGGATGCGACGGTCATCTACGCTAATTTCCAGGAGTTTGACCCTTGCAAAGAGAAGGTGGAGATCAATGTGCGCCGTAACTGCTTCTATCCGGAGCAGGAGGGTATCGGCTATATTACGCTTTCCGGCTTTACGGTGACCAAGGCCGCGACCCAGTGGGCGCCGCCGACGGCTTATCAGGAAGGCATGATCGGGCCGCACTGGTCCAAAGGATGGATCATCGAGGACTGTGATGTCTCCCTTTCCAAGTGCAGCGGCATCTCTCTGGGAAAATATCTGCAGCCGGAGAACGACAATAAGTGGCTGAAATGGAAATTCAAAGACGGTACGCAGACAGAGCGTGACTGCATCTGTCAGGCACAGCGGGAAGGCTGGACGAAGGATCGGATCGGCTCCCATATCGTCCGCAGATGCAATATCCATGACTGCGGCCAGACCGGTATCGTGGGCCATCTGGGCGGCGTATTCTCCGTGATCGAGGATAACCATATCCACCATATCAACAACCGTCAGAATCTGGCGGGCGCGGAGATCGGCGGAATCAAGATGCACGCGGCCATCGACGTGATCATCAGACGGAATCATTTCCATCACTGCACCCGCGGTCTGTGGCTTGACTGGCAGGCGCAGGGCACCCGTGTGACACAGAATCTGTTCCATGACAATACGATACCTTTCGATCACCTTATGACCAAAGATGCGAAGTCGGCGGAAGCCATCGGAGAGGATATCTTCATCGAAGTGTCTCACGGCCCTACGCTGGTGGATCACAACCTGCTGCTCTCAAAAAGAGCCTTCAAGATGCCGACGCAGGGTGTGGCTGTGGTACATAACCTGATCGCCGGATCCATGGCCGCTGTAGGTACCGGTGTGAACAACGGCGCAAAGACGATGCAGTCTCCCCGCTATACCCCTTATCATGTGCCGCACCGCACGGAGGTGGCGGGCTTCATGACGATCCTGCACGGTGACATGCGCTTCTATAATAATGTGTTCGTGCAGCAGGAGGTTCCGGCATTCTTAAAAGAGATCGAGGAGACGGTGACCGAGAAGGTATGGGACGATTTCAATACCACGGCGGGCACGAAGCCGTATGACGATTACCAGACTTATGAAGAGTGGGAGAAGGAATTCGACGGCTACTGCGGTATGGGTTCTGCGCCCAGCGACCGGTATTATATCCCGCTTCCGGTATGGACCGGCGGCAACCGCTACTATAACGGGGCGAAGCCATGTGCGAAAGAGAAAGATTATACCGTGGATGCGGAACATGCCATCAGGCTGGAACTGAAAGAGGAAGAGGGCGGATGGAAGCTGTACACCAATCTGGGCGAATTCCTGCCGTCGGGCGAAGAGAAACTGATCACCACGGAGACGCTGGGTATGGCCTTCGAGCCGGAACAGCGTTATGAGAATCCGGACGGAAGCGATATCGTCTTCGACGAAGACTATTTCGGGGCAAAGAAAGCACATGTGACGGCCGGGCCGTTTGCAGAGGTGAAGGACGGCATGACCGTGTAGGGATAAAAAAGAGTGAAATGGTAGAAAACCGGAAAAGAGTGTGTTACAATGGCAGACATGGACAGTGATAAGATTTGGTGTTTAACAGGTTTTACGGAGGATACAGGAAGTGAACAGGGAAGAATTTATCACGAAGCTGCAGCATGCGCTGGCAGGCGGCATGTCGGCCGGGCAGGTGGCAGAGCATGTAAGATATTACAGAGAATATATCGATTCGGAGATTCGCAGGGGGAAGACGGAAGCGGAAGTGCTTGCGCAGCTGGGAGATCCGAGACTGCTTGCCAGAAGCATTGTGGATGCCGGTAAACGCGCGGGAACCGCTTACGGTTCCGATTATGAGTATGACGAGGAAGTGGCGGGGGAAGTCCGGGACGACGGACGCGGCCGGACAGGCAGCGTGCAAAGAGTCATGCTGCCGGGATGGCTGGTGATGCTGATCATTGTGGTGATCGCGGTGGTGGTGATCGGGCTGGTAAGTTCCCTGCTCTATATTTTTGCACCGGTCATTATAGCGGTGCTGATCGTGACGCTGGTGGTCAGACTGATCCGGGATAAAAAATAATCTAAAAATCCTATAGAATGTGTGTATATTTTGCCGGAAAGGCTGCAATACTATTCCTGTAACAAAAAATCAATCAGGAGGTATTTGAGATGTCTAAGAATGATTATAACCAGAATTCTCAGAACGACAAGCAGCAGGACAAGAACAGCAACAATCAGAACAGCCAGAACAGTCAGAAGAACAGTTCTAAGAACAGTTCCGGAAGCAACGCGCAGGACAATCAGAAGAACAACTATTAAGAGCGCATGAGACGACGGCGTCTCTTAAGCGGAAAGCGGTATGGTCGGTTTGACTGTATCGCTTTCTGCGTTTTGAGATTGTTATTTGATGCATTTTGAGATACAATAAACGTTACGGGCTGCGGAGCATTTCGGCAGTGTGGGAAGAACAATACGGATAAGAGGAACCTATGGACAGATTAGAATATATCGTGCCCTGTCATTTCGGGCTGGAAGCAGTATTAAAAAGGGAGATTGCGGATCTTGGATATGAGGTCACGGCGGTGGAAGACGGGCGTGTCACTTTTACCGGGGACGCGCTGGCGCTTTGCCGTGCCAATATTTTTCTCAGGACGGCGGAGCGTGTGCTGATCAAGGCAGGCAGCTTTCACGCGGAGACTTTCGAAGAGCTTTTTCAGGGGACGAAGGCTCTGCCCTGGGACGATTACATACCGAAGGACGGTAAATTCTGGGTGGCGAAGGCGGCCAGCGTGAAGAGTAAGCTCTTTAGCCCCTCCGACATCCAGTCCATTATGAAAAAAGCGATGGTGGAGCGGATGAAGCAGTCTTATCATGTGGACTGGTTTAAGGAGAGCGGGGATGCCTACCCGGTCCGGGTCTTTCTGATGAAAGATGAGGTGACGGTGGGACTGGATACGACGGGCGATTCCCTGCACAAGCGCGGCTACCGGAAACTGACGGCCAAAGCGCCCATAGCGGAGAATCTGGCGGCGGCGCTGATCATGCTGACGCCCTGGCGGGGAGACCGCATCCTGGTGGATCCGTTCTGCGGCAGCGGGACGATTCCCATAGAGGCGGCGATGATGGCGGCTCATATGGCGCCGGGCATGAACCGCAGTTTTACGGCGGAGGACTGGGGACATATTGTGGACAGAAAGCACTGGTATCGGGCTGTGGACGAAGCGGAGTCGTTGATCGATCTGTCTGTGGAAACCGATATTCAGGGCTATGACATTGATGATGAGATGGTGTCCATTGCCAGAGCCAACGCCAGACTGGCCGGGGTGGAGGAACTGATCCATTTTCAGCGCAGAGGTGTGGAGCAGCTGAGCCATCCGAAGAAATACGGCTTTATCATCACGAATCCGCCTTACGGTGAGCGGCTGGAAGACAAGAAGAATCTGCCGCAGCTTTACGGTACCATCGGGGAGCGTTACCGGATGCTGGACAGCTGGTCCATGTACCTGATCACTTCCTATGAGAAGGCGGAACAGGCCATCGGCCGGAAGGCGGATAAGAACCGGAAGTTGTACAACGGTATGATGAAGACTTATTTCTATCAGTTTGCGGGGCCGAGGCCGGGCAGAAAGAAAGAGTGAGGCAAAAACAGAGGTAGTGACAGGATATGCAGAATAATTTGATGAAAAAGACAACGGTATTATGTTCGCTGTTTGTGGCAGCGGCCATGGGCGTGATGCTCTGGTTCTGTACCAATAAGATTGTGGTGGTGGCGGATGTGGCGCAGGATGAAGTCGTGCAGGCAGCGGAGAGCAGCGGTGCAAAAGGGGCAGCAGGCAGTGCGGCGCAGGACGGGGAACAGCCGTCGGCAGAAGACAGCAACCGGATCGATATTGAGCGTGACAGTGAAAATACGAATTATTTTTGTGTGCCCATACCGCCGTCGGTGCGGGTGGAGAACGTGACGATAGAAAACCACTATATGGACAGGCAGCTGTGGGTGAGCATAGAGCCTGAGAAGATGCAGGACGAAGAGGCCTTTTATGAGCAAAACGGTGTCTACGGCAACTGCGAGAAGGTAGTGGACGGACATTTTGAGGTGGAGAGGAAGCGGATCTGCCTGCAGTTCCAGCTGACAGATGTGTATGAGTATCGCAGCATTTTCGAAGATAATACGCTTTATATAGAGTTTGTACCGCCCAGGGAAGTTTATGAGAAGATCGTGGTGATCGATCCGGCTTACGGCAGGGAGGATACCGGCGCGGTCACAGAGTCGGTGGCGTCGAAGGACATTACGTTGAATGTGGCGAAAGCCCTGAAAGAGAAACTGGATAAGACGGATATCAAGGTTTACTATACCAGAATGGATGACAGCAATCCGGAGGCGGAACGCCGTGTCGGGCTGGCGGAAGCTGCCAGAGCGGATATGCTGATCCGCATCGAGGTGAACAGTGCCGAAAGCAGCAAGCAGTACGGGACGGAAGCCGTCTACAACAGCCGGTTCTTCATTCCGGGATTCGGCAGCGTGGAGCTGGCGGATCTGCTGGAGCGGGAGGTGGTGACTGCCATCAGCGGCAAGGCCAACGGCCTGATAGAGGCGTCCGCGGAGGATACGGTGATCAGTGAAGCTACCGTGCCGGCGGCGGCCATCAAGGTAGGCTATCTGACAAACGGTCAGGAGTCGATCCTGCTGCAGCGGGAGGATTACATTCAACGGATCGCGGAGGGAATTTACCAGACGATCCTGAAAGCCTATGAGGAATAAAATACGATTGGAGAAAGCGGGAAAAGCCATGAAGATTATTTTTGCTACAGGTAACGAAGGAAAAATGCGGGAGATCCGGGAAATCTTGAGGGATATGGACGCGGAGATCCTGTCCATGAAGGAAGCAGGGATCGAGATCGACATTGAGGAAAATGGTTCCACCTTTGAAGAGAATGCAGAGATCAAGGCCAGAGCGGTGGCGGCGGCAGTACGGATGACAGCAGGAGAGAATGCAGCAGCGCGGACAGCGACAAAAGTGAGTGCAGCAGTGCGGACAGCGGCGAGAGAGTGTGCAGCAGCGCAGACGGTGGCGGGAGCAGCGTATAAGGCGACAGCAGTCCAGGCGGGGGAAACGCCGGATGATATAATTGTGCTGGCGGATGATTCGGGCCTGGAGATTGATGCGCTTCATAAAGAGCCGGGCATCTATTCGGCCAGATATCTGGGGGAGGACACCCCTTATTCTGTAAAAAACAAAAATTTGATTGACAGACTGGAAGGTGTGCCGGATAATAAGAGGACGGCCAGATTCGTGTGCGCCATAGCGGCGGTCCTGCCGGGCGGTGAGTCGATCGTCAGCAGAGGCGTGATAGAAGGCAGGATTGATTATGAAGAGAAGGGAAGCAATGGCTTTGGCTATGACCCGATCTTCTATGTGCCGGAGTTTTGTGCTACTACGGCGCAGCTCAGCGCTGCAGAGAAGAACCGTGTAAGCCACAGGGCAAGGGCGCTGGAGGCGATGAAGGAAGAGCTTAAGAGAAGATTTGATATTTGGAGCGGTATATGAAAATACTGATTGTGAGCGATACACATAGGAACAATGCGAATTTCCTGAAAGTAGTGGAGAGAACGGCACCGGTCGATATGGTGGTGCACTGCGGAGACGTGGAAGGCAGTGAGTACCTGATTCGCGAGGCGTCGGGCTGTCCGGTCCAGATGGTACAGGGCAACAATGATTTCTTCTCGGATCTGCCCAGGGAGAGTGAGTTTACGATAGGCAGATACAGGGTGTGGCTGACCCACGGGCATAATTACTACATAGCCATGAATAACGAGATCATTAAAGAAGAAGCACGGGCAAGGAATGTAGATATCGTGATGTGCGGGCACACGCATAAGCCGGTGGTGGAGATCGATCATGATATCACACTCATCAATCCGGGCAGCATCAGTTACCCCAGACAGGACAACCGCAGGCCCAGTTATGTGATCATGGAGATCGACAGAGAGGGCGAAGCGCATTATACCATTAATTATCTGAGCTGATTCGGTATGTTTTTTTACTGAATGTTTTTTGGCTGAATGTTTTTTGCCAGAATGCTTTTGCTGAGATTTTGCTGAGCTTTTTCATTTTGCTGAGTTTTTGATAAAATCAGTTGACAGGGGCAGGCGGCTGTTATATAATAATTCTTGCGTTGCGACGGGAGCAGTCACAGGAGCATTTTCGGGGTGTGGCTCAGCTTGGCTAGAGCGCCTGGTTTGGGACCAGGAGGTCGCAGGTTCGAATCCTGTCACCCCGACGCAGTTTATGAATATGAGTTATTATGCGGGTGTAGTTCAATGGTAGAACACCAGCCTTCCAAGCTGGATACGTGGGTTCGATTCCCATCACCCGCTTTTTCTTTTTATCCGGAAATAAACGTGGAAGAGGAAGCAATGAAGATACTGAAGAAGAATTTTTTTACGATCCTGATCTGGGGGACTGTGGCCGGCTTCACGGCGCTCTATGTTTCCCTGATCTTTAACCACAATATCTGGACGGACGAGGCGTTTACGCTGCAGCTTCTCAGGGAAAATGTGAAGGGCATCATAGACGGGACGGCGCGGGACGTGCATCCGCCTCTCTATTATCTGTATGCCAAAATATTCACGGTCATTTTCGGTGACGCGCTGCTGGTGCAGAAGGTGGCGGCGATTCTGCCGATGACGGCGACGCTGGTGCTGGGGGCGACTCTGATCCGCAGGGAGTTCGGGGACAGGGCGGCGGTCCTGTTTCTTTTTTTTCTGGCCTGTATTCCCTGTTCGATGGAATTTGCGGTTCAGGTGAGGATGTACTCTCTGGCGCTGCTTTTTGTTACGCTGTGCGGTGTGTATGCCTATCGGGCTTTTATATACGGCGGCAGGATGGACTTCGCGGTCTATGCGGTGAGTGCCGTTGCGGCGGCGTATACACACTATTTTGCATTTGTATCGGTTATTATCACGGCGGGCCTGCTGTTTCTGGCTATATTGATCTGGAAGCGGGAGCGGGCGGCCGCGTGGGGGATATCCGCGGCGGCGATGGTGGCCGGCTATCTGCCCTGGATGCCGTATTTTATCAGGCAGGTCACGAGTGTGGAGCAGGGTTATTGGATTCCGGAGATCACAGGGCAGACCGTGTGGGAATATTTCCTGTGGACCTTTGATCTGACGCTTGTTCCGGGCATGGTATTTGTTTTTTTGATTCTGTTAAAAGGCGCCAGCACCTATAATACGATAGAGATTGCGAAGCATAAAGAAAAGACGGAGATCTTCGCCCTTGCCTGTATGCTCGTGCCGACGCTCACAACGATACTGGGCGTGGCGGCTTCTGCGGTAAAGACGCCGATCTACAGAGATCAGTATGTCTTTCCGGCGCTGGGGCTGCTGGCGCTGTTTTTTGGGATTGCCATGCGCAGAGTCAGGGAGAGTATCCTGATCGTGGTCAGCCTGTTTTTGCTGTTTGTGGGAGCGGCGCAGTATAAGGAATGCTTCCGGCAGGAATACCGCAGCACCTTCGTGCCGCAGACGGAAGCCTTTTTCGCGCAGAATTTGTCGGATGATGATTATGTGGTCTACAACTGGGATGCCTTCGGCTTCATTTATGAATGCTATTTTCCACAGGAGCAGCTGGTATATCTGGAGGAGTTTGACTTCTCACAGGATTTCGGGACAGTCTGGTTTCTGCATACGGAATGGATGCCCGAGGTGGATCCGGCCGTGCTGGAGGCCAACGGACTGCACATGGAGAACATGGGGCATTTCGGCATAGAACATAACGAATTCGATATTTATAAGATTTATAAGATAAATGGATAAAAAATGTAATTTCTGATTGACAAGCATATGGATTGTGTGTTAGAGTATAATTCGTGTTAAACAAGTGCGGGCATTTTGCCTGTCATGATTGTTCAGTACGTGTTCGTAGCTCAGCTGGATAGAGCAACGGCCTTCTAAGCCGTGGGTCGGGGGTTCGAATCCCTTCGAGCACGTTATGGTGGGTATGGCGCAGTCGGCTAGCGCGCCAGATTGTGGCTCTGGAGGCCGAGGGTTCGAGTCCCTCTATCCACCTTTACACGGGAGGGTGCAGTGACACAGCCTGTTGTTACCAATTAATGGGCTATCGCCAAGCGGTAAGGCACAGGACTTTGACTCCTGCATTCGCTGGTTCGAATCCAGTTAGCCCAGTTTACGGACCACTAGCTCAGGTGGTAGAGCACTTGACTTTTAATCAAGTTGTCTGGGGTTCGAATCCCCAGTGGTTCATTTAGAAAGTCAAAAAAGTATATTGGGATTCGAACCCCGGTTTGATATCCCCAGTGGTTCATTTAGAAAGTCAAAAAGTATATTGGGATTCGAACCCCGGTTTGATATCCCCAGTGGTTTATGAAAATAATCCCCGATGGTTTATGCAAAGAAGCCGAAATTCAGATTCATGTGGAATCTGAATTTTTTTGCGCATTAGGCGGTCGGGAAGTTCAGGAAGGAGACAGAAGATGGAACAGATGAAAGAAAATAAAATGGGTACAATGCCTGTCAACAGACTGCTGATCACGATGTCGCTGCCTATGATGGCTTCTATGCTGGTACAGGCGCTCTATAATATAGTAGACAGCATCTTTGTATCCCGGATCAATGAGAATGCGCTGACTGCGGTCTCGCTTGCTTTTCCGATCCAGACATTGATGGTGGCGGTGGGGGTGGGCACCTGCGTCGGCATCAATGCGGTGCTTTCCAGGGCCCTTGGCGAGAAAAATCAGGAGATGGTCAACAAAACGGCCGGCAACGGCATTGTCCTGATGGCGGCCAGTTATGTGGCGTTCCTGCTGCTCGGGCTCTTTGCAACGAAACCTTTTTATTTGAGCCAGACGGCAGATGCCCAGATCTTACAGTACGGATATGAGTATCTTTCATTGGTATGCTGCCTGTCCTTCGGTTGCTTTGCACAGTTTACGTTTGAGCGGCTGCTGCAGTCTACAGGAAAGACGTTTTATATCATGATCACACAGGGAATCGGCGCAGTCATCAATATCATACTTGATCCGATCTTTATTTTCGGGCTGTTTGGCGTGCCCGGGATGGGGGTGCGCGGTGCGGCTGTGGCAACTGTGATCGGGCAGATCACGGCCGGGCTGCTGGCGTTTCTGATCAACTGGAAGAAAAATGACGAGATACAGGTGACCAGGGAGACCATGAGGCCTGATCCGCAGATCATCGGCCTGATCTATAAGATCGGTGTGCCGTCTATCATTATGCAGGCCATCGGTTCGGTAATGACTTACGGCATGAATCTGATCCTGATTTCCTTTTCGTCAACCGCAACGGCGGTGTTCGGCGTGTATTTTAAGCTGCAGAGCTTTATCTTCATGCCGGTATTCGGTATGAACAACGGGCTGGTGCCGATCCTGGCCTACAACTATGGTGCAGGCAGCCGGGAGCGTTTTGTCGATTCGCTGAAATGCGGTATCAAATATGCGGTTGCGATCATGTTTGCCGGACTGGTCATCTTCCAGGCTGCGCCGGAATTTCTGTTGGGGTTGTTTGATGCATCAGAGGCAATGCTTGAGATAGGGGTGCCGGCACTGCGGACGATCAGTTACGGTTTCGTCCTGGCGGGTTTTGGTATTGTATGCGGAACGGCCTTTCAGGCGCTGGGAAGCGCTACCTACAGCATGATGGTCTCCATTGCACGACAGCTGGTGGTGCTGCTTCCGGCGGCATATCTGCTGTCCCTGACGGGCAGGGTACAGAACGTATGGTGGTCATTTCCGATTGCTGAACTGGTATCAATGCTCATCACGGTTCTTTTCCTTGTGAAGATCTATAAAGGAGTGATCAGGCATATTGGCGAAGAGTAGTGGCAGAATGATGGGCGTGAATGGTATTACATAAATAATTAGGCACCATTTTGTGAAAAATGTATAGTGACTTTGCAGGAGAGGTATGTTACAATGGACAGGTAATACGGTCGTAGTATTACAGCAGGAAGCGGGAACTGCCTGGATATGCAAAGGGGTGGATACATATGACTGATCATGAATTGCTGCTTGCGATTTCGGATATGATGGATGTAAAGCTGAAATCAGAATTGCAGCCGGTCAAGAACGAACTGAAGGAAATGAAAACGGATATCCGGGAAATAAAGGAGGATGTCCGGAACTTGAAGACAGACGTGCGGATTATGCAGGAGGATGTCCGGAACTTGAAGACAGACGTGCGGATTATGCAGGTGGATGTCGAGAACATGAAGGAAGACATTTGTGTATTGCAGACGGATGTTGAGGACATGAAGGAAGAGATCCAGATCCTGCAGACGGATGTTAAGGGCATGAAGGAAGACATTCATGTATTGCAAACAGATGTTAAGGGCATGAAGGAAGACATTCATGTATTGCAAACAGATGTTAAGGGTATGAAGGAAGACATTCATGTATTGCAAACAGATGTTAAGGGTATGAAGGAAGACATTCAGATCCTGCAAACGAATGTTAAGGACATGAGGGCTGATATCCGATTCATGCAGGCAGATATCCGGGTTCTGCAGACAGAGGTACACAATCTCAAATTGTGTCAGGAGAATATCATTTTGCCGCGGCTTAATACGATCGAAGCCTGCTATACGGATACGTACAGGCGGTATGCCTGCTACACTGACAGGATTGAGGCGGTCTTTGAGGATGTCAGGGTGCTTAAGCTGGTGGCGGCAGACCATTCGGAGCGGCTGCAGAAGCTGGCTTAGAACCGGAACAGGTTTTTGTGCCTGCCATATTCGGGATTCGGGTATGGCAGGTATGACAAATATATGCGGATATGGCGGAATTGGCAGACGCGCTGGATTTAGGTTCCAGTGGGAGACCGTGCAGGTTCAAGTCCTGTTATCCGCAGTAAAAGGGTGCTTATAACGGGCACTCTTTTTTGATTTGGGGAATGAGTGAAAGCCCGGTCAGCCATAGATAGACCAGGCAAAAGAGAAAGGATACAAGACAGTTTTCCGTTTTACGGCCGGTTTTCTGGTATCTGTGTTGCTGGTGCTTGTGGCTGCAGGTCTTTTTTACAACCTGACGAACGGGGCGCAGCGGAAGAAAAGCGAGAAGATGACGGCTTTTACTACGGCATATGATAACGTGATCCTGTTGGATAATACTGGAGGAGTGTATACTTTCGACTATGCAGATTATACGGAGGAAACGGATCATACAGTCGGTCCGGATGCAGCCGGTGTGGATAGAAGTGCTGGAAATATCGGAGATGTATGGATCGTAGACGTGTGCGTATGGAATGCAAAAGCGCCCTGATCAGAAAAATGGCATTTTTTACAAAATCCTGCAACTTTTATCCCCGGTTCTTTGTCTGTATGTATAGGGCGTATGAAAAAAGACGCTCTGGAAGGAAAACGGAAGAGGGAAATGACCGAAAAGAAACGGAGGTGAAGGGTTGAAGCAGGAGCTGTACAGAAAGCTGGTAGCCTATATCGTCGAGAATCAGGATAAGTTTTACCGGCTGGCATTCAGCTATCTGAAGAATCAGGAGGATGCGTTGGACGCGGTGCAGAACGCGGTCTGTAAGGCACTGGAGCATTACGGGGAGCTGAAAAGCGAAGAGGCATTCAAGACATGGTTTTACAGGATCGTACTCCATGAAAGTATCATCCTTTATCATGCGAAGAAGCGGGAGGTACCGACACAGGACAGTGCGTGGATGGAACAGTCCTATGAAGAAAAAGGCTTTGATATCCATGACGATCTGTATGCGCAGATAGACAGGATGGAAGAAACCGCCCAGAAGATCATAAAACTCAGATTCTTTGAAGAACTGACGCTGGATGAGATTGCCCGGATTCTGGACATGAACATCAATACGGTGAAGGCGAAACTGTACCGGAGCCTGAAAGTCTTAAAGATCAATGTGGGAGAGGAGGAAGACGTGTGGACCGTATGACAGAGGCAAAACGCCAATATCATGATATCCCGATTCCGGAAGAATTGTCAGAACGGGTTATGCTGGAAGTAAAAAAGGCGGAGAGTAACTGTGGCAGAAAAGCGGCGCGGACAGCAACTCAATCTGCCGTGAAGAAGAGAACTGCGGTCGCGGCGGCAGTCGCGGCAGTCCTGTTTGTGGCAGGCGTGAATACCAGCGAAGCCTTTGCGCGGGAAGTAGACAACATCCCGGTGATCGGCGCACTGGCGAGAATCCTCACGTTCCGCTCCTACGAGGTATGGACAGAAGATTTAAAGATTTCCGTTGAAATTCCCGGTGTTGAAGTGATTGCCGAAGAGCTTGCGGGTTTGGAAAAAGAGGTGAATGAAGATATTTACAGTTTCTGTGAGCGGTATGCGCAGGAGGCCGAACAAAGAGCAGCAGAGTACAGGCAGATTTTTCTGGATACCGGCGGTACAGAGGAGGAGTGGGCGGCACATGAGATCACGATCAAGGTATGGTATGAAGTGAAGTCGCATTCCGACAGGTATCTGTCCCTGACGGTAAAAGGTGCGGAAAGCTGGACCAGCGCATACAGCGAGGAGCGGTACTATAATCTGGACATGGAAACGGGTAAGTGGATAACGCTTCGGGATATTCTGGGGGATGATTACGCACAGATTGCCGGGCAGAGCATCCTTGACCAGATCAGGCGCAGAGGGGCATCGGACGGTATAGAATACCGGACGGAGGGCTGGCAGGGGGTCGATGAGGATACGAAATTTTATCTGAATCAGGATCAGAACCCGGTGATCGTACTGGAGAAATACGAGGTCGCACCGGGGGCGGCCGGCCAGCTGGAATTCGAGATCCCTCTGGAAGAACGGTAATGCCTGCGGCGTATGAGACTGCAGAGAGGAACAGCGGGATAAGGAAAAGAAAAGAGAGGAAGAAGATTATGAAAAAAAGATGGATTTTGCTGGCGACAGCGGTGATGGTACTGTCATTGACAGGATGCGGACAGGAGAAAGAAAAGAGCAATAACGTGGCACCGGAGACCGGTACGCTTCTGGAGAGCGGGGAGAGTGAGACGGAACAATCCCAGGAGCAGGCAGCACAACAGGAAGCGGCTGCGGCAACGGAGCCGGCAGATCAGGATCCTGCGGCAGATACGACAGAAGGGGCGCAGCAGGAAGCGGCAGCCGGCGGTTCGTGGGAGGATAATTTTGCGGTGGATACAGCGGCAGCGGCTGAATTTGGCGGAAAGATCAAAGAAGCAGTTGCGGAGCAGGATATTGAGAAACTGGCGGATCTGACGGCTTTCCCGGTCTATGTGGGAGTGATCGGGGACGGAATCGTAGTGGAAAAGAGGGAAGATTTTATCGCACTGGGGGCGGATGCTCTTTTCACAGAGGAGATGATGGCATCCATAGCAGGCGCGGATGAAAACAGTTTAAACCCCAGCAAAGCGGGCTTTACGCTCTGCAGCGGGGACGGGGCGCCAAGTATTACCTTCGGGGTGCAGGACGGAAAACTGGGAATAAGCGGTATCAATTAATGCGGTTTTTACTTGCACTTTGCGTGAAATTTTGTATAATAAGATATAAGTAGAGAAAGCACCTACACCGTAGGTGTTTTCTTATGGAGGAAAGACGAAAGGCCGTTTTCTTGCAGAGGTGCAGTGATGGAAATAGAATTCGATGTAAAAATCACTTCCAATATTTTATATGATTACATGCTGCGGCACACCTACAGCAGCCTGTCAGGTCTGACGGGATCGCTGGTGGGAGTGCTGATGCTGATGTTATTCGCTTCCAACAGACAGCCGATCTGTCTGATCATCGGCGCGGTGATCCTTTTGTACCTGCCATGGACTCTTTTTATCAAATCCAAACAGCAGGCGCTTAATACGCCGGCCTTTAAGAAACCACTGCACTACCGCCTGTCGGATGAAGGGATCGAGGTTTCCCAGGACGGGACGACGGAGAAGATGGGCTGGGAGAACATGTACAGGGCAGTTTCCACCACACACAGCATCGTGGTGTATACGACGCGCACAAGCGCCTGCATTTTTCCGAAAAAAGATCTGGGGGAGAACCGGTACAAAGTGATCGAGATCATCTCGACACATATGCCGCCAAAGAAAGTAAGGATCAGAGGCTGATCACGAAGAGGCAGAGCAATGAGAGTACAGGGAGCGGACGGACCCGGGAATGGAACCGGGCAGGCTGCCAGGGATTACAGAATATAGAATATAGATATGAGGAAGCGTAAGGCATAGATGAAGACGATAGAGACATACAGTACCGGGGAAACTTTTGCGCTCGGCAGGCAGATCGGGCAGCAGGCAGAAGCAGGAGAGATCTACACCCTGATCGGAGATCTGGGTGTGGGCAAGACTGTATTGACTCAGGGAGTCGCTGCCGGGCTGGACATTGAAGAGCCGGTCAACAGCCCTACTTTTACGATCGTACAGATCTATGAGGAGGGCAGGCTGCCTTTTTACCATTTCGATGTGTACCGCATCGGCGATGTGGAGGAGATGGAGGAGGTCGGCTATGAAGACTGTTTTTACGGGGAAGGGGTCTGCCTGATCGAGTGGGCGGATCTGATCGAAGAGATTCTGCCCCGGGAGCATCGCCGGATCACCATCGAGAAGGATTTGAGCAAAGGATTTGACTATCGTCGGATCACGATAGAAGATCGAGGCAGGGCAGAAGACTGAGACAGGATGCAGATGTGTTTTGCGGTATGAGGGGTAGCGTATGAAAATATTGGCATTAGACAGTTCCGGGCTGGTGGCTTCCGTGGCGCTTGTGGAAGACGACAACCTGATCGCGGAATATACCATACAATATAAGAAGACTCACTCCCAGACGCTGCTCCCCATGCTGGAGGAGATCAGGCGGATGGTAGATCTTGATATGGATACGGTGGATGCCGTTGCGGTGGCGGCCGGGCCGGGTTCTTTTACCGGGCTGCGGATCGGTTCCGCGACGGCCAAGGGACTTGCCTTTGCCATGGAGAAGCCCATTATCCCGGTGCCTACGCTGGAGGGACTTGCCTGGCAGATGTATGGTACGGATGCGCTTGTGTGTCCGATCATGGATGCAAGGAGAAATCAGGTCTACACGGGGCTTTACGAGTTTGTTGACCGATTTGGTAAACAGCCGGTTTTGCCGGAGGACGCAAAAGCTCCTCAAACGGGCACGGATACTGCGGAAAATGGATATGACATGCGTGTCGTAGAGGAACAATGTGCCGTCGCTTTCGATGAGATTGCACAGAAGATCAACCGTACCGGCAGGAAGGTCGTCTTTGTGGGAGACGGGATTCCTGTTTTTCGGGAGAGAATGGCAGAAGTGATGCAGGTTCCCTGGCTGCAGGCGCCGGCTCACCGTAACAGGCAGTCTGCCGCCTGCATCGCGGCACTGGGCAGGGTCTACTATGCGCAGGGCAGGGCCGTGAACGGGGCACAGCATGTGCCGGAGTACTTAAGGCTGTCTCAGGCCGAGCGGGAGAGGGCAGAAGGCAGCAGCCGTACCTGATAGATGGTAAGGTTTCTAAGAGGACAGGAGGGCACATATGGTTGTTTATAGAAAAATGACCGCGGAAGATGTACCTTTTATCAGCAGATTGGAGGAGGAGACCTTCTCGATGCCCTGGTCGGCGGACTCTTTTCTGGAGATGATCAGTAAGGAGGATGCCCGCTACTATGTGGCGGAGGAAGACGGCAGGCTTCTGGGCGGCTGCGGCGTGTTGATGATCGCGGGAGAAGGAAATATCACCAATGTGGCCATCGCCCCCGAGGCAAGAAACCGGGGGATCGGAACGGCCCTGCTGCGCCACCTGATGGCGGAGGGGGATCGGGAAGGGCTGACGGCCTACACGCTGGAGGTACGGGTCAGCAACGCGGCGGCGATCCACGTCTATGAGAAGCTGGGATTTGTGTCGGCAGGCGTGCGGCCGGGCTTCTATGAGAAACCGGTGGAGGATGCGCTGATCTTCTGGAAGAGATAGGAACGGCATGGAACAATTACCACTGTTGCTACGCGTTTTGTCTGGTAGAATGAGATGGAACAAAAGTCAGTACCGGAAGTGTAACAGTATAGGAGGTATGTCATGCGCGTTTATACAGAACAGAAAGTGAGACAGTTGACCGAGGTAGTCTGTAACTGCTGCGGTAAAAAATTATTGGTAGAAAATGGAATTCTTAAGGAAGAATGTGTTCATGTAACGCATGATTTTGGGTTTTTCGGGAAAAGGGACGGCACAAGCCATACATTCGATCTGTGCGAGGAATGTTATGAGAAGATTGCCGCCGGATTTGCGCTTCCTGTGGAGGCAAGAGAGCGGGAGGAACTGCTGTGACCGGGCGCCTTTTTTGAATTTTCCTGAATTTTCTGAGGATTTCACAGAACAGGAGCACACATGTTGGATATCTGCTTATTAGGCACGGGCGGCATGATGCCGCTGCCTTACCGGTGGCTCACGTCGATGATGGCGCGGTACAACGGGACAGGCATATTGATCGACTGCGGCGAAGGCACCCAGATCGCCCTCAAAGAAAAAGGATGGAGCCCGAAACCCATTGATATTATCTGCTTTACCCATTATCATGCGGATCATATCAGCGGTCTGCCGGGAATGCTGCTCACGATGGGCAATGCGGAGCGCACAGAACCCCTTCTGCTCATAGGACCGAAGGGGCTGACTAAGGTAGTCAACTCTCTGCGTGTGATCGCACCGGAGCTTCCGTTTGCAATCAACTGTCTGGAATTGACGGAGGCGGAGCAGACCGTTGCCTTCGACGGCTTTCGGATCGAGGCCTATAAGGTCAATCACAATGTGCTCTGTTACGGCTATAATATAATAGTGGAACGTATCGGCAGATTCGATGTGAACCGGGCGCTGCAGTTAAATATTCCGAAAAACTACTGGAATCGGCTGCAAAAAGGTGAGATAATAGAGACAGAGGACGGAACCTTCACACCGGAAATGGTGCTTGGGGAGCCGCGTAAAGGACTGAAAGTAACGTACTGCACGGATACCAGGCCCACGGAAAGCATCGTGCGCGCCGCTGCGGGAGCAGATCTTTTTATCTGTGAGGGTATGTACGGAGAGCCGGAGAAGCAGCAGAAGGCGAAGGAATACAAGCATATGACCTTCTACGAGGCCGCCGAGCTTGCGAAGAAAGCGGCGGTGAAGGAGCTGTGGCTGACTCATTACAGCCCGTCGCTGACCCGTCCCGAGGAATATATGCGCGATGTACGCAAGATTTTTCCCGCAGCTGTGGCTGCCAGAGACGGCAGAAGCGCAGATCTCATGTTTGAAGAAGCGTAGGCGGACGGACAGCTGCATGGAGTGCGCTCAGGAAGGAGGATAACATGAAACGTTCCGGAATAGTCAGCATCATCATTACCTGTGTGATTCTCGTCGTGGTCATCGGCGGATTCGCTTTTTTTCTCAGTCACAAGTCCCGGACAAGTGGGGAGGAGGCAGTGGAATCGACGGCGGTGCAGAAGGTTCTGCAGAAGGATCTGGAGCGGAATTACCCGCCGACGCCGAAAGAAGTGGTGAAATATTTTGCCGAGATCACGAAGTGTTTTTATAATGAGGAATATTCGGAAGAGGAGCTGGAGAAGCTGGCGACGCAGATACAGGTATTGTACGACGAAGCGCTGGTCGCCAACAAATCGGAAGATGATTATATGCAGGATCTTCGTTCCGAGATCGCCAGCATGAAGGAAAACAAATATACCATAGTCGGTTATGAAGTTTCCCCCAGCACGGACGTGGAATTTTTTACGGAAAACGAGGAGTCCTGTGCGAGATTGTACTGTAACTTCTATGTGAAGCAGGGGGCAGGCAATGTGCCGTCTTTGGAGCAGTTTGTCCTGCGTAAGGACGAGGCGGGACACTGGAAGATCATGGGCTGGGATCTGGTGAACAAATAGAGCCGGCCGGATGAAGCGGATGTGTGGTGCGGTATGGCGGGTTGTGACGCGATACCGCATTTGTTTGTCCGGTACAATAAGCAGAAGTGAAGGAGTGCAGACAGAAAGGAATAGGACATGCAGACACTTGAACCGTGTGGTACGGAGGATGTGACGATACTTGCCATAGAAAGCTCCTGTGATGAGACGGCGGCGGCCGTTGTCAGAAACGGCAGGGAGGTTTTGTCAAATATCATCTCCTCCCAGATAGATTTACATACGATATACGGCGGTGTGGTGCCGGAGATCGCGTCGCGGAAGCATATAGAAAGGATCGATCAGGTGATCGCTGAAGCGCTGCAGGCAGCGGGGAAGAAGCTGCAGGAAATAGATGCCGTTGCGGTGACTTACGGCCCGGGGCTTGTGGGTGCGCTGCTGGTGGGCGTCTCGGCGGCCAAAGCCATCAGCTTTGCATCGGGTATCCCGCTGATCGGCGTCCATCATATCGAAGGCCATATCAGTGCCAACTATATAGAAAATAAAGACCTGGAACCGCCTTTTGTCTGTCTGGTCGTGTCAGGCGGGCATTCCCATCTGGTGGTAGTCAGGGATTACGGAGAGTATGAGATCCTGGGCCGCACCCGGGACGACGCCGCAGGGGAGGCTTTTGATAAAGTGGCCAGGGCTATCGGTCTGGGCTATCCCGGCGGGCCCAAAATCGACAGGGTTTCGCGGGAGGGAGATCCGGATGCGATCAAATTCCCACGGGCAAAGGTGGCTGATTCTGTCTATGATTTCAGCTTCAGCGGACTGAAATCGGCAGTGCTGAATTATCTGAATTCCTGTGAAATGAAAGGGTTTCCGGTCTGTCAGGCGGATGTGGCGGCTTCGTTTCAGAAGGCGGTGGTGGATGTACTGGTGGAGCATTCCATGCAGGCTATGGAGATGTGCGGTATGGACAGGTTCGCCATAGCAGGGGGCGTGGCGTCGAATTCGGCGCTTCGGCGTGCGCTGGCGGAGGCCTGTGAGGCGCGGAAGATCGCATTCTATCATCCCTCTCCCGGCCTGTGTACGGACAATGCCGCGATGATCGGCGCTGCCGCATATTACGAATATATAAAAGGCGTGCGGCACGGATATGATCTGAACGCGGTGCCCAATCTGAAACTGGGTGAGAAATAGGTGCACGTCAGGGGAAGGATGTTGAGCATGGAGAAAAAGAGATGTACCGCGATCGTGCTGGCAGCTGGCAGCGGAAGCCGGATGAAAAGCGGCGTGGCGAAGCAGTATATGCTGCTGCGGGATAAACCGCTGATCTGGTATGCGCTGCGAGCGGTGGAGGATTCGGCCGTGATAGACGACTGTATTCTGGTCACGGGAGCGGAGGATATTACCTATGTACAGAAAGAGATCGTGGAACAATATGCCTTTGGCAAGGTAGACAGGATCGTAGCCGGCGGCAGGGAGCGGTATGACTCTGTCTATCAGGCGCTGAAAGTGATCAAAGCCGGAGATATGCGGGTGCCGAACCGGGACGGGTATCTTTTTATTCACGACGGCGCAAGACCGTTTCTGACAGAAGAGATCCTGCGCAGGGATTATGAGGCGGTGGAGCGGTTTCGTGCCTGTGTGACGGGAATGCCGGTGAAGGATACCATCAAGATCGCGGACAAAGAAGGCTATGCGGCCAGGACACCGGACAGAAGTCTTGTCTGGCAGATTCAGACACCCCAGGTCTTCGAGAGCGCACTGATCATAGAAGCCTATGAGAAGCTGATGCAGGAGAAAGACAGACTGGCGGAAGCGGGGATCAGGATCACGGACGATGCCATGGTGGTTGAGACGCTTATGAACCTGCCGGTGCGGCTGGTGCAGGGATCCTACGAAAATATCAAGATCACAACCCCGGAGGATCTGGCGGTTGCGGAGGCTTTTCTGCCCTGAGGTATTGATAGAGATAGATGAAAATACGCTTATAAAATACCTGCAAAAAGTTTGTCGGAAAAATTTGAAAAAATTTCAAAAAACTGGTTGACATGGAAAACCTTTTTTGCTACAATAATCTTCGCGCTGACCGAGAGGGCAAGCGCAGAACACGCCCGGAGAGGTATCGAAGTGGTCATAACGAGGCGGTCTTGAAAACCGTTTGTCCGCAAGGGCGCGTGGGTTCGAATCCCACCCTCTCCGCTGATGATCCTCTCCAACCGAACCTCTTGGCCCGTGATGATTTGCGGCAGAGATTTTGTGGTGGCGGATGCTGAGATGTGACAGGTATGAATCCTGCACAGGCAGTTATGAATTTTGAACAGAATAGAAAACAGTTTTTGTAAGCTGTATTTTGGAGAAGTACCCAAGATGGCTGAAGGGACACCCCTGGAAAGGGTGCAGGTCGTTAATAGCGGCGCGAGGGTTCAAATCCCTCCTTCTCCGTTCGTATCGGACAGGCAGCCGGGAATAACGGCGGTGATGGTTGATCATAAATCATGCCGGGCCGAAGATACGAGATTGAACCTTGACAAATAAACAGTAATGCAACCCTGAAAATTCAAGAGAAAAAATTCTTAAAGATTTTTCAGAGAGTATCGG
>ERZ808054.389-NODE-389-length-44428-cov-5.260175_pt1 | contig 44428 bp, 40 predicted proteins | sample MGYA00380201_ERZ808054 | MGnify/ENA primary metagenome ERZ808054 (study PRJEB31490, sample SAMN06133419) | mouse gut metagenome | isolation source: Z5_2 | host: mice | place: China: Chengdu | collected 2015-05 ...
AAGAGATATATGCATCATTATAATTTCCCGTCATTCTCCGTAGGTGAGACAAAGCCGTCCAGAGGACCGGGACGCCGTGAAATCGGCCATGGCGCTCTTGCGGAGCGTGCACTGGTTCCGGTACTGCCGGATGAGGAAGAATTCCCCTATGCAATCCGTACTGTATCTGAGACTATGGAATCCAATGGTTCCACTTCTCAGGCAAGTATCTGTGCATCCTCTCTGTCTCTGATGGCGGCGGGTGTTCCGATTAAGTCCATGGTTGCAGGTATTTCCTGTGGTCTCGTGACCGGTGAGACCGATGACGATTATCTGGTGCTGACCGATATCCAGGGCCTTGAGGATTTCTTTGGAGACATGGATTTTAAGGTGGGCGGTACCCATAAGGGCATCACTGCTATCCAGATGGATATTAAGATTCACGGCCTGACCCGTCCCATCATTGAGGAGGCCATCAGACGCTGCCGCGAGGCCCGGATTTATATTATGGATCATATCATGGCTCCGGTAATTTCCGAGCCGAGAAAGCAGCTTTCCAGGTACGCGCCAAAGATCTCCCAGATCATGATTGATCCGGCCAAGATTGGTGATGTGGTTGGAAAACAGGGTAAGGTAATCAACGGAATTATCGCTGAGACAGATGTTAAGATTGATATTACTGATGACGGAGCCGTAAATGTATGTGGTACGGATCAGGAAATGATTGATAAGGCCATTTCCATTATTAAGAATATCGTTACCGATGTGGAACCCGGAATGATTTACACCGGTAAAGTGGTACGGATTATGGAATTTGGTGCGTTTGTTGAACTGGCTCCCAATAAGGACGGTATGGTTCATATCTCCAAGCTTTCTGATAAGCGCGTGGCCAAGGTAGAAGATGTGGTAAATATCGGTGATGAGGTTACTGTCAGAGTGGTGGAAGTGGATCGTATGGGAAGAATTAACCTGACCATGAGACCGGAAGACATGACTGCTGATCTGGAAAAACTGGCCCGTCCGGAGCGCCGTGATAATGACAGACGTGACCGCGGAGGGCGTGATAATGACAGAAGAGACCGTGGAGACAGGCGCGACCGTGGGGACAGACGGGAGCGCGGCGAGAAAAAAGAGGATAACGAGTAATCGGGACGTCTGAGGTACTGATGTAAAAATCAGAGAGGCCGGAAATGTAAAAAAGCATTTCCGGCCTTTTGCAGTACAAAAAAATATAACAATTCAGCCATGCATCTTCTTGCCCGCGAACCGCGGACAAGAAGCGTCGGGCGTTCGCCCTATGAAGATTTAGAGTGAAAAATATTTGAAAAAAATGCTTAAGTGGTTGCCAAGTGGATAAAATTTACTTATAATGAGGAGTAGACCAGAAAAGGAAGGAAGTGAACACATAATGGAAGGTCGAAGTCGCAAGATGGAGGCGGATGCCCACCCGGAACCTGAGGCAATAGACATATTGGTGTGCGGCCATTATGTGTATTGCCGTTCTTGATGGACGTTTTGTCTCCATGCCTGAAATAAGGAATGGAGGAGAAACTATGTCGAATGAATTTGATGAGTCAGTTGACATGGAGGAGCTTCTTAAGCTGGCGGAGGAAAAGAAATACCGCCAGCTTAAGATTGCTCTTTTAGAGTTAAATGAGGTAGATATTGCCACATTTATTGAAGAACTGGATTCAGAGCGGACAGTTGTTGTATTCCGCATGCTGCCGAAGGCTCTTGCAACGGATGTGTTTGCGGAGCTTCCGGTGGAAACGCAGACCCATATTATCAACAGCATCACCGATAAGGAACTTTCTGAAATCGTGGAGGAGCTTTATGTGGATGATGCGGTAGATATGCTGGAAGAACTTCCGGCCACTGTGGTCCGCCGTGTTCTCCAAAATACCACACCGGATACGAGAAAACTAATCAATCAGTTTCTGAATTATCCGGAAAACAGTGCAGGAAGTATTATGACTGCCGAATATGTGGGCTTAAAAAAGAACATGACGGTGGAACAGTCCTTTGCCTATATCAGGCGCCATGGAATTGACTCGGAGACGATTTACACCTGCTATGTAATGGATGAAAAACGCCAGCTGGAAGGTGTGGTTACCGTTAAAGACCTGTTAATGAACCCCTATGAAACAAAGGTGGGGGACATTATGGATACCCATGTGATCAAGGTGGTTACTACCGATGACCAGGAGGAAGCGGCGGATACCATGAGCCGCTATGGTCTTCTTAGCCTCCCTGTGGTGGACAGGGAAGGACGGCTTGTGGGTATTATTACCGTTGACGATGTGATGGAGGTTATGGAAGAGGAGGCCACGGAGGACTTCGAGAAAATGGCCGCCATGCTTCCCAGCGAAAAGCCTTATCTGAAAACAAGCGTTTTCCAGCTTGCCAAAAACAGAATCCCCTGGCTGCTTATTTTAATGCTGTCCAGCACCATCACCGGAGGGATTCTCGTGAGATATGAAAATGCCTTTGCGGCGATTCCTCTTCTGGTGAGCTTTATCCCCATGCTCATGGATACGGGAGGAAATTCCGGAAGCCAGAGCAGTACCATGATTATCCGTGGTATGGCGGTGGGGGAAATTGAGCCGACGGATATTCTCCAGGTAGTCTGGAAGGAAATTCGTGTTGGAATGATGGTTGGCGTGGTCCTGGCTGTGGTGAATTTTGTGCGGCTGATGATTCAGTACCCCGGCAACACTATGATTTGCCTGACCGTGGTGCTCAGTGTATTCTGTACGGTGGTTGTGGCCAAGACCATCGGATGTACGCTGCCTATCGGCGCGAAAGTATTAAAGTTAGATCCGGCGATCATGGCATCTCCGATGATTACAACCATTGTGGATGCCGTAAGCCTTATGGTATATTTCAATCTGGCCTGTCATCTGCTTAATATGGCTGTTTAGACAGTCCAAAGGAGTTTCTGTCGCCCGTGTTTTTGCACGGCGGCCTGCACATGGAACGTGCAGATCTGGCTGAACTGCCGCAAAGAATTTAATAACAGGAGAAAAAATATGGGAAAAGTAAGGACGAGATTTGCACCCAGCCCCACAGGGCGGATGCATGTGGGAAATTTGAGAACGGCTCTTTACACGTATCTGATTGCAAAACATGAGGGCGGGGACTTTATTCTCCGCATTGAGGATACTGACCAGGAGCGCTATGTGGAAGGCGCGGAGGAAATCATTTACCGCACTCTGGCAAAGACAGGCCTGATTCATGATGAAGGTCCTGATAAGGATAAGGGGTATGGTCCTTATGTTCAGAGTGACCGCCAGAAGGCCGGAATTTACATGGAATATGCAAAGAAGCTGGTGGAAAAAGGCGAGGCCTATTACTGCTTCTGTACCCAGGAAAGACTGGATTCCTTAAAGAAGAATGTAAACGGCGAAGAGATCATGGTATATGACAAGCACTGCTTAAGTCTCACAAAGGAAGAAGTGGAGGCTAACCTGAAGGCAGGAATGCCCTTCGTCATCCGCCAGAATAACCCCAGGGAAGGAACTACTACCTTCCACGATGAAATCTACGGGGATATCAGCGTGGATAATGCAGAGCTGGATGACATGGTGCTGATCAAATCCGATGGGTATCCCACATACAATTTTGCCAATGTGGTGGATGACCATTTAATGGGAATTACCCATGTGGTTCGCGGAAATGAATATCTGTCTTCCTCTCCCAAGTACAACCGTTTATATGAGGCTTTCGGATGGGAGGTTCCGATTTACGTTCATTGTCCTACCATCACAAATGAGGAACATAAGAAATTAAGTAAGAGAAGCGGCCACTCCTCCTTTGAGGATTTGCAGGAGCAGGGCTTTCTGACTGAGGCCGTGGTAAATTTTGTTGCCCTTCTTGGGTGGTCTCCCGCGGGTAATGACGAATTTTTTACCCTGGAAGAGCTGGTAAAAGAGTTTGATTACCACAATATGAGCAAATCCCCGGCAGTTTTTGATATGACAAAGCTCCGCTGGATGAACAGTGAATATTTAAAGAGGATGGATCCGGATCGTTTCTACGAAATTGCAGAGCCTTATCTTAAAAAGGTGATTAAAAAGCCTCTGGATTTAAAGAAGATCGCGGCCATGGTAAAAACAAGAATTGAAGTACTGCCGGATATCGAGAGCCAGGTGGACTTCTTCGAGACTCTTCCAGAATATGATCCGGAAATGTATGCCCATAAAAAGATGAAAACTAACCGGGAAAATTCGCTGGAAACTTTAAAAGAGGTACTTCCGATTCTGGAAGCCCAGGAGGATTATTCCAATGATGCTCTCTATGAGGCTCTTTCTAAGTACGTGTCAGAAAAGAATCTTAAGACGGGCTTTGTGATGTGGCCTATCCGTACAGCTGTATCCGGAAAGCAGATGACTCCGGCCGGTGCAACGGAAATTATGGAGATCATCGGCAAAGAAGAGTCCATTGGGAGAATCAAAAAGGGAATTGCTCTTTTGGAGGCTTAGATAAAAGGAAAGTACAATTTATAATGAAGTTCAGTAGTGCACAGGAATCAGCGCTTTCCCATAAGGACGGCCCGATGATGGTTTTGGCCGGACCTGGTTCGGGAAAGACCACTGTAATTACACACAGGATAAAAAAATTGCTGGAGCAGGGCGCAAGCCCCTCCGGCATTCTTGTGATTACATTTACGAAGGCGGCGGCCGGGGAAATGAAGGACCGGTTTTCCGGTCTGATGAGACAGGCAGGCTGTCAGGGGGAAAAGGGCGACTGGTCTCGGGTGAGCTTTGGGACTTTTCATGCCATCTTTTACCAGATTTTAAGGCTGGCTTATGGATTCCGGCCGGGAAGTGTGCTGGGGGAAGAGGAAAAACGGCGGTTTTTTAAAGAATACATAAACCGGTCGGAGTTTGAAGTGGAGGATGAGGGAGAATTTATTGCCTCCCTGGTCAATGAGATCAGTTATGTGAAGGGGAACCGCCTGGACCTTGGCTGCTATTATTCCTGCAACTGTCCGGAGGAGTGGTTTAAAAAGCTGTATCAGGAATATGAGGATATGCTGGGAAGGCTGGGAAAGATCGATTTTGATGACATACTGACCATGTGTTATGAACTGTTCCTGGAACGGAAGGATATTCTTAAGGCATGGCAGAAGAAATACCGGTATATTCTGGTGGATGAGTTCCAGGACATCAACAGGATCCAGTATGAGATCGTGAAGATGCTGGCGGAGCCGGAGAATAATCTGTTCATTGTCGGAGATGACGATCAGTCCATTTACAGGTTCCGCGGGGCCAGGCCGGAAATTATGCTGGGCTTTGAAAAAGATTTTCCCGGAACAAAACGGGTTCTTCTGGCTGAAAATTATCGTTCTTCCAGGGAAATTGTGGAAGCTTCCCTCCGGCTGATCTCCCATAACCGGGTACGGTATGAGAAGGAGCTGATTCCTGTTCATGGCCCGGGAAGACCGGCTGATGTGACGATATATGAGAATCCTCTTCAGGAAACCGGACAGGTGGCGAGAAGAATCCGGCAGTATGCCGATGCTGGATACGGGTATGGGGATATGGCGGTTTTATTCCGTACCGGAAATGCATCCGGACTTTTGGCGGAAAGGCTCATGGAATACAACATTCCCTTTTTTATGCGGGATACGTTTCCGAATCTGTACAGTCACTGGATTGCCAGAGACGTTTTTTCTTATCTGGCTCTTGGAATGGGGAGCAGGAGGAGGAGTGATTTTTTCCGGATCATGAACCGTCCTAAGCGATATTTGAGCCGGGATGCCTTCGAAAGCTCTGAGGTTTCTCTTGATGCGGTGAAATCTTTTTATCAGGATAAGGAATGGATGGAAGAGAGAATCTGCGATCTGGAAGGTGACATAAGGACCATTGGCAGACTAAATCCCAGAGCAGCCATCCAGTATATCAGAAAATCTGTGGGATACGATGAATATTTGAAGGAATATGCAGAATTTCGCAGGATGAAGCCGGAGGAGCTGTTTGAAGTCGCGGACCAGCTGATGGAGAGCGCGGCCGGATTCCGGACGGCCGGGGAGTGGATGGATCATATCAGACAGTATGAGGAGGCCCTAAAGCAGCAGAAGGCGGAGGAAAAAGAGTCTGCCGGACCGGCAGTGACCTTGTCTACCATGCACAGCGCCAAGGGACTGGAGTATGCGGTGGTGTTTATTGTTGATGCCAACGAGGGAGCGTCACCTCACCATAAGGCAAAGCTTCCGGAGGACATTGAGGAGGAACGGCGCCTGTTTTATGTGGCCATGACCAGGGCGAAGGAACGGTTACATATCTGCGCTGTCCGGGAGCGGTATCACAGAAAACAGGAGATTTCCAGGTTTGTGGGGGAATGTGTGCCGGCGTCCGGCAGGAGTGTATTCGGTTCGGAAATGGCCTGACAGGGACAGAATAAGGAGGAAGCCACATGGGATACGTCCATATTTACTGCGGTGACGGAAAGGGAAAAACCAGTGCGGCTGTGGGAATGGTCATAAGGGCAGCAGGGAGAGGGAAAAAAATTGCCGTGGCCCGCTTTTTAAAAACGGATGATTCCGGAGAGGTGGAAGTTTTAAAATCAATCCCGCAGATTACGGTACTTCCCTGCGAAAGGGTTTTCGGCTTTGTGTCTGCCATGGATGAGCAGACCAGAAAGGAAGCGGCGGCTTATAATCAGGAGCTGTTTGAAAAAGCCGTTTCCCTGGCGAAAACGGCCGATATGGTGATGTTTGATGAGATCATGGCTGCTGTAAATTATGGGATGGTTTCTGAAAAAAGGGTGGAGGAATTTTTAAGAGACAGGCCCGGGGCTCTGGAAGTGGTCATGACCGGAAGAGATCCGTCAAAGCTTCTGCTTTCCATGGCGGATTATGTGTCGGAGATTAAAAAGGTAAGGCATCCCTACGACAGAGGGATTCCGGCAAGAAAAGGAATTGAGTATTGATTTTTGCCAGCTTTATTGATATGCTTATTCAGGACAGATCAAGACGGAGTGTAAACATGCCGGCACACCGGTGAAAAGGTACAAATCAATAGCTTATATTAGGGAAAAAGAGAGGAAAAGCGATGGCAAACGAAAAGAATAACAACGGGCTTGGAAACCAGGACGCAGAGAACGAGGAGGAGATGACAGTCACTCTGACCCTGGATGACGGAACGGAACTGGAATGTGTGGTGCTTACGATTTTTGAGGCGGGGGACAGAGAATACATTGCCCTTCTTCCTCTGGATGGAAGAGAAGCGGAGGACGGAGAGGTATATCTGTATCGGTATGTGGAGGATGTGAACGGAACTCCTGATCTTGAGAATATCGAAAGCGATGAAGAATATGAAATTGTGGCGGATGCCTTCGATGAGCTTCTGGATGCAGAAGAGTATGATGAGCTGGTTGGAGAGGACGAGCTGAGCTAAGGGCTGCCGGGTCCGCCAAAAACATGAAAAGGGAGCCCCAAACCGTATAAAATGGCCGGGGGGAAACAGCCCGAAGGGAGAAAACCTGTCAAGAGAGTCTGTAAAGCAGACAACGCCCGTTCTTGACAGGTTTTTGGTTTTGTCATCGCACATGCTGCTCCTTTTGAGCTTTCATCCGATGCAGAATCAGGCGCCCTCCGTACATGATAAACATATACCACCAGGAGATTACTTCTGCATATGCAATCACCATATTTCCAAAGAATGGCTTCAGAATATAAGACATCGCGATCCGTACTGCCAGCGAGGAAATTCCGACAAAACTTGTAAACTTTACTTCACCGATTCCCTGAATATATCCGCGGATAGCAGCCGAAACCCCAAATAGCACGTAAAACATTGCAAGTCCGCGGAAAAAAGACTGGCCGATGGCGACCGACTCCTCCGAAATTCCAAAGAGCGCAAGCAGTAGTCCGCCGAAATTGATCACAAAAACTGTCATACAGACTGCTACCGCTGCCATGAGGCCGATTCCGACATACAGTCCTTTCTTCACCCGCTCCATTCGGCCTGCACCGAGATTCTGCGATGTTACCGTAGAAATTCCTGCGCCAAGATTCATTACCGGCAGCATAATAATGCTGTCCACGCGGTAGGCTGTTGAGATTGCCGCCACTGTCGTTGAGCCAAAGCTGTTCATGAAACTCTGAAGCGCTGCACTTCCCAGCGAGCTGATCACGGAATTTAAAGTAAGAGGAAATGAAAACGCACATCCGTCTGTCAGCACCGTTCTGTCTATCCGTTTGCCTCCGGGTCCGGACCGCAGTACCTCATACCGTTTTATCGTGTATCCGATCATAAAAATCATCATTGCAATCTGGGATACTGCCGTTGCGGCAGCAGCCCCCGCCACACTCCACTGAAACACGCCGACAAAGAGGAGATCCAGCACAACATTAGCGGCAGATGATACCATAACCGAATAAAACGGCGCTTTACTGTCCCCGCAGCCCCGGAGAACAGCGGCATAAACATTATAGACTGCAATAAACGGAATTCCGGTCAGAACGGTTCTTAAGTATTCCCCGGACATCTGATGAATGTCCTCTGGCGTATCCAGAATATGCAGAATAGATTCCACAAAGCAGAAACCGAATGCACTGGGCACAAGAAAAAGCAATCCCATGGATAAGGCGAAAGAAGACAGAAGCTTTCTCAGGACATCGTTCTTTCCCTCGCCAAAATATTTTGCCGCCAGGATGGAAATCCCGTTTGTAAATCCGGTAATTGCGCCTGTAAACAGGTAGATTACCGACGTAGTAGAGCCAATGGCCGCTAAGGCCGCGCCGCCCTCTATATTGCCGACAATAAACGCATCTGCCCAACTGTAAAGCTGCTGCAGGACTCCACTGAGGATTAAAGGAATACTAAACTCCACCAGCGCCCGGGCAAGACTGCCCTCCGTCATATCTTTTGCCATATTTCAGCCCCCTTTCAGTCCGGTATTTTTTCTGCCATGGAACGAAAAAGAGGCTGTTGCAAAAGTAATTTTTGCGACTGCCTCTTTTGGCTGACACTGCCTGAAGAGATCACTCTATACATTAAAACGGAACAATACAACGTCCCCGTCTTTCACCACATATTCTTTTCCTTCTATACGGACCAGTCCTTTTTCTTTGGCGGCAGTATAGGAACCGCAGTCTAAAAGATCCTGATAGTTGACAACTTCAGCCTTAATAAAGCCGCGTTCAAAGTCGGAATGGATTTTTCCGGCAGCCTGGGGAGCTTTGGTTCCCACTCTGATGGTCCATGCACGGGTTTCCTTTTCTCCGGCAGTCAGGTAGCTGATAAGTCCAAGAATACGGTAGCTGGCAGCAATGAGCTTTTCCAGACCGGATTCCTTAAGTCCAAGTTCTTCCAGGAACATCTTCTTTTCATCATCATCGAGTTCTGCGATCTCCTGCTCGATCTGGGCGCAGATTACAAACACCTCGCAGTCGTTTTTTGCGGCAAATTCCCGGACTTCTTTCACAAATTCGTTGGAAGCGCCGTCATCAGCCAGATCATCCTCGCTGACATTGGCAGCAAAAATCACCGGTTTCCAGGTGAGGAGATTTAAAGAATTTAAAAATGTGTATGTGTCCTCATCCCCGCACTCAAAGCTCCTGGCCAGTTTTCCATCTTCCAGATGGGCTTTCATGGCTTTGATGATGTCCAGTTCTTTAGCCAGAGCCTTATTGGAGGAGGCGCCTTTTCCCATCTTGGCAATTCTGCGTTCCAGAATTTCGATATCGGAGAAAATAAGCTCCAGGTTTATTGTTTCGATATCACGGAGCGGATTTACACTGCCATCTACGTGAATGACATTGGGATCCTCAAAGCAGCGGACCACATGGATAACGGCATCCACCTCGCGGATATTGGAAAGGAACTGATTTCCAAGCCCTTCCCCTTTGGAAGCGCCCTTTACAAGACCTGCGATGTCCACGAATTCGATCACTGCGGGAGTTGTTTTTTCAGAATGATAGAGGTCTGTCAAAAGCTTTAAGCGGAAATCCGGAACAGGAACGACTCCCACATTGGGGTCAATGGTACAGAACGGATAGTTCGCGGATTCGGCTCCGGCTTTTGTAAGAGAGTTGAACAATGTACTTTTCCCTACGTTTGGCAGGCCGACAATACCTAACTTCATATATTTTCATTCTCCTTTGTTTTCTTTGTATTTTTGTAACAGTTAAGCCCTGCATCTTCTTGCTTTCAACGCTTTTTTCGCTCTGAATCTTCGCATGGCTGAATGGTTACGTATTTTTAAGGTTTTACGGGCCTGGGGCTTGCTTTTTGCGTTCCAACAGCTTTTGCGGTACCCTGGGCTGCATCCTGATGTCAGTATCGTAAGTATATCACAATGCACTTTTTCTCTCAAGGTGAATTTACAAAACTTCTTATGATGATGTAACAGTTCAGCCTTATGAAGATTCCAGGTAAAAAAGCGGAATTGTTACGGTGGTTTGCTGTGATGATTCAGGTTTTCTTACCTGATTTTAATGCTAATAGGGGCCTGGCAAATAACCAGACCCATGTTTTTACATATCATATATTTTGCACATTATAAATTTTATCAGATGGGAAGCGTTTTGTGCAAAATTTCCCACAAAATGGATACATATAGCTTTAAACCGATGAGAAGCGCACGTTCGTCAATGTTGAATTTACTGTTATGGTGAGGCGCTGCAATGTCACAGCCGATACACATATAGGCAGCTCTGCCGCCGTGGGACTGAACTTTTTCCATTAAATAGGCGGCATCCTCGGAACCGGAAAACCCGCCGTCGGGTACATAATGGTGAATCTCGGGAATGCGGGCAGCGCCTGCTTTGATATACGGCTCCAGCTCTCTGTCACTGTCCGCGCTGGAAGCGCTTCCCTTAATTTCGGTTTTTACGGTACAGCCAAACATTTTTGCCGCCCCCTCCAGGGCATCCATGGCACGGCCAAAGACGGTTTGCTCAATGGAAGTTGTTTCTCCACGGGTTTCTAACTGAAGGAAAGCGTGGTCCGCTACCACATTTCGTCCGCTGCCGCCTTTTATGGTTCCCACATTGATTCTTGCGGCGCCGCGGGAGTCCTGACAGGCGGTGTGCATGGATAAGGTGGCGGCGCAGGCGGCTAAAATGGCATTATGGCCGTCCTGCGGGGAAGCGCCGGCATGGGAAGAAAGACCGGAAATTTCGGCGTCCATTTTTGTAGTGGAAAGAAAGCCTCTGGAGAGAGCCAGAAGCTCTCCGGTTTTCCAGCCCATTCCCAGATGGCTGGTGAGGAAAATATCCACATCGTCCAGGATACCGCCCTCGGCCACAGACTGGGCGCCGCGGACGCCCTCCTCGGCAGGCTGGAAAATGACTTTTACAGTGCCTGAAAGCTGGTCTTTGATTTCATTCAGGGCAAGACAGACAAAAAGCCCCAGGGTCCCGTGACCGTCATGTCCGCAGGCATGCATACAGTTTTCATTGACGGAACAGAAATTCTCCTCAACCGGCTGACGGCCGGAATCGGTGCATTCACTTACATCGTTGCAGTCAATATCAAATCGGAGAGCCACCACAGGCCCTGGTCTTCCTGTTTCCAGAACGGCACAGGCTCCGGTGAAGGCCCCCATCTTTTTTAATATTTCAGGATTGGCCCCCTGGCTTTCGGCGCGTCTGATACAGGCGTTTATCTCCTCAGGGGACGGATAGGACCACAAATAATTTTTATTGATGATTTCATGACCATATTTAACGGGAATTTCATGCTGTTCCAGAACCTCAATGATTTTTGCAGTCGTGCGGAACTCCCTCCAGCCAGGTTCCGGATGTTTGTGAAAGTCCCGGCGCTGTGCAATCATTTCTGTTTCATAGCGGTTCAATTTTTCCAGATAACTTCCGATTTCCATGTCGATACCCCTTCCATATTTGATAATACTTTCAGTATAAAAGCCGGGAACAAAAAAGTCAACGAAAGGGCAGCATTTGTCGAAAATAGGGGAGCCATGTCATGCGAATTTATTTGCTTTTTGTAATATTTCGGAGTAAAATAGGATTCACAAATAATAGAAGGAGAACAGACATGACGGAGGGAGCGGATTTAAGCTTTGTGCACCTGGGAATTTCCGTTCAGCATATGGTGAAAAGCTTTTCTGTATTTGGAGTATCTTTTGCCTATTATGGGTTAATTATTGGAATCGGAATGATTGCGGGGCTGTTTGTGGCTTCAGCAGATGCAAAAAGACGGGGACAGGATCCGGATCTATATTTAGATTTTGCGTTGTATGGTATTGTTTTTGCAATTTTGGGAGCCAGACTCTATTATGTGGTGTTCCAGTGGGGATATTATAAGGATCATCTGGCGGAAATTATCAATCTCCGCAAAGGTGGTCTTGCTATATACGGCGGAGTGATTGCGGCTGTGATTACTCTCTGGATTTTTACAAAAAAGAGAGGAGTTTCCTTTTTTTCCATGGCAGATACAGCCTGCCTGGGGCTGGTGACAGGACAAATCATCGGCCGGTGGGGAAACTTTATAAACTGCGAGGCATTTGGCGGCTATACGGACAGTCTCTTTGCCATGCGGATAAAGCGGAGTATTGTCAATGAGAGTATGATATCACAGGAACTTCTGGACCACCTGATTACGGAAAACGGAATCCAGTACATTCAGGTGCATCCTACCTTCCTGTATGAATCTTTATGGAATCTGTGTTTGCTTTTATTCATGCTCTGGTACCGAAGAAGAAAACGGTTTACAGGAGAGATGTTGTTAATTTATCTTGCCGGATATGGAATTGGACGGACATGGATTGAAGGGCTGCGTACAGACCAGCTTTTAATCCCCAATACGGGGTTGGCGGTGTCTCAGGTGCTGTCAGTGATTGTTGCCATCGCCTCTCTGAGTATTCTTTTACTCCGGCGTCGGAAGGAATTAGGGGAAAGCGAGGGGAAGACCTGAATGAACGAACAGAAACAGGAACTTGTAGAAAAAATTGAAAAGATGAGAAAGGAACTAAATGACAGCATAGACGCAAAAATGGAATATGATATTATTTATCAGTACAGCGAAAAGCTGGACAAGTTGATTGAACAATATATTTTGGCCGGTTATTAACCACGGTACCGATATAGAAAACTAAATAACCACATTTTGAAAATGCCTGCGTCAGCAGGCATTTTAGTTTCTGTCCGGGCTGTTACTTTTTCGTCATTTTTGCGTAAAAAGGCTATTGAATTTTTTATTATCAAAGAGTAAAATAACCTCCAGAGAGGCAAAAAATGATACCTGGCTCAATGAGCAGCTTATTTCCAGCGCCTCCCGGGCAGCGGCATTTCCTGCGGCCCCTCCCGGAGTTTTGCAGGAATCAAAAATTTAGAGGAAGAAGGTACATAAGAAATGATGGTTTTCGATTGTCTGGAGCGGGACATGGCCCCGTATTCTCTGTGCAATAAGAAAATGCGTCCTGTTGCACAAAAAATGGTTTGCTATGGAGAGGAGGGACTGTGATGAGTGAGGCACTGCGGGAATGGCTGGACAGAGAACTAAAGGATTTTGAGCCGGTATGGAGGTCCTTCCGGGGGAAACAGCAGAGAATGTATTATATCTGGATGGTAGCAGCTGTGGTCGGTATGGTGGCTTTAGGCTTTGGAGTGGGCTATGATCTGGCCTATGTACTGCGGGTACATCTGCTGATTGGAGTAGGCATTGCGGCATTTATCTGGCTGTGTGTCCTTCTTGCCAATCTGGCCAATACAATGAAGAATGCACGGAAACAGTTTGAGAAGGCTTTATCAGCTCTTTCTCCCTCCGATCAGGAACTCTTCGTTCACCAGGACTTCGGAAGGGTGGATTTTCTTAATACGACAGAGGACAATTTCCCTGCCCGGCTTTTGATAGGTCCGGATTTCTGGCTCTATTTTCGGGGTATCTGCCATATCTACCGGGTATCGGATATGGAGGAGCTCCGGGTTGAGGAGGAAAAAACTCAGCTTCGCTATAATGTTGGAAACGCCAGGGTGAGACAGAAGGTTGGTCTTGGAGTTTCTTTGGTCGTAAACTACCGGAAGGATACCGTTTCCTCCAGGGAACAGTCAGACAGAGTGTACCTGGCCAGCTGGAAACAGTTCCAGACAGCACAGGAGCTGATTGCCCGGTACTGCCCGAAGGTCAAAACTTTGTGGAAGGAAAAATAAAAAGGAGTATACCAAATATGAATATGAAAAAGCCCCGTATTTTATTCTGCTTATTATTGACAGCGTTCATGCTGCTTTTGGCTGCCTGCAGTAAAGGCGAGGAAGGGAACGACAAAGATGGCGGCGATAGTGAGGTTCTGCTTCCCATCAGTATAAACGGCAAAGAGATCAGGGTTGGGGAGACCACGGTCCAGACTCTGCTGGATGAGGGGTTCGAGGTGTCCTGGGTGGACGAAAATTATAACCGGATTACCGTAGATCCCGCTACCCAGCTGGAGGCAAATTCTTACTATACCGGCGGAAGCATCAAAGTGTCAGACAATATGTCCTTCATGATTTCCTTTGCGACAGATGAAGAGGAAGTTCCTCTTGGGGAGGCAGTAATTGCTCGGCTGGAACTGACTACGGTTTATGAGGATGATAAGAGCGTTCTTGAGACAATTTCTTTTGACGGAGTGCCAATCACAGAACTGACTCAGAAAAAGGCTGCGGAGAAGTATCCCGACTGGACAGGAAACGAGACCATGTGGCTGCATTATGGACTGGAATATAAGTATGACCTGAACTTCGATATGTCCACGGGGTGTCTCAACAAATTTGCCGTGGAGCGCACCTATGATGTAGATTGGAACGGTTAAAGACAGACTTTATTGAATTTGTTCCCGATTATCCGGACTGTTGTGACGAAATAATATAAAGTAAAGAATAAATGGAAACCAGACATTGACCCAAAAGGCATGTCTGGTTTTTTTGTGTCTGAGAAGTAAGGACAAAGAAATACTGATAATACAAAAACTGATCGCAAAATATCCTGCCATCAGATTTCCATGCATAGTGATGCCCGCGTCAGCAGGCATTTCATTTAATTATGAAAGTCCCGGACGGCAGCCGCGAATGAGCCATGCTTGCATGGGCGAATTCAAGGATATCGGACGGGCAACTGACTTTCATGTATGGTGGCGCCTGCGTCAGCAGGCGTGGGGTTTACTAAGATGCCAGAGTAGAAGGATATCATATAACTTTTTTGAATACTGCCTCTCAGATTTTTCGTGCAATATCCAATTCTATGAAAAAAGAAAGCGCAAAAAATACGCAGGATTCCTCTTACACCTACTGTTTATATCGGCATTATTTTAAAATATGTAAGAGGATTTTACCTGAAAATTGAAACTTTTATGGTTCCGGGGGATTTTTTTCGGCCGCAGGCAGTCACAGGTATGACGAATTTTGTCGGAAAACATAGAAAATCCTGCCTTTTGTGGTCAGTTTTGTGGTAGTAACCCCCGCTGTATGATTCATGGTGCGGACATAAGGAGGAAAAAATATGGCAAGACACGGAGAAAACATAAGAAAAAGGAAAGACGGAAGATGGGAAGGACGCTATAAGGTATTTGATGAAAAAAAGGGAGGGACCGTTTACCGTTCCCTGTATGGCAGGGCCTATGAGGAGGTAAAGGAAAAGCTTTTTAAAGTCCGGAGCCGCCTTGCATGCCCGGGCGCAGACGTAAGAATTACCGAAAAGAAAACTGACGGCACAGAAGGTGTTCCATATCCGGATGGGGCGGTTTTGTTTTCCCGGGCCGCCGAACAATGGCTTGCGGAGATTAAGAAGAAGCGGAAATATTCTACCTACGTAAAGTATGAAGCGGTTTACCGGACACATCTGGAAAGGCAGGCCGGGTCCTGCGTCCTTTCCGCGGAAAAAGCTCCGGAATGTTTTGCAAAGATTTTTGACCACTTATCGGAAAAGGAGTGGTCAGGGAGTCTGCAAAAAAGCATCTGCTGTGTGGCAAACCAGATCCTGAATTATGCAAACAAAAAGTATTCCTCCGGTGTTCCCGTACTGGAAAGGCCGCCGGTTATGGAGAAGAAAAAGCCCGTTCCGGTTCTGTCCGGGACAGAGCAGAAAAAGCTTCTTGGCCGTATTTATGGCGGCCGGGCTCCATTTGGGACCGCGGTCCTTTTGTGCCTGCACACGGGGCTGAGACTAGGGGAGTTATGTGCGCTGAAATGGGAAGATCTGGATCTTGAGAACCGGACTCTGACCGTGAACCGGACCGTACAGCGGATTGCTGTGAAAGGATACAGGACAAAAACAGTTCTTATGGAAACGGACCCCAAAAGCGAAAGCTCCAGGAGAACCATTCCGCTGACGGAGGAAATGGCAGGCCTCCTCGCCCGGCTGGATACCGGACGGCCTTATGTATTCGGCGGGGAGAAGCCGTCAGAACCCAGGACCATGCAGTACCGGTTCCGGAAAATACTGGGAGAGTCCGGGATTGACAGCCGGAAATTCCATACCCTCCGGCATACATTTGCGACCAACTGTGTGGAAAACGGTATGGATGTGAAGTCTTTAAGTGAGATTCTCGGCCATTCGGATGTAAAGATTACCCTGAACCGCTATGTTCATCCAACCATGGATTCGAAACGGAAACAGATGGATTCCCTCTCGGATTTTTATGGTCAGATTTGTGGTCGGGCGGCTTAAGAAAACGCCGGATTTCCGGGGTTTTTTGAAGATTTTCGCAGAATTGGGTATTCTACGAAAAATTGTGGCCTGTTTTCTGTCCGGCCATGCTGGGAAAAACAGGATGTGGCGCTGCAGGCGGATGGGGAGGACTATGGGCACGATCTATAAAACCGTTTACCAATACAATAAATCCCCAATCTCTGACGCAGATATGGAAAAACTGAAGGAGATTGCCGGGGACTGCCGCACAGTCAGGAATTATGTCTATGACAGGTATGGCGGAATTGGCGGCCTTTCCAAACTTTATCCGGGTTACACCATACAGAATGAGATGACGAAAAGCGGCTTAAGGGAACGTCTGGGGCTTCCGTCGGTGTATTTTTACCTGTCCATTTTCGCCGCGCTGGGGGATATTAAGTGCCAGTGGACGAAGGTGAAAAGCCAGGTGGAGAAAAATATCCGGGCACATCCGGATATGACGCCGGAAGAGCGGCATTACCTCCGGTTTGTCATGAAACAGAGCCAGTGCTTCGAGGCGGTCCTTACAGGCGGGGAGACCAGGCTTACGGGGGAATGGAAGGAGACCTGGGAAACGCTCCGGGACGGTGTGGATGCCGGGAGGCTTAACAGATACCTTTGCAGGCAGGTGCGCCGCCATCTTAGAAAACCAGGTTCGGATGAGGCGGACGGGTTTCCGGTTTCGCCTAAAGGATACCGTTACGGGGATCATGGGATTTACCTTTCCATGAAGGAGAGCCGGAAAAGGCTTTTTATACCGCTGACAGACAACAATCAGTATTCCAGGCAGATCTATATCCGGCTGTATCCGGAGGAAAGGAGAGCCGCCATCGCCGTTCCGGTGGAGGTAAGGCAGAGGCATCCTGCCGGATACGGAGGAGAGGTGGGTCTGGCTCTGGGGCTTAAATGTATGTTTGTGACAGACAAAGGGAACCGCTATGGTGAGAATTACCTGGAGTACCAGTCAGCCCTGACGGATTATGTGCGGGAACGGCTGCCCCGCCACAGGAGGAATAGGAAGAATAACCCCGGAATGAAGAAATACAATGCCGGAAGGTCCAGACTGGAGCGGGCGATGCATGATTATGTGAATGCAGAGATCAACCGGATGTTAAAGACAGAGAAACCGGGGACGGTCTATATCCCGAAGCTGCCGGCCAACTCAAAAGCAGGGGTGAACCGGCGGGTCAATACCACGGTGAGCATGTGGCAGAAGGGCTTTGTGAAAAGCCGGCTGGCCCAGAAATGCCGGGAGCGTTCCATTGAGCTGGTGGAAGTGTTCGGGAAGGGGATAGGAAGCCGGTGCAGCTATTGCGGGGCCGAAGGCAGGAGAAACGGGGAACTGTTTGAGTGCACGGCCTGCGGGAAAAGGATTCCGGAGCGGCAGAATACCGCCGGGAATGTGCTGAAAAGAGGCATAGAATTGCGGGAGGAAAAGTAAGAGAGTAAGAAGGAAAAGTAAGAAGAACAGTCAAAAGGGCAGCAAGGCAATATTAAAACAGTTCATTAAGAAGAAGTATACGGATGAACGCACCGAGAGGTTTACGTTTGACCGAAACCGGAGAGGGGAATAGGACTGCAGACGACTTCTTTTGATAGAAAAACAAGGACGGCATTGGAAGCCGGTTCCTTCGGGAGCCGGGTATTGGGTATGCCAGGACCCATGGGAACTCAGGACAGGAGTGGTTTTCTGACCTGAGAAGTACCGGGAGCGAAGCGGGAGGGAATTTTTTGAAACCTGCCGCATCACCTTAAGAGGGTGACAAATATTCCTTATTAAAAAGATGAGAAAAGGGAGGATTGGATGGTTACGGCTTTGATTTTTGCAGGAGGCGCGGGCCGGAGGATGAACAGCCGGTCGAAGCCAAAGCAGTTTCTGGAATTGCACGGAAAACCAATCATTATTTATACGCTGGAACATTTTGAATATCATGAAAGGATCGATTCCATTGTGGTTGTGTGCATAAAGGAGTGGATCGAGGAGCTTATAGGACTTCTGAGGCGATTTGGTATCACGAAGGTGAAGAAGATCATTCCGGGCGGTGAGACGGGCCACGATTCTATCTACCGGGGGCTGGCTTCCATGAAGGAATTCTGTTCTGACGGAGACATTGTATTGATCCATGACGGGGTACGCCCGATGATTACTGAGAAGCTGATTACACAGAATATTGAAGCAGTAGAAAAATATGGAAGCTCGGTAACTGCGGAGGCCGTCAGAGAAAGTATTGTCCGGAGTATTGACGGAGAAAGCCTTTGTGATGTACCTCCCCGTGAGCAGATGTATGTGGCGAAAGCGCCCCAGTCCTTTTATTTTAGAAGGATCTTTGCCTTGTATCAGAAAGCGGAGCAGGACGGGCAAAAAACCATTGATTCGGCTCACCTGTGCAGTCTTTATGGGGAGCCTATGCACCTGATCGCCAGCACGAAAAATAATATTAAGATTACGGAACCGGCGGATTTTTACATATACCGGGCCTTGTACGAAGCAATGGAGGGACAGCAGATTTTTGGGCTGTGATATTCCCTTCCAAGACAGCATGAATTAAATGAAAAAAGGATGGCAAAGAAAATGGGGGAAACTGAGAAGAAAGCAGGAACGGGAGCCGGGAAAATAACCGGGAAGACGGAAGTAATCATATGCATTGCTGTTATTGCAGTCTTAATCGGGGTGATTGTGTTTTTGGTGTTGGGAAGGAACACGTCTGACACCATCGCCGAGACAGAGCCCAGAAGGAATGTGGTGGTCAATGAAAAGAATGCAGAGGAAGTCGCGGAGGAGATGGTGGAAGCGCAATTCACGGAACCGGGCTATTATACGGTCAATATGGCCACGGAATGGCATTTTGCCACAGGAGACGCCGTTTCACCGGATGCCAGGGTAGACAATATAGCCGGAAATACCAACCCTGTTTATTTTGACCTGTTTATAGAAGGAAATGAGGAAGAGCCGATATACCGTTCGCCGGTGATCCCGGTGGGAAGCTTCCTGGAACATATCGCACTGGATCAGCCGCTGGAGGCGGGAGAGTATGACTGCGTGATGGTCTATCATCTGGTGGATGAAGAGCAGAATACCATCAGCACTCTGCGGGTAACGATCCGGATTGTGGTGGAGGCTTAAGGGGGAGTATCGGGGCGCTGACAGAGTTTTCAGTCTGAAAATGTCCTGGCGCCCTGGATGAAAACTTTGTTTATAAGGCCATAGGGACCTTGTAAAAATAAACTCTAAGAAGGAGGAAATGAAAGAAATGAGAAAAGCAAAAAGAATGCTGGCTGTGCTGCTGGCGGGAACAATGGTGATGGGAACGGGGCTTACGGCCTTCGCCGCAGATGATAAGAAAGGAAGCACTACCGGAACAGGTGAGTTTGAGGGACATGTGGAAAAGAGCGTCCTTCTTGTTCAGCTGCCGACTGTATCAACGGAAGCGGAAGCAGTGAATCCCTTCAATTACACCATGGATCCGGAAGGATTGATCGCAGCGACAGAGGGAGCAAAGAACAAGGATGCCACCTTCGAGACGGGGGCAAACGTATACTTCTTGTCCGCTCCCAACACTTATACCAAGGACAGCAAGAAACTGAAGGTGGTCAATAAGGGAACAACGGATGCCGATGTTACCGTGGAAGCGGAGACTATCGCCAACTCGGACATAACAATGGTAGCAGGAAAAGATGCATTTTTAGCTGCTCCTACGGACGATGATACAGGAGCGCAATTATATTTAGGCCTTGTGGTTGCAGATAAAGAGACTGTTGCCATATATGCGACAGGCGACACTGAGAACGATAAGGCCTCTGTTTCCGTTGGACTGAAGGGCAACAACAAGAATTATGAAGTGAAGTATGACGAAGCTTCAAAGAAATACTCTTATGAGGCGAAGGCTGACGTTCCGGATACTGCATGGAACAGCTTCGAGTTTGGTCTGACCGGTGCCTGCAACGAGAAGGGGGACTATTCTACGGCGAATCTGACAGCAGCTAATGTGACTGTGACCTGGTCTTATGCGGAGCATGATGCAGAGAATGGTCCAGATATGCTTACTGAGAATGCAACAGAGGACGCAGCTCCCAGCATTCAGGCGGAGCCGTACGATTATGACAGAACTGCTGCTTTGGAGATTAACGTGAATTTTGGTGCAGGCACACAGAAAGCTACATCTATTCAGAAGGTAGATGCTTCGAATGACGGAACAGCTGTTACAGCTGATTTTACATCTGTATGTACGATCGCAGGTAATAAAATTACCTTTGCGTCAGGACAGTTTGGAGGAGCATCGGTTGGGGATACGAGATATCTTATTGTTACTTTCGACAATGGAAAAAAAGCACGTGCAACTTTAAATATTACAAAGTAATCTGAAATAGTAACAGTTCAGCCTTATGAAGATTCCGAGTAAGGCTGAACTGTTACGACAAAAGTGCGCCCAACACTTTATACAGATAATGAGGCCAGGAAGTGAAAGGAAGAAAAGCATGTATGACTATCTGATTGTAGGCGCCGGGCTGAGTGGGGCATCTTTTGCGAGAACTGCTGCAGATCATGGAAAAAGGTGTCTTGTGATAGACAGACGCAGCCACATTGGAGGAAATATATACAGTGAAGTACTGGAGGGAATTGAGGTACATCAATACGGTCCGCATATTTTTCATACGGATAAGGAAAAGGTATGGAACTTTGTGAATCGTTTTACTTCTTTTAATCATTTTATTTATAGTCCAATGGCAAATTATAGGGGGGAATTGTATAATCTCCCTTTTAATATGAACACATTTCATACGCTTTGGGGATGTGTGACGCCAGGGGAAGCAAGGGAAAAAATTGAGTTCCAGAAAAAATCGAGCGGAATCCAAAAACCGGAGAATCTTGAAGAACAGGCAATCATGCTGGTGGGAACAGATATTTATGAAAAGCTGGTAAAAGGCTATACAGAAAAGCAGTGGGGCCGGGCATGTAAAGACCTTCCGGCGGACATCATACGGAGGCTTCCGGTTCGTTTCACATTTGATAATAATTATTTTAACCACCCCTATCAGGGGATTCCATCAGATGGCTACACAAAACTGGTGGAAAAGATGCTGGAAGGGATTGAAGTGAGATTGGGAGTGGATTATCTGGGACAAAGAGCAATATATGAGAAGATTGCGCCAAAGGTAATCTATACAGGTGCGATAGACGAATATTTTGAATATTGTTTCGGTGAATTGGAATATCGGAGTCTGAAGTTTGTGACGGAAGTTTTGAATATAGACAATTACCAGGGAGTGGCCGGGGTGAACTATACGGATGGAGAAACGCCATATACTAGGATAATCGAACATAAGCATTTTCACTTCGGACAGGGAAATCCGGGGAAAACGGTGATTACACGCGAATATCCGTCACTCTGGAAAAGAGGTGATGAGCCTTATTACCCTGTTAATGATAAAAGGAATGAATCTTTGTATGAGCGATACAGGGAAGAAAGCCGGAAGTGCCCTAATGTGATTTTTGCGGGACGGATGGGAACTTATCGGTATTATGATATGGATCAGGTAATTGTCAGAGGAATAGATTTGGCGGAAGAAGAGTTAGGGAGGAAAGTATGATACTGATTGCGGGAGGAGCCGGATATATTGGCAGCCATATCAATCAAATGCTTGCCGAAAAGGGTTATGAGACAGTTGTGTTTGACAATCTTGTATATGGACATCGGGAGGCAGTCACGCAGGGAATCCTGGAGGAAGGAGATCTGGCGGATACCAGACGGCTGAATGAGATTTTTGAGAAATATACCATAGAGACGGTATTTCATTTTGCAGCATACGCATATGTGGGAGAATCTGTAACGAACCCCGGAAAATATTATAACAACAATGTGACAAATACGCTGCATCTGTTGGACGCGATGGTGCGGTATGGGGTTCGGAATCTGATCTTTTCGTCTACCTGCGCCACTTATGGAATACCGAATGTCATTCCTATTACGGAGAATATGGAGCAAAAGCCGATTAACCCTTATGGCGCTTCTAAGCTGATGGTGGAACGAATATTAAGAGACTACCATAACGCGTATGATATGGAATATTGCTGCCTGCGCTATTTTAACGCGGCAGGAGCGGATCCGTATGGCAGGATAGGAGAAAGTCATAATCCGGAGACTCATCTGATTCCATTAATACTGTCGGCAGCGGCGGCCCAAAGGGAAAATATCCAGGTTTTTGGCACAGATTACCCTACACGGGATGGAAGCTGTATCCGTGATTATATTCATGTGGCGGATCTGGCGGAAGCTCATATTAAGGCGATGGAATATCTGAGACATGGCGGGGAAAGTACCTGCTTTAATCTTGGAAATGCGGTGGGAACCAGCGTTTTTGAGGTGATTGAGGCAGCCAGACAGGTTACCGGGAAAGAAATACCTGTAAAGCTGTGTGACAGACGCCCCGGGGACCCTCCGGTTCTGGTAGGGAGCGATGAAAAGGCGAAAAAAATTCTCGGGTGGAAACAGCAGTATTCGGATATCCAGACAATATTGCATCATGCCTGGATGTGGTATTGCAACAGGAGGTATTAAGATGCGCCTCTATATCTACGGGGCAGGAATCATGGCCTATGGGGCATACAAGGCGATCCGGGAGCTTTTTTGCGTAACTCCGGAGGGGTTCCTTGTGACGGATAAAAAGGGGCAGCCAGTCCAGATAGGGGGGATTCCGGTTTATCTGATAGAAGAATGTGTGGATTCTTTGTCGGACAGTCTGATCCTGATTGCGACACCGGAAGAATATCAGGCCAGCATTGAGCAGGAGTTGATAAAAAGGCATCTGTTCCATTATCAAAAAATAGATTCCCATGTGGAATATAAATTGATGGGGAGCTATTTAAAAAGAGCAATAGGGATTTCACTGATTGAAGATTATCAGGCTGAAAAACTAACGGACGAGGAAAATGAGGCTTGTGTCTATATGGCGGTCAGCCATAAAGATAAAAAAATGGACAGAAATTATAAGGAAGAAGCCTGGGTAAAAAAAATACAGGTGGGGGCAGCCTTGACCGGCGTGAGGATAGCAGAGATTACCGATGAAGGAGCAGAGAGCCTGTCCGGAGAAAACGCTCTTTATGGGGAGCTGACAGCTTCCTATTATGCTTGGAAGCACAATAAACAGAAAATAACAGGCTTGTTCCATTATAGAAGAGTTCTGCACATTACTCAAAAACAATTGAGTCTTTTATCAGCAGGAATCATTGATGTGGTTTTACCGCTGCCTTTTGTATGCATTCCGGACGCATCGGGACAGTATGGAAGGTATCTTCTGCCAGAGGATATCGATGTGATGACAAAAGTATTGAAAGAACATGAGCCGGAAGAGAACAGAAGTTTTTTAACGCTTTTGAAGACTCCTTATCTTTATAATTACAACATATTGATTGCCAGGAAAGAGGTTTTTGATCATTACTGTGGATGGCTGTTTTCCCTGCTTGAAGAAATAAAAAATCGGTGTGAACAGACAGAGAGACAACGCATGCCCAGATATATCGGCAGGATTGGAGAAGTACTGACCTCACTGTATTTTATGCGGAATGAAAGAAACTGGAAAATTGCACACGCAGAAAAAATATGGCGGGTGTGATTTTCTGATTGGAGGCCGGATGAAGGATATAAAAAAGCAGATAAAAGAAGCCAGTACAGTGATCATTTATGGCGCTCATCTGGTCGCTTTGGAATGTGCAAGATGGCTGGTTCAAATAGGAGAAAAAGACAAGTTTTTAGGATTTGCAGTTACAGATATGGAGCGGAATCCGAAGACGCTTATGGGGTTTGCTGTAAGAAAGCTGACAGATTACGGTGGTCGAAACCGGGATGCTCTCATTATTTTGGCAATGCCTGAGAAGTACCATATGGAAGCGGAACAGTATGCTCGCGGTCAGGGATTTTCTTATTTTATAAAAGTGGGATTAAACAAAATGTCGGAACTGAAAGGGATGCGTCTGATAGAGCTCCAGACAGATTTTCCGTTACTTCCCTTTTGGTTAAAAAAGGATGAAAAGGATCCGGCCTGGCTTGATATGGTGGAAAAAAGAGAAGAGGGAGAAACGAAAACGATAGAAACTGAGACGATCCGCCATTACAAATTTCCTACACTTTTTTATATGGAAGAAGGAAAAATGTTGGAAGATGCGGCAATGAGAGATGGCTTTTGCAGTGAGTATGAAAGAATATGCGGGTGTTACAGAAATTTGCATATGCTTTTGCATGGGAGAAAACTAAAAGAAAATGAATCGGAAGTGAGGTCGATTCTAAAAATATTTATGGCTTTCAGCATCTGGGACAGTAAAGAAGCAGAGTTATCTCATGCTCCATGGATTTGCCCGATTCAGGTAGGAACCAAACTGTCGAGACGGAAAATGGGAAGCGTATCGGATGACACTGGTGACAATATTTCACAGTATAACAGTTTATTTGCGGAAATGACAGGCGCTTACTGGATCTGGAAAAATGAGATGTCTTCAGAGTACAAAGGATTGTGCCATTACCGCAGACATTTTGTGATCACAAAGGAAGAAATCCTGGCCTTAAGGCAGAATCGGATAGATGTGCTTCTTCCAACGCCAAGATATGTGCCAGGTGGAATAAGAAACATGTTTCTGGAGGAAACGCCGGTTAAAAGCAGGGTATTTGAGAGTATGCTTTTCGCGGTATCTGAATTATATGGAGATGAGAGGGATAAGCTGGAAGCTTATCTGGACAGCCGTTTTTATTATCCCAATAATATGGTAGTCGCAAAAAAGAATATTTACGACAGGTATTGCTCCTGGGTGTTTCCAATCCTGTTTCATATGCACAGGTCTGATTTGGAGAACGGTTACGGACATGAAACAGACAGGCATATTGCTTACGCGGCGGAGTTATTGACCTCTTACTATTTTGTAAAAAATAAAAAACGGTATCAAATAGCAGTGACAGATTATACATTTATAACTTAAATAATCGGATTCAGGAGAAAAAAGATGACAGAAACTAATATTTATCCATGTGCAAACCCTTTTTCACAATTATACTTAATCCCCCGTAACAAATTATACATTCGTTTTTGCCCATTCCATTCGACAATGGTCGAAATAGGAGATTACGAGCATATTCATTATGAAGAGCTTTGCGATATATTCTGTAATAATAAAAAAGTTGTAGATATACGGAATAAGTTTCTGGCGGGAGATTTTAAAGGCGCCGGCTGTCCGGACAGCTGTGAGTGTATGGCGGCATTTCATGTAAACGCGGTAAAGATAAAAGCTGAGGATTTTCGAGACAGTAATGGGGATTTCCATTTTAAGAAAGCAAATCTCAGCCTGGGCCCGGATTGCAACATACGGTGCCGGTATTGTCTTGATACGGATAACTTTAAGGTTGATTTTGGATCATGCAAAGCTCAATTCGCTGATTTTATCGTTCCATTTGTCCATAATGGAGGGCATCTGCTGCTTACGGGAGGAGAAACGCTGCTGCCTAAATGGGGATTTGTTGAGAAATTAGAAGAACTCGCAAGACTTGGCGGAAACAAAGGTAGGATTGACTTTTTTACGAACGCCACGCTGTTAGATGACAGGGCCTGTGAAGCGATACTGGCGGCCCCGGTTGAGTCTGTCGGCATTTCCATGGACACGTCAAGGCCGGATTTATTTAATTATATCCGCCGGGGGTCTGAGTTTAAGCAGGTGTTTGGCAATGCTAAAAAATTATTGGATAAGCGCAACCGTATGGGGAAAGCAACCCCGCATATACGAATTTTATGTGCGGTGTTAAAGTCAACGGCAGGGCATCTGGAAGAAACGGTTGACTTCTATTTGGGGGAAGGTTTTGATCTGTCTTTAAATATTCTGTTTAAGGCGAATTTTTCTCCAGACTTTTGTGAAAGGGAAAGCCTTGACATGCTTACCATGGAGCAGCTGGAAGATGTGGGGCGTCAGTTGGAGAATATCGAACGAAAATGGGGGACAAGAGTTTACTCGGCTTCTTTCAAGGGCCAGTTACAAAATGTAATTGCAAGGAAAAAAGCAGGCTTTATGGCACAACAGATATTAGGTGGGGGCAGCTATGCCAGACGTAAGGAAGGGGTGAATCCAGTGATGAAGGACGCAGTCGGAAAAATTAAGATTTTTATTTCTTATCATAAAGAAGGAGAAATCCTGAGCAGTGACATCCTGACGCCGATTCATGTGGGCGCCGCAGTGAGTCCGTTAGAACTTGATATGCAGCGCGATGACGCCGGCGACAATATTTCATTCAAAAACGAGAAATATTGTGAGCTTACTGCTCAATATTGGGCCTGGAAAAACATAGAGGCGGATTATTATGGATTTATGCATTACCGGAGGCATTTTGCTTTCCGAGAGATTCCTGACCCGGTGGAATTAGGCGGCGTGACGCTCTTTCCCCGGATCGATGAGAAATACAGAAACTATATCGGACTTTCTGATAACGAGATTTATGCGGCTTTAAAGGATTATGACGTGATACTCCCGATGCCGGTAGATTCCTCAGTCTGGGGGACGCTCAGTAATGAGGTGCAGTTCAGCTGCCTGAATAACCTTCACGCGGTGGATTTTGATCTGACTTGCCGGACTGTTTTGGAACTGTACCCTGAATATGAAGATGTTGTTTCTGAATTCCGGAACGGAACAAAGGCATATTGGTACAATATGTTCATTATGCGTAAGGAGATATTCCGGGATTACTGTGCATGGCTGTTCCATATCCTGGAAGAAACGGAAAAGAAAATAGATTTTACATATTTCAGCGAACAGGAAATGCGTACCCTGGCATTTATGGCAGAACGTCTGCTCAGCATCTATATGGTAAAACTGGCAAAAGATCATCCGAACTTGAAGATCAAGCATTTAAAAATAACGCTTTTAGAACATACGGACAGGCTTCCAGATGTAAAACCAGCATTTACAAAAAACAATGTGGCGGTCGCAGTATCCTGTAACGAGTATTATATGCCAATCCTTGGCATCATGCTGCATTCACTCCTTGAAAATGCGTCACCAGAATATGGTTATGACATTCTGGTTCTGAGGAATAAGCCGGAATTTGATACGGAGACCACAAACCGCTATATTGGAATGCTAAAAAAAATGGTGGGAAGCTATACAAACGCCTCAATTCGCTTTATTGATATTTCCGGGCTGCTTGATGGGAAAACATTTTTCGTGCGGGGGAATTTTACGCCGGAAACATATTTCAGGCTGTTTCTTCCACAGGCATTGGGAAATTACGAAAAGGTTCTGTATCTGGATGCGGATATGGTGGTTTGCCATGACGTGGCAAAGCTCTATAACCTGGATTTGGGGGATGCGCTGTTAGGAGCGGTACGAGATCCCATTATTTCCGGTTCCAACAAATCGCCATTATATAATAAGCATGTCGATATGGAAAAGCTGGGTATAAAAAATATTTACGACTATTTCCAAGCTGGAGTTTTGCTCATCAATCTGAAGAAAATAGCGGAGGACGGGCTGTGCGGGCGCATGATTGAATATGCGGCGACCCATGACTGTGATCTGGTTGATCAGGACGTACTGAACTTGTTCTGTCAGGGAAAGGTGAAATTTATTGATAATAAATGGAATGTGGACGTGAACACCATCGCGATGAAGGTGGTGCCCTATGCACCGGCCAGGATGTGGAAAGAATATAGGAAGAACCGGGAAGAGGCGTATATTTATCATTTTGCTGGCGCTGACAAGCCGTGGAGCAACCCGGCGCTTGATAAAGCGGATATTTTTTGGGACGCGGCGCGCAAGACCGCCTGGTATGAGATTATCCTTGAAGATTTAATAGGTTCCGCAGTATTTTTCCGGCGCGGTATCGTGACAAAAACGGATCCTGTGCTGGAAAGGCTTTCCCTGTGGCCGGATGATGTGGCAGGCCTGGCGATACCGATTATGAAAGCATATTCTGAACTGGCTTCTATCGGCTTGGCAGAAGGGCTATTGGAAATCCTTAATAAAGAAGAAGATAATTATCAGATACGGATAAAAGACAGGAAGCTTATTTTCTATGGCGCAGGCAATTGCTGTAAACAGATCCTGCTGTATTTTGACCAGATCGGGTTGGATTATCCTGCTGAGATTTGGGATCGCAAGGCAAAGAGTGGCCAGCGGCTTTTTGGAATTCCGGTAGTGAAGCCGGATTTTGCTTCGCTGCGTGGACGCGACGATGCCTTCTGTGTCATCACAATAGAAAGCCCTATTGTTTCGGAAGCGGTAAAAAAATTATTCCTTGAAAATGGGTTTGAGAATGTGATGGAAAATAAAGAGATTATGCGAATCGTATCCCGCAGGCTCTGGCTGGTTCTGGAGGGGGAGAGGAAAATTTGAATACATATCAAACGGAGCAGTATGATGATTACAAAATCCAGAATATGGGTGCAATACGCCTTGCCATTCAAAAGCGGATTAATCAGGGGAAAAAGCATTTTTCCATTTTTCCAATGGGATTTTGGGGAAAAGAAACGAAAAGTATGTTGGAAAACGAATTCCATATAAAGCCGAAGGTGTGTTTTGATAATAATTCTTTTGATAGTCAGGCTGTTTGTTCGGTAAACATGATAGAAAGAATAGATTTATCAGATATTGTATTTTTGGTGGCAGTGGAAAAGGAAGATACACGGGGACAGCTGTATCAGCAGATTGCCCCGTTTGTTCGGGATGAGCAGATTGAACTGATTCCGCTTTTGAATGCGGAACAGAAAAAAATCTTTGAAAGCTCAGAGAAAATTCATTTAGATTTTTTGTGTGCAGGATTTCACAAATGTGCCACAACAAGTCTGCATGCAGCGTTGCGGCTGAATAAAAATGTATTCCTTCCACAGGTAAAAGAAACCTTTTTCTTAATGTCAGTTACGAAAGGCAGTCATGAAAAATTCAGGCAAAGTTATCTGGATGTGAAAAGTAAGGGTTTCCCGGTGCTTGTAGGGGGAATTGAACCGACTTATCCGTTTTTTTGTGCTTCGGTATACCACTATTTTGGGGGAGATTTAAAACTTTTATTTTTGGTAAGAAATCCGGTGGAAGCATTAAAGTCTGCTTTTAAAATGTCCATGAGGGAAGTGGGGGAATGGGAGCTTTTTCTGATCCAAAAATATGGAAAGATATGTCCGGAATTGATGAAAGAATACATCGAGATAAATTACAGAAGATTTGTATACACGGATTTTATTCAGATGTATGAACGCTTTTATCCACAGTCACAGATAAAAATTGTCTTGACAGAGGAATTGCTGCAAAATCCATTGGAGCAAATGGATAAGATTCAGGCTTTTATCGGCTTACCCAAGGAAGACAGAATTGCATATCGTGATTTTTTGCACGAGAATAAAGGGGACAACATTTTTAAGAGTTTGGGCGACGCTTATGTCAACAATGTGCTGAACCGTTTAAGAATGTCGGTCAATGATGCTTCGTTGTACTTACAGATCAATGAAATACGAAAAAAGGTACTTGAAATTACAACTGAGCCTTTTAATTTTGATGAATATGAGGATATCTGGAAGGGGACATATGGGCTTTATGAAAAAAGTGTGACAGCTCTTGAAAAAAGAATCGGAAGGTCACTGAAAGGGATATGGTATTAACCAGAGGTGAACTATGATTGAATCGATAAGTTTTGGTGAGATTCTTCCCATTGAGAACGGAATTGTATTTTCCAGTGTGGATGGGGAGGGCCTATATTTTTTAGAAAAAGGAAAAAAGGAAGCAGAACTCCTTACATTTTTCCCGGATCGTTTGACAAAACAAAAGGCATTCTATAAAGCTCTGGTAAAGGCGGAAGGAAAGATTTTTCTGTCACCCAGTCTGGCTGATGACATTGCGGTATATGATTGTGAAACGAAGGAGATTCAGACCATTCCATTAGACGGGGGGATTATGGAATCGGAAGAGCTATGTAAATTTTGGACAAGCTTTGTTCATGGGGACTTTGTATATCTGATCGGGCATTATTATCCGGCAATTGTCAAATTAAATATCCATACGTTGGAACTGTCTTATCTGACGGAATGGGTAGAACAGATTGAGCGAAAAAGAAAGCTTCAGAACGGTCCCTATCTGGGAATCGGTATGCAGGAAGGGAATATAGCAGTTTTTCCATGCTGTTGTACAAATGGCGTTTTAAAGCTGAATTTGAGTACAGATGAAACGGAGTTTTGTGAGCTGAAAACAGATATAAGGGGATTTAATGGGATTTGTTTTTCAGAAGGAAGGTACTGGCTGCCTTCCAGGGACAACTACGATGTGGCTGCATGGGATATCCATAAGGGTGAAACGGACACGCTGACAGTTTTAGATAACGGGAGGAATCCGGGGAATTTTTATCCGCCATTGCTTTTGAGGAAGAATCTGTACTTGTTCTCTGGTACGGCGGCTCATGCGTATTCCATCGATACGGAGAACGGAACGGTTAAAGAAATCGGGATATTAGATGAAACCCTGACCGATCGTTCAAAGCGCCCTTCCCAATGGAGGAGGATCATTGCTCCGCCTGTCCTGATAGAAGGGACAATATGCTTTGCTACAACGAAAGACCGGCTCTGGCATGTTTATGATCCGGATACGAAAAAGCTGATCCATTTTTCAGTAACTGTGAATGAACAGGGGCAAAGAGAGTTTATAAAGAAAAGGTCTTGGGAATGGTTTTACAGGGAGCATTGTGAGAAAGGGGAATCTTTCATATTTGTGGAGGAAAAATTATTTGACTGTAAAGACTTTTGTAATTTCCTGTACGAACATCAAATAGAGCTGGAAACTTTGAAAATACAGGATTGCCGTCCAAAAGGAAACGCGGGAGGGGATATTTACGAAAGGCTCAGGGAATTGAATGCATAGTTACGTTATCTGAAGCAGCACAAGGTACTTCTATGTGGACATTATATTTGGATAAAAAATGGAGGATACGATATGAGAATCGCAGTGATTGGAACGGGCTATGTTGGATTGGTGACCGGAACCTGCTTTGCGAATATGGGAAACGCGGTTTGGTGTGTGGACATTGATGAGCAGAAAATCGAAAATCTGAAAAACGGAATAATACCAATTTATGAACCAGGATTATCCGAGATGGTTATTAATAACCAGGAGCAGGGACATCTGCACTTTACTACGAAGATACAGGATGCATTGTCGGTTTGCAATATTTGCTTTATTGCAGTAGGAACGCCCATGGGGGAGGATGGAAGTGCTGATTTGAATTACGTTCTGAATGTAGCTGGCAGCATCGGAGCATATATGGAGTACCATATGTATGTGGTGGACAAGTCAACGGTTCCGGTTGGAACGGCGGGCAAGGTACGCGAAAGGATACAGGAAGAGCTTGACAAAAGGAACAGTGCATTGAAGTTTGATGTAATTTCCAACCCAGAGTTTTTGAAAGAGGGAAGCGCCGTCTCGGACTGCATGAAGCCGGATCGGATTGTGATTGGAGTGGATAACGCCGATGCCGAAGAGGTTATGCGTGAATTGTATAAGCCGTATTTCATGAATACAGAAAATTTTATTGTGATGGATGTTGCCAGTGCAGAAATGACAAAATACGCGGCAAATTCCATGCTTGCAACGAAAATCTCTTTTATGAATGAAATTTCCAATATCTGTGAACGGGTAGGGGCGGATGTCAATAAGGTCCGACAGGGAATCGGAAGTGACAGGAGGATTGGTTATTCGTTTATTTATCCAGGCTGTGGGTATGGCGGAAGTTGTTTCCCAAAGGACGTGAGAGCGTTGATTCAGACAGCGGGGAGATATGGATATGAAGCAAAACTACTGACAGCCGTAGAAGATATCAATGGGGCTCAAAAGCAGGCTCTGGTAAAGAAAATTAAAGAGCGGCTGGGTGAAGATTTATCTGGGAAAATACTGGCGGTATGGGGACTTGCCTTTAAACCGGATACGGATGATATGAGGGAGTCCCCTGCCATTACCATTATTAATGCCTTGACAGAGCTTGGAGCAAGGATTCAGGCTTATGATCCGAAGGCAATGGCAGAAGCAAAGAAATGTTATTTGAAGGGTAACGAAAAGATAGACTATTGTGAAAGCAAATATGACGCCCTAAAGGGAGCAGATGCGCTGGTGTTGGTCACAGAATGGAAGGAATTCAGAAGTCCCGATTTTTATGAAATCAGGGAAAGGCTGAAAGCCCCGGTGATTTTCGATGGAAGAAATCAATACAATGCAAAAAATCTGGCTAAATATGGATTGGACTATTACCAGATTGGAGTTGCCCCCTGTCTGGCAGCAGAAGGAGGAACAACCACGTGAAGCGAATTTTAGTAACTGGTGGGGCCGGGTTTTTAGGCTCTCATTTATGTGACCGTTTGGTTCGGGAAGGCAATGATGTCATTTGTGCAGATAATTTGTTTACAGGTAAAAAAGAGAATATCCGCCATTTATTAAGTAATCCGCATTTTGAATTTATCCGCCATGATGTGACGGAGCCGTTGTACGTAGAAGTTGACCAGATTTACAATCTGGCCTGCCCGGCCAGTCCTCCGCATTATCAGTATAATCCGATCAAAACAGCAAAGACTTCTGTGTTGGGAGCAATGAATATGCTTGGCCTTGCAAAGAGAGTTCATGCCTGCATTCTTCAGGCCAGCACCAGTGAAATATATGGGGATCCTGAGGTACATCCGCAGCCGGAAGCTTACCGGGGGTGTGTGAATCCAATTGGGATTCGTTCTTGCTACGATGAAGGAAAACGCATGGCGGAGACACTTTTTTTCGATTATCACCGGCAGCACAATCTGGTAATTAAGGTGATCCGTATTTTTAATACATATGGGCCGAATATGGATCCCTATGACGGACGTGTGGTTTCCAATTTTATTTTACAGGCATTAAAGGGAGAGGATATCACAGTATATGGAAATGGAAAACAAACCAGGAGTTTCTGCTATGTAGATGATCTGGTGGAAGGCATGTGCTGCATGATGAACAGCAGGAAGGAGTTTACGGGACCAGTTAATTTGGGAAATCCAGTGGAATATACAATGATAGAGTTGGCCCAAAAAGTGATTGAGATGACAGGAAGTAAATCACAGATTGTTTACTGGCCATTGCCGATGGACGATCCCACACAGAGGAAGCCTGTGATTGACCTGGCAAAAAAGGAACTGGGATGGGAGCCGCATATTATGTTGGAGGATGGCCTGAAGAGGACGATAGATTATTTCAGAGCTGTACTTGACACAGAGGGAAATGTTTGATGCAAAAAAGCATAAGAAGAATTCTATGCTTAAGAATAAAGTATATGGACTGACAAGGATTTTTAGAGGAGAATACAGAATATTTTAGGAGAAAACGATGAACGAATTAACACATTTGGACAGATTAGAGGCTGAATCTATCTATATCCTTCGGGAGGTGGCTGCGGAATGTGAAAAGCCGGTCATGCTGTATTCCATCGGGAAAGACAGTTCCGTAATGCTCCACCTGGCACAGAAGGCGTTTTATCCGGAAAAGCCGCCGTTTCCATTTTTACATATTGATACTACATGGAAATTTAAGGAAATGATCGCTTTTCGCGACAGAATCGTCCGGGAAAAGGGAATTGAAATGCTGGTTTATACGAATCAGGATGGCCTGCGGCAGGGAATTAATCCTTTTGACCATGGCAGTGCCTATACGGATATTATGAAGACCCAGGCGTTAAAGCAGGCCCTGGATCAATATGGATTTACAGCTGCCTTCGGAGGCGGACGCCGTGACGAAGAAAAATCCCGGGCGAAAGAACGTATTTTTTCATTTCGAAATGAAACACATGCTTGGGATCCAAAAAATCAACGTCCGGAAATGTGGAATCTTTACAATACTGCTCTTCACAAGGGGGAGAGTATGCGTGTGTTTCCGCTTTCCAACTGGACGGAAAAGGATATCTGGCAGTATATCTGCCGGGAACGGATTGAGATTGTACCTCTGTATTTTGCGAAAGAACGCCCTGTGGTGTACCGGGATGGGGCAATTATTATGGTGGATGATGAGCGAATGCGGTTGGAACCGGAGGAAAAGCCACAAATGAAAAAAGTACGGTTTCGCACTTTGGGCTGCTATCCGCTGACGGGAGCAGTGGAGTCGGAAGCAGATACTCTGGAAGCAATCGTGGAGGAGACACTTGGGGCGGTATCTTCCGAACGGACAAGTCGTGTGATCGACAAAGATGCAGGTTCCGGCAGTATGGAACGCCGCAAGCGGGAGGGCTATTTTTAAGATGAGCGGATTACTGAAATTTATTACCTGTGGCAGTGTGGATGACGGAAAATCCACGCTGATCGGACACATGCTTTATGATGCGAAGCTGATTTATGCCGATCAGGAAAACACACTGATTTTAGACAGCAAGGTTGGAAGACGCGCCGGAGCAATCGATTATTCTCTGCTTTTAGACGGGCTTATGGCGGAGAGGGAACAAGGGATCACGATTGATGTGGCATATCGGTATTTTAACACAGAAAAACGAAGCTTTATTGTGGCGGACACTCCCGGGCATGAGGAATATACACGAAACATGGCGGTGGGGGCTTCCTTTGCGGAGCTGGCTGTAATTTTAGTGGATGCATCCAGGGGACTGTCAGTCCAGACCCGGCGTCATGTACGCATCTGTGCACTAATGGGGATCCGCTATTTTGTTTTTGCTGTCAATAAGATGGATTTGGTCGGATATGCGGAAAAAGCGTTCCGGGAAATTGCGTATGATATTGAAAAGCTGATGCTGGATTTTCCAAGTGACGGTCTGATCATTATGCCGGTGTCGGCCACGGAAGGGGATAATATTACTTCCCATTCTCCTCAAATGCCGTGGTATCAGGGCAAGCCGCTTTTAACATATCTGGAAGACATCAATGTTACTGTGAAAAAAGGGAACATCTTTGTGATGCCGGTACAGAGAGTAAGCCGCCCTGATGCGGATTTCCGGGGGTTTCAGGGACAGATTGCCCAGGGAAATTTGTGTGTTGGAGAGAAGCTGACAATATTGCCAAGTGGTGAGTCTGCAATCGTACAGCTGATGCTGGAAGCCGGGCGTACCGTACAGGAAGGAGTGGCCGGGCAGGCAGTGACTGTGGTTCTGGACCGGGAGGTAGATGTTTCCCGTGGGTGTGTTTTGACAAAAGGAGAAAAAACACCGGTTTGCCGTCTTTTCAGAGCAGACCTTTTATGGATGGATGATACGGAACTGGTTGAGGGGAGAAGCTATTTTCTAAAATTGGGAACAAAGACAACAGTGGCCACCATATTAAATATGCATTACCGGACAGATGTAAATACGGGAGAGAAAATTCCTCCGAAATATGGACGTAAAAATGATATTTTGAATTGCGATATCAGTCTTTCTGAAAAAATTGTTTTGGATTCCTTTGAAAACTGTCCGGAACTCGGCCGTTTTATTTTAATAAACAGGGTTACCAATATGACTGCTGCCTGTGGGGTGGTTCGCCATCCACTGAGGCGTTCGGATAACCTGGCATGGCAAAATCTGGATATAACGAGGGAATTCAGGGCAAAACAGCTGAATCAGAAGCCACTCACCATTTGGTTTACCGGGCTTTCCGGGGCTGGGAAATCCACCATAGCGAACGCATTGGAAAAATTGCTGACATCTTGGGGAAAACATACCATACTGTTGGACGGTGATAATGTCAGAATGGGGCTGAACCGTGATCTCGGCTTTTCAGAAAGGGATCGGGTGGAGAACATACGTCGTATCGCGGAGACAGCCCGATTAATGAACGATGCTGGTTTGATTGTCCTTGTGGCGGCGATTTCTCCGTTTTCCAGTGATCGGAGAAACGCGCGAGAGATTATAGGTGATGCTTTTTTTGAAATTTTTGTGGATACTTCTTTGGAAGAGTGTAAACGAAGAGACACCAAAGGGCTTTATGAGAAAGCCAGGGAGGGCAGCCTGGTGAATTTTACAGGTATAGACAGCCCGTATGAAATACCAGAGAAGCCAGAGCTGACAGTTTATACAGAAAAAGAGTCTCTGGAAGTGATTGTTGACAAAATTGTGGGTGAAATAGACTTTTAAAATAGCAAAGCGTGTTATGGATAAAAACCTGAATTGGGTCAGGAGGCGGAAAGGACAGAGTCAGCGAATGAAGAAAGCAGTGCATACATCTTTTATGACAGCGGTAATGATTATGGTCATACTATTTGGAATATCAGGATGTGGTGAAAGATCAAATTCTGGGTCAGATGCCCAAAAAGAGATAGAATTATTAAACGTATCCTATGATCCGACACGGGAATTTTATTCTCAATATAATGAGCTTTTTTGCCAGTATTGGAATGAACATCATGTAGAAGAACTCCATATTGTCCAGTCACATGGCGGCTCCGGTTCCCAGGCACGTTCTGTCATCGAGGGAAATGAAGCGGATGTGGTAACGCTTGCCCTTGCTCATGATATTACGGCGATTGAGAACGCAGGGCTGATTGACAGCGGATGGATGGAGGAATTTGATGGAGACAGCTCCCCCTATACCTCCACGATTGTTTTTTTGGTTCGGAGAGGGAATGAGAAACATATCCGCGACTGGGATGACCTTGTGAAGGAGGGAATTGAGGTGATCACGCCAAATCCAAAGACATCCGGCGGCGCGTGCTGGAATTTTCTTGCGGCATGGGCCTACTGGCAGGAACAGAATGGGGGAGCGGAAGAAAAAACAAGGGAAGCTATGGCAAAGCTTTATGGGAATGTACAGGTTCTGGATTCAGGCGCCAGAGGGGCGACCAATACGTTTGTAGAAAATGGACAGGGAGATGTGCTGATCGCATGGGAAAATGAGGCATACCTGGCCATGAAGGAATATCCGGATCAGTATGAGATGGTAACGCCCAGTGTCAGCATTCTGGCTCAGCCGTCAGTGGCTGTGGTTGATAAAAATGCAAAAGAACACGAAACAACAGAGCTGGCAGCGGCTTATCTGGAATATTTGTATAGTGATGAGGCTCAGAGACTGGCAGGGAAAAATTATTACCGTCCGTTAAAGAAAGATATTCTGCAGGAGTTTTCAGAGCAGTTCCAACTGGATATGAACCTTGTCACCATAGATGATTTTGGAGGATGGGATAGGGCTTATGAGACGTACTTTCAGGACGGTGCGGTTTTTGACCAGATATACTCTGAGGGAAAATAGAAAAGGATGTCAATACAATGGAACAGCAGATTGTAAAAATAAAGAATAAAAAAGGAGTCAGGGTAATTCCAGGGTTTGGCCTATGTCTGGGGGTTACATTGACGATGCTCAGCTTTCTGGTTTTGATTCCTCTGGCTTCCCTTTTTCTTAATACTGGCAAATTGGGCTTTCAGGAATTTGTTAAGATCATCATGTCACGCCAGGTCATCTCCGGATACCGGGTCAGTTTCTCCTGCGCTTTTATCGCAGCTTTGGTAAATGCCCTGTTTGGCATGATCCTCGTATGGGTTCTGGTACGTTATGATTTTCCGGGTAAACGACTGATGGATGGCCTGATTGAGCTTCCATTTGCTTTACCTACATCTGTGGCTGGTATTGCGCTGACTTATCTTTACTCAGATAAAGGCTGGATTGGGAGTGTATTTGCGAGGCTGGGGATTAAAATCGCGTATACTCATATCGGTATCACGATTGCGATGGTATTTGTGGGTATTCCTTTTGTAGTAAGATCGGTACAGCCGGTTTTGGAAAAGCTGGATAGGCAATACGAGGAAGCGTCGGTCATGCTGGGGGCGTCGCCGACGTATACTTTTTTCCACGTAATACTGCCCGAGGTCTTTCCAGCGTTGCTTGCCGGTTTCGGCTTGGCTTTTGCCAGGGGGATCGGGGAATATGGGAGCGTGGTATTTATCGCCGGAAACATTCCCTACAAAACCCAGATTGCCCCTCTTTTGATTATGATGAAGCTGGAGCAATATAAATATGAAGAAGCCACTGCAATTGCCTTTCTTCTGTTGCTGCTGTCTTTTTTGCTGATGCTGATAATCAATTCGATTCAGATTTATATGCAGAGATTCAGCAAAGGTTAATGGTGAAAAGGGTGGGAAAGGAAGAAAGAATATGTTGAAAAAAAGGCAGCATATGACGTACGAGCGGGATATCGTTGGGGATGGAATTTACGCGATACAAAAAGTAAGAGAGCCTCATAAAAACAAAGGGAACCGGTGGGTAAGATATGGGCTGATCGCCATAAGCATTCTGTTTCTGGCAGTGATGCTGGTTCTGCCTCTGTGTGTGGTTGCGGTGAATGCGCTGAGAGAGGGATGGGAGGCATATAGGGCTGCAATTCTGGATGTATATACGGTTAAGGCATTCTGGCTTACGGTAGCTGCCATGATTTCAGCAGTGGCCATAAATACGATATTTGGAGTATTTGCTGCGTATTTGCTGAGCAAATTTTATTTTCGGGGCAAGCAGGTTCTGGCAGCTCTGATTGATATTCCTTTTTCAATTTCACCGGTGATTGCAGGATTGATTTTTATATTGACATTTGGAAATGTAGGGTGGCTGGGAGATTTTTTGAAAGCCCATAACATAAAAATTGTATTTGCAGTTCCGGGCGTGATTCTGGCGACCATATTTGTCACATTTCCTTTTGTCTTTCGGGAACTGTTTCCAGTGCTGAACGCACAGGGCAAAGAGGAAGAAGAAGCTGCGGCATTAATGGGGGCCGGAGGTTTTACTATTTTTCGGACAATTACATTTCCGCATATTAAGTGGGCATTGTTATATGGGGTCATTTTGTGTGCGGCCAGGGCGATGGGGGAATTCGGTGCTGTATCGGTGATTTCCGGACATTTGCGGGGGAAAACCAATACACTTCCACTTCATGTAGAGATTCTTTACAATGAATTTCAGACAACGGCGGCGTTTGCGGTATCCTCCATATTGGTTATTATGGCGGTGGGGATCCTGATTATCAGAAATCTGGTGGAATGGAAAAGAAAGTAGACAGAGGGAAAAGTGACCATGTATATTGAAATGAAACATGTGAATAAGACCTTTGACGGATTTCAGGCATCCAAAGATGTAAGCTTTGGGGTGGAAAAGGGTCAGCTGGCGGCGCTTCTGGGACCTAGCGGGAGCGGAAAAACTACTATACTGAGGATGATTGCCGGACTTGATGTGCCTGACTCTGGAGATATTATAATAAATAATGTAAAGGTAAATCATTTGCCGGGAAGTAAACGTGGAATTGGATTTGTCTTCCAGAATTATGCGTTGTTTCGCTATATGACAGTGGCAGATAATATTGCTTTTGGACTGAAAGTACAGAAGAAAAGCAAAGGAGAGATAGAGGAACGGGTGGAGGAATTGTTGGAATTAATCTCCATGCAGGATTTCGGAAAGCGTTATCCTCACCAATTATCAGGCGGACAGTGTCAGAGGGTGGCTTTTGCCCGTGCACTGGCTTCAAATCCACAACTGCTTTTATTGGATGAACCATTTGCCGCTATTGATGCGAAAGTGCGGAGAGAACTACGGACCTGGTTAAAACAAATGATTGAACAGGTAGGAATAACCAGTATTTTTGTGACCCATGATCAGGAGGAGGCCATGGAAGTTGCATCGATGGTTATTGTGATGAATCATGGGAGGATCGAGCAGGCAGACTCTCCGGAAGATATCTGCAGGAGTCCGCAGACGGAATTTGTGAAAGAGTTTATTGATGCGGACAGATTCGAAGTGACGAAGATGGTGAAACAAGCTAAGCTCATAAAGTAAAGTATTCTCGTAAAGCCGGATACAAAAGGACCCCGAGAATATATGCAGGAGGAGAATATGCCTATTTACCTCATCACCGGTGCATCCGGTTATATTGGTTCCATGCTGAAAAAAAGACTGCTGGACAGTGATGGTTATTTGAAAATCGTTGCCTTGAGCCGTAATCCTGGAAAACCAGGAGAACGTGTATATGTGATTCAGGCAGATCTGCGCGACTGCAATTTTCCGGGATATTTTTACGAGAAAGCAGATCAGATTGATTACATCCTCCACTGTGCCTCCGTTACTGATTCCAGGGAGATGGTTTCCCATCCCGTGGAAGTGATTCAAAGTATTGTGAACGGAACTCAAAATGTACTGGAGCTGGCCAGACGTTATCAAATAAAAAGTATGGTCTATCTTTCCAGTATGGAAGTTTACGGGGAGACTGACTGTTCTGACGGACACCGTGCGGCGGAAGATACGGCAGGTGCCGGAAAAGTGGAGCTTCTGTCTGCCAGGAGCTGCTATCCGCTGGGGAAGCGAATGGCGGAAAATCTCTGTTACAGCTATTTTAAAGAATATGGTGTTCCGGTAAAAATCGCCAGACTTTCCCAGACCTTTGGCAGGGGAGTGCCTTCCACGGATAACCGTGTCTTTTCCCAGTTTGCCCGTGCGGTGAAGGCCGGTGAGGATATTGTCCTCCATACGGAAGGAAATTCCATGGGGAATTATTGCGGGATTGACGATGTGGTTTCCGGTATCCTGACAATCCTGAAACAGGGGAAGGACGGGGAGGCTTATAATGTAGTAAACGAGGAAAACACTATGACTATCCGGCAGATGGCCCGGCTGGTGGCATCACAGGTGGCGGAAGGACGGATCAGAGTACATACGGAGATACCGCCGGATAACCGTTATGGATACGCAGCGGACACGGGACTTAAGCTGTCCGGAGAAAAGCTCATGCGGCTGGGCTGGAAACCGGACAAAAATCTGACGGACATGTACCGGGAAATGCTGGAGGATATGAGATGAGACTGTATCAGAAAAAACAATGCCTGGAAACCATAACACTGCTTGGGGAAGCACATGGCGAAATCGCTGGGCTGATAAAAGAGAAAAAGTTCGGGAACGCGCAGAAACTTTTGGAGAAGTGCCAGCAAAGCGCAATTTGTATGGGCACATTGGTGGAAACAGCAGAAGGGGAGGGGACGAGAGTTGTCCGGTACCTGGAAGAATACTGTGAGCTTGTCTATCAGCTTTATGTAGAGCTTTCGTCCGGAGCTCTGGTGGATGTGGCACAGCTTAAAAAGAAACTGCAAAAACAGCTCATAAAGACGGTTGACAGTCTGATTCAGGACATTACCACGGAACAGGAAGCAGTGTTTCTTCCTTATAAAGCGTCCATGTGGGATTCCCTGGAATCTGTGTGGAGGGCAGCTGCGGAAGATCCATGCTGTACTGCCCTGGTGATCCCCATTCCTTATTACGACAGAAATCTGGACGGTTCTTTTGGAGAGATGCATTATGAAGCGGATTTATTTCCCGATTCCGTTCCGGTTATACCATACAATGCCTATGATTTTGAGGCCTGCCATCCGGATATAATTTTCATTCACAATCCTTATGATGATAAAAATTATGTAACCAGTGTGTCTCCGTTTTTTTATTCTGAAAATTTAAAAAAGTATACAGACGAGCTGGTCTATATCCCGTATTTTGTCCAGGATGAGATTGACCCGTTTGACGAGGCGGCAGTTCAGGCGATGGAGCATTTTTGCACAGCCCCCGGCGTGGTGAACGCGGACCATGTGGTTGTACAGTCAGAAGCCATGCGCCAGGTTTATGTAAATGTGCTGACAAAATATACAGGCGAGTACCTGCGTTCCTATTGGGAAAAAAAGATCCTGGGACTGGGTTCTCCCAAGTTTGATCGGGTGCGAGGCCTGAGAGGGGAGGATTTTCCGATTCCGGACTATTGGAAAACGCTGATCCAAAAAGAGGCCGGAGGCCGAAAGAAGGTCATTTTTTATAATACTACCGTAAGCGCTATTCTGCAAAGCGGCGAGGCTATGCTGGATAAGATAGAAAGAGTGCTTTGTATGTTTCGGGAAGAGAGCGGGGAAGTGGTACTTTTGTGGCGGCCTCATCCGTTAATGGAGGCTACGCTTGCCTCCATGCGTCCGCATCTGCTGGAAAGATATCGCAGGATCGTGGAGGAATATAAAGCGGCCGGCTGGGGGATTTACGACGATTCCGCTGACCTGGATCGTGCAATCGCTGTGAGCGACGGGTATTATGGGGATATGAGCTCCGTTGTATGGCTGTATCGGGAAACCGGGAAGCCGGTTATGATACAGATAGCAGAATACTGATCGGGGGTTGTGAAGGATGCAGTGAAACTATCGGTAGGAAAGGGTCGGATATGGGAAGAAGAAATAGAAAAACAGAGTTGAAAGGTGTGGCAGCGGTTGTGATATTGTCGCTTATTTTTTCAACAGGGGCGGCTGCAGTGTCAGATGACACTCTGATTTCCGGGACGATAGATGAGAGCAGCGCTGTCTCCTTTATGAAGACAGATTCGGATGCCGCAGTCCCTTCTGTTGAGAACAGACCAAATGTTGCAACCCCTTCCACAGCGAAAAAAAAGGATGATGGGGACTTCCATGATGTATCAAAAGGAAAGGGGGACATCAGTTCCCGGACCATGACAGAAGAGTCTGCCATATCAGTAAAATACCCCATTGCTGCCGAAGCAGAAGGATCCCCGTTTGACTTTTTTCTTGACCCCTGTGGCCTGATTGATGGGACGGAGGCCATGAGGTACGGAAAAGGGTGCGTGGAGGAAGGAGCGACGCTGCTTTTTCATAATCGGGAGGGGGAATATGATTTCTCAAAAGAAAGCGACAAGCTGACGATACAGACCCGGGAACCAGTTGAAATCACAGTATCCGCATATCTCAGTGAACTGGGGGAACTTTTGGTTATGGAGGACAGGGATTTTTCGGGAAGTGATGTGTGTGGGATGTATCTGGCCCTTGTGGATGACCGGGGAAATGAGCAGCCGTTGTCAGCGGATGGTGAGGCCTCTCTCAGCCTGTCTCTGGAACCTGGCAGCTACTCGTTTGGCCTGGCCGGGGCCTGTAATCCTGATGCGGATTGGCAGGAGAAGTCCATACGGCCGAAGGTCACAGTAACATGGTGTGTGGAATCGGCGGGGGATGAAGGAGAAAAATGAACCGCTTTTCAGGAAAATGCGAGATAACAGAATTCGCAGAGAACCAAGAGGAGGCGGAGAAACAGTTATCAGGTATGGTGTACTATTTATAGAGGAAACGATAAGATTTAAGGGAAACGATGCCAGGAGGAAGCTTGGGATACCACTTCAAAGCAAGCGCCATACACTGCTGTCGGATAAGATGGGATTTCATTTCTTTGAGCTTCCAAACTGCCAGATGATGTGGATGAGGATGATATGTTATTGTTGTGGCTTTCGCTGTTCAAGGCGGAAACGGAAGAGGAATTAGAGAAGATTAAAGAGATGGAGGTGCCAATTATGAGTCAGGCGATTAATGCTGATTATACGATTACAGCTTCATCAGAATTCCGCGAGAAAGAAAGGCTCCGTGCAAAAGCAAGGCATGATGAGGCACAGGCATTGTATAATGCCGGAAAAAAATATCGCAAAAACTTCTTAAACGGAACAGACCTGTTGATGAAATTGTGGAAGATACTGGATTGACTCATGAGAAAGTTGAAGAGTTGTGCATAAAGAGTTGAGGGTATCCAAATAGAACTGGAAATGTTGTCAATGCAATTCCCGGTTCTATTTTTGTGTGTAAATATTTCCCTGGCATGGAAAGGATAGCGTATTATCGGCATTCTCCTGCATAACCTCAGTTTCAAGTTCTTTTAGCTCATCAAACGATAAAGCCGGCACACACAGTCCAATTTCTTCTAGTGATAATTTTCCCATTTTTATCATTTTTTCGGCTGCTTTTCTTTCCGTCTCCTTCTCAATATCTTTTGTATAAGTTCTCATAATCTGCTCATCATCAAATAAACTCATCATAATCGTTACTACCTCCACCTCTTTACTGCTTAGATACTGCTTCAAAATG
>ERZ808054.391-NODE-391-length-44257-cov-4.776460_pt1 | contig 44257 bp, 33 predicted proteins | sample MGYA00380201_ERZ808054 | MGnify/ENA primary metagenome ERZ808054 (study PRJEB31490, sample SAMN06133419) | mouse gut metagenome | isolation source: Z5_2 | host: mice | place: China: Chengdu | collected 2015-05 ...
TCTTCAACAATGGATACTCCTTCTAATTCCCGGCTGTTTTCCATGACGACTGCCACGGTTGCTTCACTTACATCGGATGCCACAGTTGTTGCAATATATTTTTGGTACAAATTGGAATTCATATCATACCGGATCGTAAGTATTTTAAGAGCCTCTTCTTTGGTATAACCGTTTCCGGGGACAAAAGTATCACTGGTGGTGTCCTTATCATAAAACCCAATCCGGAACCGTTTCCATCCGCAAAGATAATCGACTACCTCCTGGGCGGTGGCCGTACGTTCTCTTACTTCTAAAGTGTCAATGGTAAGACGCCCATATACATCCGCAAGAAAACGCAGAAGCTGTGTTCCTTCCACGGTAAACATATAATGACCGCTTTTATCCAGAATGATCTTGAAATCGCTTACGATCTTGTCCCCACAGGATTCGATCATGTTGATCAGCTTGTAAATGGTGGTGTTAAGCTTTTGGTTTTTGTAACGTCCGCTTTCGTATACATCCTCAATGGCAACAGAATGCGCCAATTCGTTATAGGCAAGCAGATTGCCGTTTCTGTCATAAATACATCCCCGGCTTCCTTTGATCGTCCGCTCCTTCATGATTTTCATCTGGAAGGCATCCAGATATTCCTCTCCGTGGACGATCTGCAAGTCAAAGACCCGGTTGACCATGATACCGCCAATGCAGCACATGACAATGACCAGGACAAAGGACCTGGAGGTTACTATATTAATAAATTTTTCTTTAAAATTTTCAAACAAACTTACGTGCACTCCTTTGTTCAGATTCTTCCAGTTTTTTATTCAGCCAGAGAATCAACGGATACAATAAAAGTGTAACTACTATCGTATAGACCATTTCCGGCAAAATAATATGCAGGAAATAAAATTCCAGATGAAAACGTCCTCTGAGCAAAAACATGATCGTATAATAGGATAACCCATAAGCAAAATCGCTGAAAAAGATCAGCGCCAGCGGAAGCTTGATCTCCTCCGGATAAAAAATGCGGTTGAATTTCCCATTGGCATAGCCAATATACATATAGATCATGGCGTTGAAGCCTAACACATTTGCAAAGAAAATATCTACCAGCAGCCCGCAGAAAAAACCGTAAAGTAAACCTGTTTTTTCCCCCCGCATAAAACCGAAGGACGCCGTCAGCACAATCATTAAATTGGGCACAATGCCTCCAAAATCCAGCCCCTGAAAAACTGTGGTCTGGAGCAGGAAGCACAAAATGATCAAAGTAACAGATACAATAAATCTTTTCAATCTACTCTCCTACTGTTTGCTTTAACTGCGTGATCACCAACACTTCTTCCAGATGCTCAAAATCAACTGCCGGTGTGATCAGTCCGGATTTGGTCAGATTGTTGGAATCCACGTTTACCTTGGATATGTATCCGATCAAAATTCCCGGGAGATATTTGTCACTTACATTGGAGGTGACAATCTTATCTCCTTCTACCACGCGGTCTGCGCTGTCGATCAGCATCTCAAACCGGATCAGCCCTTCGGCATATTGCTCCAAATCTCCCCGGACTATCAGGTTATCCGAGGTGGAAAGCACCATGCCGCTGGTATTGGAGTTATCATCAATAATGGACATGACCTTTGCCCAGTCCGGTCCTACATCCACGATCCTTCCCACCAGACCGCTTCCCGCCATCACATTCATATCGATCTTAAGGCCGTCGGCAGACCCTTTATTGATGACAAAAGCATGGAACCAGTTGCCGGAATCTTTGGCAATGATCCTGGCCCCTACCTTTTCATATTCATCATACTGGGAATCCAGCTCATAAAGCTCCCGGAGGTTTGTCAGCTCATAACGGTCCTGCTGGAGCTTGATATTTTCTATGGTCAGCTCATCGATCTGTGCCTGCAGCCGCTCGTTTTCCTGGATCAGTGACCGGATCTGGACAAGCTCCTCGGAGCGGGTATTCAGCCAGCTTCCCGCTTTGCTTACGCCGTTTTGCAGCGGCGTGATGATAAAACCGCCTACCGCGCTTAGGGGGGCGCTTAAAAGGTTGGTGTTGAACGTTAATACAATCAGACCGGTGCATAGCAATGTTAAAATAAAAAGGAGATATTTACTGGGTATTGTAAACTTCTCTCCTTTTTTCTTTATAATCGGACTCATTTGCTTGTTCCTTCAATTGAATAGGCTACTGATTTATAATTGTCATCCTTAATGATCTTGGAAAGCCCAAGCGCCACGCTGGTGACCGGGTTTTCTGAAGGATTGACCTTAAGTCCCGTCCCCTGCTGGATCAGGGCAGGCAGATGGTTGACCTGGGAAGCGCCGCCGGTAAGATAAACGCCGTGCCTGTAAATATCCGCGGCAAGCTCCGGGGGCGTTCTTTCCAAGATCACTTTAATATTATCAATGATCGTATAAAAATGCTCGATCAGGGCTTCATCAATCAGCTTGGTTGGCAGCTCGCGCTCTACCGGAAGCCCGGTCACAATGTCTCTGCCGTAAACCAGAGCGCCCTTTCCTTCCTTTTCCAGGTCATGGGCAGCCATTTTCACATTTTCGGCAGTCTTTCCGCCTATGATCAGGCTAAATTCACGTCTCACAGCAGCCCTTATGGCATCGTCAAATTTCTGTCCGCCGACCTTGATCAGCTTGCTCAGCACAATTCCGCCCAAGGACAAAATGGAAATTTCCGTGGTATCAAACCCGACGTTGACAATCAAAACTCCTTGGGAATTTTTTACGTCAATGTCCATCCCCAGTCCGTCTGCCACTGCCTTTTCGACTACCATGATCCTTCTTGCCTTTAAACCGGCATCCCTGATCAAGTCATAAAACGCCCTCTTTTCAACCTCTGTGACATCAGTGGGAACTGCGATATAGTATTCTCCCGGCTTGATATTGCTTCTGCAAAGGTCATTGATAAAATATTTGACCAAAAGCTCCATGTTCTTAATATCCGCGATCACGCCGTTTGAAAGAGGATAAGAAATATGGATATTTCCCGGCGCTTTCTCATACATATCAAAAGCAGAATCCCCATAGGCAAACAATGTATTTTTGTTTTCAATCGCGATCATGTTCTTTTCCACTAAGATCGTGTCATCAGAACGGCTGTAAATCTTAATGTTATTGGTTCCTAAATCAATACCAAATGCAACGTTTGACAAGATAAGTACCCCTCTTTCTACATAAGCTCTTCTTTTTTCAGGCTGATAAACGTTCCGTTCCCCAAAATAATGTGGTCGATCAGGGGGATGTCCATCAATTCGCCTGCTTCTTTCATCTTCTGTGTGATCAAAATATCTTTTTGGCTGGGGCTGGGATCTCCGCTGGGGTGATTGTGCAGCAGCATCAGACTGCTTGCCCGGCACCGGAGCGCCTCTATAAACACGTCCCTGGTGGATAAAAGGGAAGCGCTGACCGTTCCCAGCGACACCACATATTCTTCGATTAACTGCAGCCGGTTATCCAATAGCAGCAACAGTATTTTTTCTTTTTCCTGATGGCGCATCCCTTCCATATAATAGTCCGCCACCGTTTCCGGCGCATCAAATTTAAGGGTCAGAGCTGCTTTTTGTTTTGCCATGCGGATAGCCATTTCAGCCATACATTTGATCTTGACTGCCTTGACCTCCCCGATGCCGGGTATTTCCATCAGCTCCTGTACCGATAAATGGTGGAGTCCGTTCAGACCTTCTTTCTTGCCCGAAGCTTTCGCAAGGATTTCCTTTGCAAGCTCTAAGGCCGAACAGTTTTTGGTTCCGGTCCTTAAGATAATTGCCACAAGCTCTGCCTCCGTAAGCGCCTCCGGTCCAAGGGACAAAAACTTTTCATAAGGCAGGTCTTTTTGAAATACATTTGTTTTCGTCATTTATTTCCTTTCCTACCCCTTCTCCCAGTGGAGCCGAAAGAAAATAACCATCATTTATATTAACACAGTTGGCAATTTATGTATACTGATTTCATATTTTTTTTATAAGTTTCGTTTGTCAAAATCTTTCAGGATGATTCCTTTTTCAACCAATTTCTGCATACTTTTCATAATACCGAATTTCCCGTGCTGCCAGGTAAGGCCGCCCTGGAAATAGACGCTGTATGGCGGTTTGACAGGTCCGTCAGCGCTTAATTCGATGGAGGAGCCGGACACAAAAGCGCCCGCTGCCATGATCACCGGGCTGTCGTATCCCGGCATATCCCAGGGCTCCGGGGTCACATGTCCGTCCACAGCCGCTGCCTGCTGGATTCCCTGGCAAAAGGCGATCACGCCTTCCGGATTTCCAAATGTCACCGCCTGAATGATATCATGCCTGCTCTCCTGCCCATTTGGCAGCACGGAAAAACCAAGGCTTTCATACAAATTGGCAGCAAAAATCGCCGATTTCAGCGCATTTGCCGTCACCGAAGGGGCGAGGAACAAGCCCTGGTAAAAGGCGGGCAGCGCCGAAAGGGAAGCCCCCACTTCCTTGCCAAGTCCCGGGGAGGTAAGCCGGTAAGCCGCATTCTCCACGCATTCTCTCCTGCCCGCGATATAGCCGCCGATGGGAGCCAGGCCGCCGCCTGGATTCTTGATCAGGGAACCAACCACCATATCCGCCCCCACATCGCCGGGTTCCCGGGTCTCCACAAACTCCCCGTAGCAGTTGTCCACCATACAGATCACATCCGGCTTGATTCCCTTTATATAAGAGATCAGTTCTCCGATCCTGTCCACAGACAGGGTGGGCCGGGTCTGGTAGCCCTTGGATCGCTGGATGGTCACCAGACGGGTGCGCTCTTTTATGGCCCGGCGGATGCCCTCATAATCAAAGCTGCCGTCGGGCAGAAGATCCACCTGGGAATAGGTCACACCGTATTCCCTCAGAGAACCTCTGGAGGGTCGTATACCGATGACCTCCTCCAGTGTATCGTAGGGCTTTCCCACCGGGGATAGCAATTCGTCGCCGGGCCGCAGATTGCTCATCAGGGCCAGAGCCAGGGCATGGGTCCCGCAGGTAATCTGAGGACGCACCAATGCGTCCTCGGTGTGGAAAACGGAGGCGTAGACCTTCTCCAGGGTGTCCCTGCCCAAATCATTGTAACCGTAGCCCGTAGTACCCAGCAGACATGCCTCGCTGACCTGGTGATCCTGCATTCCTTTCAGCACTTTTAGCTGGTTGTACTCCGCCACGGCATCCACCTCGGCAAAGCGTTCTTTCAAACCTTCCAGCACCGTCTCCCCATATGCATGGATTTCCCGGGAAATTCCCAGATCCTGGTACATATCATATCCAATATTCATAAAATATTCACTTCCCATCTGCCCGTGGTACAGGCGTCTTATTCTATTGTGCGGTGACGCAGCCCCGTACATTCTCCTGGGGCAGAATCCCTGCAGCCTCCAGGTGCCCAATCATGGCTTCCAGGATTTTCCCCTCATCATACCCATAATCCGGCTTATTTAACCAGATTACCTCTTTTTCCCGCCGAAACCAGGTCAACTGACGCTTGGCGAAATGTCGGGTGCCCAATTTGATGCGATAGACTGCCTCTTCCAGTGAGATCTCCCCTGCCAGATAGTCCAGAATTTCCTTGTAACCCAGTCCCTGCATGGAGACCATATCCCGCTGGCAGCCCCGGGACACCAGGCGGCGTACTTCCTCCACCAGCCCCTCCTCCAGCATCCGGTCCACCCGTTCCTCTATACGCCTGTAAAGTCTCTCCCGGTCATCATTCAACACAAAATAGCAGTACCGATAGGGCGACGGCCTTTCGGCTTCCCGCTCATTGTGCTCCGAAATCTTTTCCCCGGTGAAATGGTAAAATTCCAGGGCCCGGATCACCCGCTTCAGATTGTGGGCGTGGATGGCCTCCGCTGCCGCCGGATCCACTGCTGCCAGCATCTCATGTAAATGCCCGGGGCCTCTCCGGGCGGCCAGTTGTTCCAGTTCCCGGCGGTATTCCGTATTTTCTTCATTTTCCGTGAAATCAATATCCCGCAGAACGGCCTGGATATAAAAGCCTGTGCCTCCGATAAGAATAGGGATATGTCCCCGCTCATAGATGCCTTCCAGGGCCTGCCGGCAAAGCTGCTGGAACACCACCACGTTGAACTCCTGGTGTGGATCCAGCACATCGATCAGGTGATGGGGAACCCCCCGGGTCTCCTCCGGGCGGATCTTGGCTGAACCGATATCCATCCCCCGGTAAACCTGCATGGAATCCGCCGAAAGGATCTCGCCCCCCAATCTCTCGGCCAGTCCTATGGAAAGCGCGGTCTTGCCCACCGCCGTGGGGCCTGTCAGTACAATCAAAGGTCTCATCGTTTAAATTTTTTCTCCAATTCATATTTACTCATGGATATAATAGTGGGACGTCCATGAGGGCAATTATAAGGATTGTCCAGCGTCAGCAGTTCGTCAATTAATTTCTGGGCTTCCTGGGCGCTCAGTCGGTTGTTGCCCTTCACCGCCGCCTTGCAGGACATGGAGGCGATCTTTTCCCGCACTGCCGTCAGATCTCCCTTGATTCCTCCCTCTAAAAGTTCGTCCAGTACCGACAGGAAAAGTTCTTTCTCCTGACAGCCATAGAGATCCACCGGAACGCTGCGCAAAGCATATTCGCTGCCGCCGAAAGGCTCCACTTCAAAACCCAGTTCCGCAAATACGGCCGCATACTCCTTATATGCAGTCTCCTCCTGCCCGGACAGGCTTACGATAATGGGGGGCATCAGATTCTGACTCGCCAGGCTCTTCTCGTGATACTGCTTCATAAAGCGCTCAAACTTCACCTTTTCATGAGCCGCATGTTGGTCGATAATAAACAGTTTGTCCTCATATTCGATAAGCCAGTATGTCTCAAACACCTGGCCGATCAGTTTGAAATAGAGACGTTTTTCCGGTGTCAGCACTTTATCCTCAAACAATTCCCCCTGGCGGTAGTCCCCGGTCTGCTGCCGGTCTGCCTCGTAGCGGGTCTCTTCCATCACCCGGTATTGCCGGGTACGGTTTACTTCAAAGGGCTCCGGGGCGGCCTGTGGTTTTTCCCTTCTTTCCCCATCCGCAGAAAGGGTCCCTTGCTTTTGCTGCCCCCTACCCCATTGCTCTTCCCGGGAATTTTTTGAGGCTGCGGCATTTTTCCCATATCCGGCCATCTCTTCCAGGCGCTGCACATCCTGGTCTGCGGGCTGTTTGCCGTCTATCCCCACGGTGGGAATCATCTCCCGGTTTCGAAGCCGTTCCCGGATGCCTGCGGACACGGCCTCGAAGATTCCGGGTCCGTCCAGAAAGCGCACCTCCATCTTGCTGGGATGTACATTCACGTCCACTTTGGAAATGTCCTTTAATTTCATATGCAGTACACATAGGGGGAACTTGTGCTGCATCAGGTATTCCCGATACCCCTCTTCGATGGCCCTACCCAGCAGATTGCTGCGGATATATCTGCCGTTTAGAAAATAAATTTCAAAATTACGGTTGGAACGGACTATGGCCGGAGTACCCAGATAGCCGTCCATCACCAGTTCTTCCGTCTCTAGAGAGAAAGGTACCAGATTCTGGATCATATCTCTGCCGTAAACACGGTAGATCACATCCCGCAATTCCCCATTTCCTGATGTATAAAAACGGGTCTGTCCTCCCACCAGAAACTTGAAGGAGATATCCGGTCTGGACAGCGCCATATGCTCCATCAGATCAATGATATAACCGGCCTCCGTTGCAGGGCTTTTCAGGAACTTGCGCCGCACGGGGGTATTAAAAAAGAGGTTGCGGATCACAAATGTGGTACCCGCAGGCGCTCCCACCTCCTCAAATACTGTCTCTCTGGGTCCCTCCATCGCCATGTGGATGCCCGTGAGAGCCTCCTGGGTCTTGGTAATCACTTCCACCTGAGCCACCGCGCAGATGCTGGACAGCGCCTCTCCCCGAAAGCCCAGACTGGCGATACCGGCCAAATCCTCCGCGCTGCGGATCTTGCTGGTGGCATGGCGCAGAAAAGCCGTGCGTAATTGATTTCCGGGAATCCCGGAGCCATTGTCCGTGATGCGGATCAGGCTGATGCCGCCGTCCTTGATCTCCACGGTGATGGAGTCCGCCCCGGCGTCCATGGCATTTTCCACCAGTTCCTTTACCACACTGGAGGGGCGCTCCACCACCTCCCCGGCGGCAATCCTGTCTATGGTCTCCGAATCCAGTACCTGTATCTGGTTCATGTCTGTCCCTTTCTTAATCGCATTATCAAGCATACCCTATCAAGTTCCGCATGATTAATATCCCTTGTAGCGGTTTTTCAGCCTGTTCTGCAGTCTGTATAAAGTGTTCATGGCGTCCAGCGGAGTCATCACCGTAATATCCAGTTCCGTCAGTTCTTTCACCACATCTGCATCGGAGACCGTGTCGAACAGGGACATCTGGGCCAAATCCACCTCGTCATACCGGGGCGCTTTCTTAGCTTTTCCCTCTCCCTTATGATCCACGGCAATGTTCTGCACCTTCTCCGTAATATCATTGTCCGACAACTGTTCCGCGATCTCCTTGGCCCTGTCAATCACCATATCCGGCACCCCTGCCAGCCTGGCCACCTGAATACCGTAGCTGCGGTCTGCCCCGCCCTTGACAATCTTGCGCAGGAAAACAATATCGTCCCCGCACTCCTTTACAGCGATACAGTAATTGTTCACATTGCCGATCTTACCCTCCAGTTCCGTCAATTCGTGATAATGGGTGGCGAAAAGGGTCTTGGCCCCCAGCAGCTTCTTGTTGCTGATATGTTCGATCACCGCCCAGGCGATGCTCAGCCCGTCAAAGGTGGAAGTCCCCCTGCCGATTTCGTCCAGGATCAACAGGCTGTTGGCCGTGGCATTCCGAAGGATGTTGGCCACTTCATTCATCTCCACCATAAAAGTGGACTGACCGCTGGCCAGATCATCCGAGGCCCCTACCCGGGTGAAAATCCGATCCACGATGCCGATATTGGCGCTTCTGGCAGGGACAAAGCATCCCATCTGGGCCATCAGCACAATCAACGCCGTCTGGCGCATATAAGTGGATTTTCCCGCCATGTTGGGACCGGTGATCACGGAAACGCAATGATTTCCATTGTCCAGCAGGGTATCGTTGGTGATAAACATCTCATTGTCAATCATCTGTTCCACCACCGGATGCCTGCCGTCCTTGATCTGGATGAGACCTTTTTCGTTAAGGGCGGGGCGCACATAATTGTTTCTCTCCGCCACATAGGCCAGAGATGCCAGTACGTCCAGTCCCGCCACCGCTTTGGCTGTACGCTGGATCCGTTCTATCTCCCCTGCGATGCCGTCCCTGATCCGGCAAAATACCTCATACTCCAACGCAGACAATTTATCCTCCGCATTCAGAATGGTATCCTCCAGTTCCTTCAGCCGGGGCGTGGTATAACGCTCCGCGTTGGCCAGAGTCTGTTTGCGCACATAATCCTCCGGTACCTGACCCTTAAAGGAATTGGTTACTTCAAAATAATACCCGAACACTTTGTTGTACTTTATTTTCAGATTCTTAATGCCCGTGCGCTCCCGATCCTGCTCCTCAAGCTGCGCCAGCCACATCTTCCCGTCCCGTCTGGCGCTGCGCAGCATATCTATGGTCTCATCGTAGCCGTCTTTGATTATACCTCCCTCCCGAATGGTGATAGGAGGTTCCTCCACAATGGCGCTGTCAATCAATCTATACAAATCCTCCAGACTGTCCATGTCACCGATGATTTGAACCAGTAACTCTTTTTGAAAACCGGTCAATACCTTTCGAATAGGCGGCAGCATCTCCAAAGAATTGCGGAAGGCCAGCAGATCCCGGGGATTAGCCGTCTTGTAAGTCACCTTGCCCAGCAGCCGTTCCAGATCATAGATGGGCCCCAGATACTCCCGCAGCTCGTCCCTGGACACCGCGTCCCCGTTCAGTTCCTCGATGGCATCCAAACGTCTTTCCATCTCCGCCTTCTCGATCAGAGGCTGCTCCAGATAGCTGCGCAGGGTTCGGGCCCCCATGGCCGTTCTTGTCTTGTCCAGCACCCATAGAAGCGACCCTCTCTTCTGCTTCTCCCGCAGGGTTTCCGCCAGTTCCAGATTGCGCCTGGTGGAGGAATCCAGCAGCATAAATTTGCTGGCCAGATAGGAATGAATATGGGCAATATGGCCCAGATCCGTTTTTTGGGTATCATAGAGATATTGCAGAAGAGCCCCGGAGGCGATGGTTCCCATAGGAAAGTCTTCCAGTCCCAGGCCCACCATGCTTTTTACCTTGAAGTGCCGCAGAATGCTTTGCTCACAGGTTCTGTCGTCAAAATAGCGGGCATCCGCGGCACTGACCGCAATATGTAACCGTCCCCGCAGATCCCCGATGTCCATACCGCTGACCAGGAATGCATCATTACAGATAATCTCCGAAGGTTCATATTTCATAAGTTCATCCATGAGCCTTCGCAGGTCCTCCACTTCCGTCATATAAAAATCGCCGGTGGTCACATCTGCCGCCGCCAGGCCGATGCCTGCGGGGGTAAAGGTGACGCACATCAGATAATTATTCTTGCCCTCCTCCAGAAACTGAGTGTTCAGATTGGTGCCCGGGGTGACGATCCGCACCACCTCTCGTTTCACCAGGCCTTTGGCCAGCCTGGGGTCCTCCACCTGCTCACAGATGGCCACCTTGTACCCCTTGGCCACCAGCTTGCTCAGATATCCTTCCACTGCGTGATAGGGCACGCCGCACATGGGAGCCCGTTCTTCCAGGCCGCAGCTTTTGCCTGTCAGCGTGATCTCCAATTCCCGGGATGCAGTCAGTGCATCTTCAAAAAACATTTCATAAAAATCACCCAACCGATAGAACAGGATACAGTCCGGATGCTCCTCCTTTGTCTCCAGATATTTCTGCATCATGGGAGTCAGATCCTCCACCTTGATATCTTCCACTTTCAGATCTTCGTTCACATTTACCTCGCTTCTGCCGCGAAACGGCTCTTTTGTCCCACTGTGTCTGCCGTACATTTTTGACATTACAAAACGGACACATCCCGAGACGTATCCGTTTCTCATGTTATCATAAAACCTTGTATTTGTAAATTGACAAAAGGGTAAGTTGTCAGTCGAAAATGAGAGATTGCCGTTCAAATTCTTCGACTGATTGGGCCCTGGCAGCTAATTTATGCCATTTGCTCAAAACATCCAAGTCCTTTTGGCTGAAAATCCTGTCTCGCAGCGCATCTGTGACGGAACCGATGTCTAAAAGCAGTTCCAAAATATCTTCTGCTTTTCCCTCTGCTTTTCCCTCTGCTTTTTCCTTTTCCCGTTCTTCTCTAAGTACTCTGACTATATTGTATTCAAACGCCATGTCATCCTCCCCATTTCCGGCCCAACTCAATATCTCATTTATCACGGCTTCCTTGTTCTTACTGACCGACAACAATACATACTTTACCCAGTTGCGAAATTCTTCCCCTTCCTGAAGTCCCAATTCCCTGGTCCTGCCATATGCCGCCCGGATTGCACCGGCTAATTCCAGCTTCTTTCTGTATTTGTCGCAATACATAATATTGTCTAAAACTGTATTCGTAGACAATATGTATTCTTCCTCAACATCTGTCAGATCAACCAGATAATACTCCAAATTCAAAATGTGATCACCAAAAATAGTACCGTTGTTCTGGTATTCTCTCATGCTTGTGGCGGCAGTCCATTTGCTTTGGCCGTTGTAAAACACAATGGGAACCATGGCCGGCAGTCGGAACCCTGCCCTTTCCCGCTCATTTTTGTTCGTGTCGAGAAAATACTTCACCAATGTATTAACTATATAAACCAGAATGCGGAATATCATCGTATAGTCAACATAAGACTGTAGTTCCTGTAAAATGAAAATATATACTTCTCTGCCGTCAGGCATGTACACTCTATAGAGCAAATCCGCTTCTTTGCCCTCATAGTCCCGTTCCAGCATTTCCTTGTCACATAGGACCAAATCAGATTCTTCCAATCCCATCATCCAGTCCGCTTTTACGTACTTTTTGAGGAAATGCAGAAATTCCCCGGGCCTTGACAGGCTTTTTTTGTAACCCTTGTCATGAGGCATCCTGACGCCGGCCAGCGTCTGCTTTTCCGCCTCTTCCATCTGTTTGATTTTTTCCATAAAGTTCCCTTTCCTTTCTGAAAATGTAATTCGCAGGAAAGGTAATCCTCCCTTCCTGCCGTGTCTGTGGATACATTATTCCATGGGATATAGGCTCCCGCCCAGCAAGAAGTTCGAAATTACGGAAAGACTGGCTTAGTCTTTTGAAAGATTGTAGAATTTGAATTCTTTGCCTGTATTCAGATTATCATGAAAAGGAAAAAATTACAAGAAAAATATACTTTATTACTTTGTGGTACTTCCCAGACCCCCATTCCGAATCCCTCTGGCATCATCATCCATAGTGATACCATATTCCAGAAAGATCCCCTGCATGAAGCCCATGCCCGCCTGGATTTCCACAGTCCGCTCCTCCCGGGAGTCATTGGTGATTTTGGCCAGAATATGCCCCTCATTGTCCGAATAAAAGTAGTCGCTGTCAATGATTCCCACCGTATTGTTGAGTTGCAGACGGTATTTGAAGCCCAGACCGCTCCGGGGATATAGCTTCAGCACCCAGCCCTCCTCCATCTCGGCCCTTATGCCCGTGGGCACCTTGATGGATGCGCCGGGCATAAGGGAAAAGGCCACGGGGGAGAAAAAATCATATCCTGCGCTGCCCTTGGTGGCACGTTCCGGCAGCCTGATGGCAGCGTGAATTTCCATGACCTCCTCCCTGGAATATCCGGGAAATACTTCTTCCATCGCAGACAGGAACTGCTGCGGACTGACCTTGTGAAATCTGGCTATTCTTCTCATCTTTACCTCCTTTGTCCGTTATTTCATACCGCAGGACGGCCCGTCAAGCACCCCGCCCCGGGCAGCGTGAAAGACTCCGTCCCCATCTCCCGCATAATCCCCGCAATGCAGCGCCGGTATCAGCGGATCCGGCTGTCTCAGGGAAGCCTGCACATCAATAACCCTCTGGTTGGAACTGCCTTTCCAAAGAAGTTTCGGATCTTTTTTCTCCACCTGGAATTCGCCGTCCACCAGCACATCCACAAACCGCATCAGAGGATCCTGCAAAATGTTTTCCCAGACATCCCCGGTGTAAAGCCAGATGGTCTTGCTCGGATATCTTTCCTTTACCTCCGTCATAAGGCCCTGCACCTCCGGCCGATTGGCCGGATGCAGCGGATCTCCCCCGGAGAAAGTAATTCCGGAAATATACTTTTTGTCCAACTGGGCAAAAATCTCCTGCCTGGCGGCCTCGTCAAAGAGCAAACCTCCGTCCGGATCCCAGGTCAGAGGATTGTGACACTCCCTGCAACGATGGCTGCAGCCTGCCACCCACAGTACGACACGCAGACCATCCCCGTTTAGCATGTCGTCCTTGGTTATATTATGGTATCGCATATTACATGGACTTCCTTTCCGCAATCTCCGCCATCTTCGCCTCATTCAGCCTGGTATCCCCATGAACCCGGGAATAGGACAGATAGCCGTTCATACGGTCAATCTTGGTGAGATTACGGCTACCGCACTTAGGGCACACATCCATCTCCAGTTCCTGGTGTCCGCAGTCGTCACAGTAGGCCAGGGACAGGTTCACTCCCTCATAAAATCCCATGTCCATGGCGCGGTAAATCAAAGTCTTTATCGCATCCATATTATAGTCAATGGGATACTTCACATATTGAATCTTGCCCCCATTGCACAGATTCCAGAACCGATCCTCCATATCCTGCTTCTCAATGGGAGTAATATCCTCGGAAACATGGCAATGGAAGCTGTTGCTCACATACTCCCTGTCGGAAACACCCTCCACAATACCGTACTTTTTGCGGAACTGTCTGACCTGCACACCGCAGAGATTTTCTGCAGGGGTACCATAGATGGCGTACAGATTGCCGTCCTCCTCCTTAAACTCCGTAACCCTGTTGTTGATATACTCCATGACCTCCAGCGCGAAAGCCCCGTCCTCCACCAGGCTCTTGCCATTATACAATTCCTGTAATTCGTTCAGGGCCGTAATGCCAAAACTGGCGGTGGCAGATTTCAGCAAAGGCTTGATTTTATCGGTCAGCTTCAGATGGCCGCCCAAAAAACCGCCTTCACAATAGGCCAGCGGATTGGTAGAGGCGCGCATCTCCCCCAGATACGCATAAGTACGTATATGAAGCTGGCGGATCAGATTCAAATAATAGTCCAGCACCTCATAGAAATCCCGGCTCTCCTTCCTGGACTTGGCCAAAATCATGGGCAGATGCAGGGAAATGGCCCCTATGTTGAACCGGCCCACGAAAACAGGCATGTCCTGATCGTCCGCAGGATGCATGCCTCCCCTCTCATACCAGGGGGACAGGAAGGCCCGACATCCCATGGGGGATATGATCTTGCCATACTTCTTATATATGCTGGCCACATAGCCCTTGCCGGTCAGACTCAGCCAGTCCGGATACATGGTCTTGGAAGAACACAATACCCCTGCCTCAAACACATCCTCCAGCGGCTTCCCAGGGCCGTGCAGGTTTTCGTCGAACAAAAACACAATCTTGGGGAACAGCACAGGCTTCTTGCACTCCGCCTTGCCCTGTCCCTTCCTGCGCACGTTGAGCATGGAAATGGTGGCCAGCCGGGCAAAGCGGCCTGTGCCCGTCCCCGCAGTCACCGTGATAAAGGGATAATCCCCCCGGCTGCTTCCCACGGTGTTGAACTTATACTCCCAGCCCTGGAAGCCCTGCTCAAACTCCCGTACCACATCTGCGTTGGCCTCCGCCTCCGCCGTTTCCGGGTCAATTCCCAGGCGGGCATATTTATCCAGATATCTCCGATATGTTTTTTCCGCATAAGGTTCCAGAATCAGATCCACGCTGGGCACGGTAAATCCGCCGTACTGCTGGCTGGCAGCACTGAGCACAATATCTCCGATCACGTCAAAGGCTACATCCAGAGTCTTGGGTTCATTATACCACACATTGCCCATCTCAAAGCCGCCCCGCAGCACATTTTCCACATCAAACAGACAGCAATTCATGGTATCCCTGCGGGCGGACATATCATGGACATAAATATATCCGTCACGGCAGGCCTGGATCTCCTCGGTAGTCATAAAAAACTTCTGATACAATTCCTTGTTGAGCTGATTAAAAATCAGACTTCTCTTGGTGGACACCAGGGCCGAGTCCGTATTGGCATTCTCCTTATCTCCCACATACATAATGGACTGGCTCTTCTTGTACACATCATCCAGCATCCGAACAAAGTCCTGTTTATAGTTGCGATAATCCCGGTAACTCTTGGCCACAACTGGCTTCACCTGTTCCAATGCGCTCTCCACGATATTGTGCATGATGGGAATGGGGATTTCCGCCTGGCCCAACTCGTCCACCTTGTCCACCACATACTGGCAGATATGATGCTTTTCCTCATCGGTAAACTTTGTCAGGGCACGATAGGCGCTTTTGCCCACGGCGTCGATCACCTTCTGCACATTAAAGGCTTCCTTGCTGCCATCTTTCTTGATGACATACACCGTTTTCTCAGGCTTGAATATAATGCCATAATCCTCTGCGATTTTCGTTTCCTGTACTGCCATATTGTTCATTCCATCCATCCCTTTCCCATCTATTGTGGCCGTCACCCACTATATATAGTGTTTACATCCACATCACGCCCATATTTGGTGTACAAGATCTAGTATAAAATAGAAGCGCCTATATTGTCAACGAAGGATATGAATAAATATTGCCGAAAAATGTTTCGAAAATTAGTGACAATTTTTGAAGGTTTCCTATTGACTAGCCGGTTCTGCCGCGTACATCGGGGTTTCCCGCACCGGGCTATGTTCGGTCCGGGTATTGTTCCAGTATTTCCTGCAGCCTGACGCAATATTCCTCCCTGACCCATCGGGGCCCCAGGATCCGAACGCCTTTGCCCAGCCCCGCCAGCCACCCGTAAAACTGATCGCTGACCACCACAGCAATCCTGGCCCGCAGACGTTCCTCCCCCTCCCTGCGCAGCAGCGTATCCTTTCCGAAACGGTCCAGCACCACGCCTGCCATCTGCCGCGGCAGTTCCAGTACCACGGTCTCCTCTCTGCCTCCGTACATGCCGAAAGTCTTGTCCGCATACACTGCCAGGTCCAGCCTGCCGAATACCTCCTGCCCCAGCCGTTCCTCCGCAAGTACTTCCACCTCCGCCATCTTGTCCACCCGGTAATGCTTCATCATACCAGCGTCTCCGTCCCAGGCCAGCAGATAATAATTTTCCTCCCGCCAGAGCAGCGCCCAGGGGCTGACCTGGTAAGGCCTGCCCTGTCTGCGGGGAACCAACTGCCCCTGTTCGTTCCACTCCAGATACCGGAAAGCGATCTGGCGGTTCTCCTGAATCGCCCGGTGCAGAGCGTCAATACCATAGTAGACACTCTCGTTCCCCGCTTTGACCCGGCCCACCACATGGATCTGCCGGCGCAGCTTTCCCGCATCATGCCGGCTGGCCAGCTTTTCCAGCTTGCCGATGAGTTCCCGGGACTTCTTTGGCGTGATGAACCGGGAAGACTGGACTGCGTCTACCAATAACTTCAACTCCGCCAGTTCAAACTCTCTGCCTGCCATATAATAGCCGCCGCCCTGCCTGCTCTGCATCTGCAGGATATCATAGCCGAACTGCTGCAGGCATGCTATATCGTCATAAATGCTCTTGCGCTCGCTGTGGATTCCCAGGCTCTCCAGACGGTCGATCAGTTCCTGGGTGCTGATGGCATGTCCCTCGTCTGTCTCCTCCGTCAGGATTTTGGCCAGATACAATAGTTTCAGTTTCTGTCCCGATGCCCTCGCCATATGCCTGCATCCTCCTTCCTGCTGCGGTATGGGTCCGCAGCGGCAAAAAAAAGCCCGGCCGGGCATGCACCCTGGTCAGGCTATGGTAGCCGGAAAATCTCGCCGAAAATGCCTATACATAGATCCCCAGCACCTCGTAAATCTGCTGCAGAATCCCAATCTCATAATTTGCCCTATAGGCAGAGCCGCAGGAGTTTTCCTGGGGATTGTACCAGCAGGTCCTTATCCCGGCCTGTATCCCACCCAGAATATCGCTGGTCATGGAATCCCCGATAATCATTATCCGATTCCTGTCCTTTTCCTCCACATGCTCCAGACAATAATCAAAAAAAATCCGGCTGGGCTTGGCATGTCCAACGGCCTCGGAGACGAATACCCCATCCATGACCTCCAAAAGCCCTGAAAGGCTCAGTTTACTCTCCTGTGTGGCCTTCACTCCATTGGTCACCACATACTGCCTGTAATGGCCCTGCAGGGATTTTACCACCGTCAGTGCATCATCCCGAAAGGCATAGATCTGCCCCAGACCGTTCTGGAATTCTTTCAGGAAAGCCTCCAAATCTATTCCCGTCAGTCCGTACTCGGCAAAAAAATCCCGAAATCTGCCGGGCAGAAGTTCCTCTTTCGTCACTTCTCCCCGCTCCAGCCTCTTCCAGTAGCCGTCATTGATTTGGCTGTAGCGCAGAATCATCTCCTCCGTAAGAGGCTTTCCCAGGGTATGAAAACATTTCCGCAATGCTCCCCGCATGGAATAGTCAAAATCCAGCAGTGTTCCGTCCACATCCCACAATAATGTGGTGATCTTCCCATTACTCTCCATCTGCTTGCCCGGCTCCCGTATCCTCCCCAGACTCCGTCAGGTTCTTTTTCTTCCGCATGGTGATGCCTGCAAAGATCGCCGCCCCGGCCACCACCACAATCACCAGCATAAGCAGCAGATAAGATAAAAACGAATTGAAAAATGCGATCATAAAATCAATGCCTCCCATGGTTTGGCAGCTCCGCGAAATACCTGTCGTCCTGGACCGATATCCGGGAACACCGCCGCATTAATAATTCCGATATAAAAAATATTATAGCAATACTTACCGGTTCCCGTCAAGACAGTTTCCAGATTCCCTTCACCAGGAAATCCTCGGCCTGTCTCTGGGCTTTCTGTATGATGGAACAGTCGTAACCCATAATCTCCAGCAGCCGGATGGCATTGCGGCTGTTGGCTCTGCCCTCCCGAAGAGTATAGTTAAAGAGAATGTCACCGTCCCGTATTTCCTCCTCAAAATGGTAATTGTCATACAGTCCGGATAAAAGTTCCGTCAGTTCAATATCATGCGTAGCAGCGAAACACAGAACTCCGGCTCCGGTGAGACTGATCAGGATCTGGGTGGCTGCCGCAATCCGCTCCACTGTGTTGGTTCCCCTTAACACCTCGTCCACAAAGCACAATACCGGCCACGGATCTCCCTCTTTCATGGCGTCCAGTATCCGCTTCAGAGATTTGATTTCCACGATATAATAACTCTCTCCGCCCTCCAGATCATCCCGCAGGGACATGGAGGAAAAGATCCGATACATGGGGGCGCTGTAACATTCGGCCAACACCATATGCAGGGTCTGGGCCATCAGGGCCCCCAGGGCCACCGTCTTCAGAAAGGTGGACTTGCCCGAAGCGTTGGAGCCTGTCAGCAGCACGCCCCGCTCCGCAGAGATACTGTTTTTCACGGGATGATCGATCAGCGGATGATAAAGCTGCTCCGCCTCCAGCCCCTTCCCCAGCAGATCCGGCCTGCACCAGCAACATCCCTCCGCGTCCAGGCTTGCCCTGTACATGGCGATGCTGACAGCCGACTCCAGGTATCCCAGGGTGGTGATCAGTTGATCCACCTCTTCCCCATGCTTACCGATCTCCCGCAGCATGCGGTTGAAAAAAATCAGATCCACATGAAATGCCATCCGTACATAATCCAGCAGAACGTCCAGCGGACTCCCTCCTGTGGCAGCCCCTGCCCTGGAAAATACCCAGAAGGATCCGCGCTGGGACTTATCCAGCGCTTTTTTTCCCTGTAAAAGCAAACCGTTCTCCCGTTCACATACCGGCAGTTTCAGCCCTGCCGTATCCCGGGCCGCACCCAGAAGCCGGGCGATATAGGCCAGACTGGTGATATAGGGCTCTATCTCCCGCTTGATCCCCAGGTAGGTGGCAATGTTATAGACCATCAATATGGCCATGGCCGCCAACCCCAAGGGCAGACTGAAAAACAACGCCGCAATGGCGGGAATGTATAACAGATTCACAAGGATGTCCCTGGCATTGGATCTGTCGCCCAGGGTATGCAGATATTCCAGATAGTCATACAGAGAGAACTTCCCGGTACTGCCCAGGCTATTCATAATCTTCTGAAACGCCACCCGCTCGTCCTGGTGTTCCATAAAATATGTGATAACATTGTCAAAATACTGCAGTTCCTCCCGGGACCGGGCCGGGGTGCGCAGCATGTGATACAGCACTTCCTCCCCGCTGGACGAGATGGTATAATTCAAACGCACGAATACCTGATCCATGGAAAGGTCATCCCAGGTGATATCGTCGATCTGGCCCGGACATCTGTGGTGTTCATAATATCCGGGAATCCGTACAAAGCGCTCCACCTTATATTCTTTGTCCGGACGTTTTCCATAGCTGTCATACAGCTTTTTCTCGAAACGCTTCTTCTCCTGCCGATCGGCCAGAATACCCTGTCCTGCCAGAAACAGAACAAACAGCCCCATGGCTCCCCAAAAAAACAGATACTCCATACAAAATAATCTCCTTACAAGCTACAAAAGCAGGGCAGGCGGTTTCGCCTGCCCTGCCGGATACTCCCCGGCGTATTACAGGAAGATATACTTGAGAACAAACAGCACAGTCAGCACATACATCAGTATGCTCACCTTGCCCTTAGCCTTGCCGGCGCACAGATGCAGGATTGTCCAGGAAATCACGCCCACGGCAATACCCTCGGAGATGCTGTACATAAGGGGCATGGAAAGGATGCACAGAAATGCCGGGATGGATTCCAGCATATTTTCCCAGTTAATCTTAGCCACGGAACCGATCATATAGAAGCCCACTATGATCAGGGCTGGTGCGGTGGCAAAGGAAGGAATGGTCAGGAACAGAGGAGAGAACACGATGGCCAACAGGAATAACAGACCAGTCACCACGGCGGTCAGTCCGGTCCTGCCGCCTTCGGTCACGCCGGACGCGCTCTCCACATAAGTGGTGGTGGTGGAAGTACCCAGTACCGCGCCTGCGGAAGTGGCGATGGCGTCTGCCAGCAGCGCGCCCTTGATCCGGGGCAGCTTGCCGTCCTTGTCCAACATGTTGGCCTTGGAAGATACGCCGATCAAGGTTCCCAGGGTGTCAAAAATATCCACAAACAGGAACGCGAACACAATGAGGATCATATCCATGATCCTGACGGTTCCGAAATCCGCCTTGAACACCTGTCCGAAAGTGTTGCCCAGGGGTGAAAAATCAAAGGACACAAAAGCAGAGGGAATCACGGAAAACATTCCCAGATCCGGATTGGGCACATAGAGACCCACAAGTTCGCAGACAATTCCCAGAACCCAGGTGATCAGAATGCCGAACAATATGCCGCCCTTCACCTTCTTGATCAGCAGGAAAGCAGTGATAAGCACTCCCAGCAGAGCCAACAGGGCTCCCATTCCCACGGAATTAAAATTCTCTTTAAAATTCTGGTATGTGACCAAAGTAGAGTCATTGTTTACCACAATCTTGGCATTCTGCAGGCCGATAAAGGCGATAAACAAGCCGATGCCGGCACTCACCGCAGACTTCAGCGTCATGGGAATGGCGTTGAAAATCGCCTCCCTCACATTGGTGGCAGACAGCACGATAAAGATCAGGCCTTCGATAAACACGGCCAGCAAAGCGATCTGCCAGGAGTACCCATAACCGATGACAACGGTGTAGGCAAAATAGGCGTTCAGGCCCATACCGGGGGCCAGTGCAAAAGGATAATTGGCCAGCAGTGCCATCATCAGCGTTCCCAAAAAGGAAGCCAGTGCCGTAGCCAGCAGGATGGCCTGCGGATCCATTCCGGCTGCGGAAAGGATGTTGGGATTGACAGCCAATATATAGGCCATGGTCATGAATGTGGTAATACCGGCCATGACCTCGGTCTTTACATTGGTGTTATTCTCCCTGAGTTTGAAGAACTTTTCTAACATTTTTCCCTCTCATTTCTGCCGCCAAAGCGGCCGTTTGTTACTGTTCACAGATCATTGTTCCTGTCTGTGAACGGCTCTTTGGAAATTTGGTTGACAGTGACTATTGATGTCCGAGTAATCGCTTACTCAGATAACAACCTCTGTACGATTGCGTTGCAGGTTTTGTAAATATGTTCAGCTTTTTCTCCCACGTTGAAGCAGCCGTCCTTATACAGGATTTTGCCGTTGATCATGGTCATTTTCACATTGGCCTTGCTGCCGCTGTAGACCAGATTTTTGGGAATATTGTGAATGGGCTGCATATTGGGCTGGTTCAAGTCCAGCAGAATCATATCGGCCAGTTTCCCCTTGGCCAGCACATCCGCCCTGTGAAGGCGCATGGCCCTGGCCCCGTTCACCGTGGCCATACGCAGCACTTCCATGGCATCCAGACTGGCGGCGTCCATCTCCCGCAGCTTAGACAGACCGGATACCAGAAACATTTCCCGGAACATATCCAGCGCATTGTTGCTGGCGGCGCCGTCCGTACCGATGGCTACAGGGATCTGCCGGCTCACATAGTCCCGTATGGGTGCAACGCCGCTGGCCAGTTTGGCGTTGGAAGCCGGGTTGGTAATCACATACATACGCCGCCGCTGAAACACATCCATGTCCGACTCCGTCATATGCACGCAGTGGTAACCGCCGCCCCCGAAGTCAAACATTCCCAGAGAATCCAGAAAGAATGCCGGCGTCATGCCATATTTCTTCTTACAGCCCCGCACCTCCTCCATAGTTTCGGACATATGAGTAAATACGGGGGCCCTGTGCCTGTGGGCCAGCCCGGACAACTGCACCATCAGCGCCCGGTCGCAGGTGTATTCCGAATGAAAGCCCAGTTGATAACTGATCAGGGGATTCTTACGGTTCCAGTGCATATATTCCTCTTCCACCTGGGTTATGGAGGAGGTAAAATCGTTCAGGCCGCTGACCAGCACACAGCGCATCCCCATGTCCAGGCAGGCCCTGGCCGTGACATCGGGCCGCAGATACATATCAAAGATAGCCGTGATGCCGCTGGTAAGATATTCCAGCACCGCCAGACGGGTCATCTGATAAATATCCTGGTCCGTCAGCTTCTTCTCCAAGGGAAACACTTTCTCCTGCAGCCAACTCTGCAAAGGCACATCATCCGATGCGGAGCGCAGGAAAGTCATGGCCGAGTGGGTATGGGCATCCTTAAAACCGGGCATCAGCAGATTCTCCTCACAGTCCACCTCATAGTCCCAGGAGATGTGGGGGACACCCTCTCCCCTCCACTCCCTCTCAATCTCTTCCTGATCCGCCACATAGACGATTTTTTCGTTTTTAACCCAGACCTCACCCCGAAAGATGTCCCTGCCCGGCTCCATGGTCAGGATTCTGGCATTATATAATCTTAAATTCATTCCTTTTTCGTTCCCCTTTTTCCCATTTCCCTAATTTTGACAGTCCCGTTGCTTCCATGCAGGCCCAAAACTCTCCGGCAATAGTTCCTCCAAAGTATATTCCCGGAATTCCTCCGTGCTTCTGCCCACCAGAATGCGGAAATCCGGACCGCAGAACTCTCTCATTACCTGTCTGCATATGCCGCAGGGATATGCCAGATCCGGAAAAACCTCCCCTTGCCCGGTCTCCCGGCTGCCTCCCACAATGGCAATGGCCAGAAATTCCCTTTCCCCCTGGCTCACTGCCTTAAAAAATGCTGTCCGCTCGGCGCAGTTAGCGGCCCCATAGGAAGCATTTTCAATGTTGCAGCCCTGGAAAACCGTTCCGCTCGCCGTGAGCAGAGCCGCTCCCACCAGATAGCCCGAATAGGGGGCATACGCCCGCACCCTGGCCTCCAGAGCCGCCCGTATCAATTCCCTGTCCTGTAAATATTTATTCATAAGGACCTCTTTTCGTGAACTGCCATCTGAATCCGTCTTCGGTTCCGCCCTATCGGATTTCTCCAAAACGTTTCACCGCTTCCGTCACCAGTTTTTTAAATCTGGGAGCCGCCTCGTCCGCCGCTGCCTGCACTTCCCTGTGAGACAGAGGATTGGCCGTCATGCCTGCCGCCAGATTGCATACACAGGAGATACCGCAGATCCTCATGCCCATATGAGCCGCAGCCACCGCTTCCACTGCCGTGCTCATGCCCACGGCGTCGCACCCCAGGGTTCGAAGCATACGGATCTCCGCCGGGGACTCGAAGGAAGGCCCCGTAAGTTGGGCGTAGACTCCCTGCTGCAGAAAAATCCGCTGTTCCGCAGCCACCGTCTTTATGATCTCCTGTAACCCAGGATCATACACATGGCTCATATCCGGGAAACGGGTTCCCAATTCTTCAATATTGGCCCCGATCAACGGATTGGGTGCAAAGCAGGATATGTGATCGGTAAGCAGCATCAGATCCCCGGCGTGAAAGGAAGTATTTACGCCGCCGGAAGCATTGGTCAGGAACAGAAATTCCGCGCCCAGCAGCTTCATCAGCCGGATTGGCAACACCACATCGCTGATAGAGTACCCTTCATAATAATGTACCCGGCCCTTCATGCACACCACCGGCACATCGCCCACATATCCGAAAATGAACCGGCCGTCATGTCCCGGTACGGTGGATACGGGAAAACCTTCAATATCCCCGTAGGGTATTTGGGCCGTCACCCGGATCGTATCCGCATAGTCGCCCAGGCCGGAACCCAAAACGATGGCAACTTTAGGGATAAAATCCGTGACTTGGCGAATGCAGGACTCGCATTTTTTCAGCTTTTCATATACGGCAGATGACATGGCAATCTCCTTTTTGGGTGGGGGGGATAAACAAAGACTACGGGCAGAGCAGCGTAAACCTTGCGGTTTCCGTTGTCGCTTTGCTCGTCAAGTTCATAAATAGCCAGCCCCTCGAGCTGGCTCGGGGTCTGGTTTGTAGGTGACGATGCAAGGACTACGGGCAGAGCAGCGTAAACCTTGCGGTTTCCGCTGTCGCTTCGCTCGTCAAATTCATAAATAAACAGCCCTCGAGCTGGCTCGGGGTCTGGTTATTTATGAATTTGACTCTGCCCTACACGCACATTATACCCAATTTATTCCTAAAATGCAATTGTTGTTGATAAAAAGTTTGAACGACCGCTTATTGCGGCCGTCCCTGGTTTTTCCATCTTTTTAATGTGGGAAACAGAGCCAGCATTTCTTTTCTGGCGTCCTCCGGCGTTCGGTCTTGGCCTGTCCGAAACGGGATGCAGCTTTCTATCATCTCCTCCATGGTTTCGTCTTTTCCGAAGTTCCCGTTGGGAAAGCAGTATTTGCAGTAGTCGCTGTTTCTGCTCCCGTCAGCATTTTTTCCGTAATCATTGGCTCCCATTTCCATACCGCAGCTCTGGCATATGGTTTTCATGTCGCTCCTCCTGTCTTCTGTTTTCGTTTCGGAAACAGCGTTTGCGGTATACCCGCCGGTGATTTCACAGACATTGTTGTCCGGATCAAAAATGTGAAAATAGTAATAGCCCTCATGGACTTTCTTAATCTCCGTCATCCTGCCGATCTTCAGCCCCTGCAGTCTCTGATATTCCCTCCTTAAGTCCTCCACCCAGAAATTCAGTACAAACTTGTAGTCTCCGTCCCCATAGTGATGTCCCGGCAGATTTTCCTCATTCATGACGGACAGGCATTTGTTGTCAAAGAAAAATTCCGCAAACTTATTGCCGCAGTTTCTGGTGGACACCCCCATGGACAGAAGCTGCTCATAAAACGACACAGAGGCCTCAAAATCCCTGGCAATCAGATAGACGGATCCCAGATGCAGTTCCTGGGGACGAAGTTTTCCGGCCTCCTCCGGTTCCAGCAGGATACCGTCGGTCCCTACGGAAAACAGTCTGCTCATCTGTATCACTTTGTCAATCTCCGGCAGCGACTGGTCCATCTCCCATTTGGAAACGGACTGTCTGGAAACAGCCAGCTTTTCCGCCAGTTGTTCCTGGGTAAGCCCGTTATTTATGCGAAGCTGCTGTATTCTGGTTCCGATACTCATGATTTTCCTCCTTTGGTTTACTATAACATTTATTGTACCTGCCCGGGAACAAAATATCTACCAAGTATTCTTGGAATTTCCGCAACTGCCGGTTGCATCTCGCAGGGATTTAAACGTCTTTTCTCATGGGATTGACTCCGTTTTTTTCCGCTTCCACGCTGATATCGGGAGCCGGTGCGTATGCAGCAGCTCCCGATTCCATCAGGCTAGATAATGATACAGATCATGCCTCCGTTACTGTCATTGACGATCTTTTGCATGGTATCTTGCAGTTTCACCTGGCACTCGTCCCCTATGGAGGCAATTTTGGTGGCGATGCCGTCATTTACAAGCTGTTCCACGGATTTACCGAATATATTGGTCTCCCAGATTCCCTCTCCCTCATGGTCGGTATTGTTGATGTACTCAATCAAATCCTCCGCCTGCTCCTGGGTGCCCACAATGGGGGCGATCTCCGTCTCAATATTGGCCTTAATCATATGGATGGACGGACTTACAGCCTTGATTTTAACCCCGTATTTATTGCCATGGCGTATGACCTCCGGCTGGTTTAAGACAATTTCGTCCTTCATGGGCATCACCACGCCATAACCCTTCATCCGCACCATGTTCACGGCCTGAAGCACCTTGGAGTATTCCGACTTCATTCTGGCGAATTCCTGCAATTTGGAGAGAAGCTGATACTCGTCCCCGATATCCTCCCCCACCATCTCCGTCAGCATCTCATAATAGTAGGCATCGTCTGCCTCCAACTGGATTCGGACGCAGCCGTCGCTGAGGGAAATCTGGTCCACTTTGGTACGCTTTACATACTGGCTGTCAATGCTGATGGGATGCTCCAGGCAGTCCCGCAGAGTGGTATACTCCTTCATGATCCCCTTCACCCGCTCGATCAGTTCCTGTTTCATCCGATTGTCCCGGGGCAGCATCTCCACCCATTTAGGCATAAAGAATTCTATCACCGATATGGGGAACTCATACAAGACATTCTCCAGAATCTTATGGATATCTTCTTTCTTTAGCTGTTCGCAGTTCACAGGCAGCACGGCGACACCGTATTTATCCTGCATCTGCTCCGCCAGCCCCCTGGTCTCCTCGGAGTAGGGTTTCTGACTGTTTAAAAGAACCAGAAAGGGTTTATGTAATTTTTTCAGGGCCGTGATGGTCCTCTCTTCCGCCGGCAGAAAACTGTCTCTGGGAAGTTCGCCGAAGCTGCCGTCCGTGGTAACTACCAGACCGATGGTGGAATGATCGTTCATAACCTTATCCGTGCCGATCTCCGCCGCCTTGGTAAAGGGAATCTCATTCTCAAACCAGGGGGTTTTCACCATCCGCTCCGCGTTTTCCTCCATGTGCCCCGCCGCGCCGTCCACCATGTAGCCCACGCAGTCAATCAGCCGTACATCCACCTCTACGTCCTCGCTGAGTACCACATGGGCCGCCTCTTTGGGAATGAATTTGGGTTCCGTGGTGGTGATGGTACGCCCTCCGGCGCTCTGGGGCAGTTCGTCCATGGCACGGGTCTTCGCATGTTCATCCTCCATATAAGGCAGGACCATCACATCCATAAAGCGTTTTATAAATGTGGACTTTCCCGTGCGCACAGGCCCCAGCACGCCGATGTAAATCTCCCCACCGGTCCGCTGCTGTATATCATGATAGAGGTCATAAGTATTCATCGAATAATTCTCCATATATAAGAACCTCCCGCCTATACTGGTATATGTATATGCGAAAGGTTCCCAATCCATGAATGCTTATTCTTTTTCCCGCTGTAAAAACAATCCGGCCAGCAACAGCACCGGGAACAGAATCCCGGCCAGAATCCCCTTGTGCAGATCATCTCCAAATGCCTCCGACACAAAGCCCACCAATGTGGGGCCTGCCGAGCAGCCGATATCCCCGCCCAGGGCCAACAGCGCAAACAACGCGGTCCCGCCTCTTTTGATGGAAGCAGTGGCTCTGCTGAACGTTCCCGGCCACATGATTCCCACGGACAGACCACAGACACCACATCCCAGCAGGCCCACCCAGGGAACAGGCACCAGGGAGATGCACAGATAGGATGCCACACAGAGCAGGGCACTCCCTGTCATGAATTTGTCCAATGCCACCTTCTCCCCGTATTTTCCGTAAAAAGCCCTGGCCCCACCCATAAGCAGGGCAAAAAACATGGGACCCGCCAGATCCCCCAGGGTCTTGCTCACCCCCAGCCCCTTCTCTGCGAAGGTGGAGGCCCACTGGCTGACGGAGAGTTCGCTGGCCCCGGCGCAGACCATCATCAACATCAGCAGCCAGAACTGCCGCATTCTGAAAAGTTCCCTGACCTTCAGCCCCCTTTCCCCCTCCTGGATCAGCGGGGCAATGGGAACTCTGGCAAACAGAAGGCCGTTGGCTATGGGCACCGCGGCCCACACCAATGCCAGAATCCACCAGTTTCCGATACCGAATAACCAAAAAAACAGGGTGGATATCAGTACCACTCCCACCTGCCCCCAGCAGTAAAAGGAATGCAGCATGCTCATGGCCTTCTCTTTGTTATCCGTAGGACAGGACTCCATCACCGGACTCACCAGTACCTCCAGCAGGCCGCCCCCCACGGCATAGCATACCACGGAAACCAGCAGACCCGCATAGGCATTGTCCAGCATCCGGGGCAGGACGGTGAGCCCCGCCAGCCCCAGAGCCGCCATGCCATGGGCAATCAGCATGGAAACCCGGTAGCCGATTCTGTCTACAAAAGTCACGGAAACCAAGTCCACTGTAAGCTGTACGGCAAAATTCACCGTGATCAGCAGCGTAATCCGGGACAGGGGAATGCCATAGCTGCTCTGGAATGTGAGAAAAAGCAATGGCACAAAATTGTTCACGATAGCCTGGACGATATACCCGGTAAAACAGGCGTTGACGGTCCACTTATATCCCTTATTCATTTTGCGCAGTCTCCTTACATCATTTAACCGCTCTCCGCATCTATCCTCGGCAGAGCCTCCCTATCCTGAGATGATTTTCCGTTTCGAATATATCCCTGGAGCGCCTTTGCCTCTTCTATATATTGGCGACCACTCTCTTAAAACTCTTCTTGCCCCGCTTTACCACCTTGCCCTCGCCGGCAAAGTCCGCTTTGGTGTACACTGTCTTGATATCCGACACCTTCTCACCGTCTACGGTGACGCCGCCCTGCTCCACTGCGCGTCTGGCTTCGGAGCGGGAAGCGGTAAGACCGGCAGCCGCCACCACGCCGATAATATCAATGGTCCCATCCTTAAAGTCGCCCTCCTGCAGTTCATAGGTGGGCATATTTTCCGCATTGCCCGCGCTGAACAACGCCCTGGCGCTCTCCTGAGCCTTCCGGGCCTCCTCCTGACCGTGTACCATGGCAGTCAGTTCATAAGCCAGAATTTCCTTGGCCTCATTGAGTTTGCTGCCCTCCCAGCCGTCCATGGCCTGGATTTCCTCTATGGGCAGGAAGGTCAGCATCCGCAGGCATTTCAGCACATCCGCGTCCGCCACATTCCGCCAGTACTGGAAAAACTCAAAGGGAGAGGTTTTCTCGGGATCCAGCCACACTGCCCCCTTCTGGGTCTTGCCCATCTTCTTTCCTTCGGAATTCAGCAGCAGCGTAATGGTCATGGCATAAGCGTCCTTGCCCAGTTTGCGGCGAATCAACTCTGTGCCGCCCAGCATATTGCTCCACTGGTCATCCCCGCCGAACTGCATATTGCAGCCATATTTCTCATACAGGCACAAAAAGTCGTAACTCTGCATGATCATGTAGTTGAACTCCAGAAAACTCAGCCCTTTCTCCATACGCTGCTTATAGCACTCTGCAGTGAGCATTCGGTTCACGGAGAAATGCACTCCCACATCCCGGATGAACTCGATGTAGTTCAAATCTCTGAGCCAGTCCGCATTGTTCACCATCATAGCCTTGCCCTCGCCGAACTCAATAAAGCGGCTCATCTGCTTTTTAAAGCACTCGCAGTTGTGGTCGATCTGCTCCGTGGTCATCATAGTCCGCAGATCGCTCCGGCCAGAGGGATCTCCGATCATACCCGTGCCGCCCCCTACCAGGGCGATGGGCCGATTGCCCGCCATCTGCAGACGCTTCATCAGGCAAAGCGCCATGAAATGTCCCACATGGAGGCTGTCTGCCGTGGGATCAAAGCCGATATAGAAAGTCGCTTTTCCATTATTAATCAGTTCCTTGATCTCCTCCTCGTCCGTCAACTGGGCCAACAGCCCTCTGGCTTTTAACTCGTCAAATACTGTCATCTCTTCTCTCCTGTTCTGAATCCTGCAAATCCTGGACACTTCCGGCCGGAAGCTGCTCTATCCGCATTTGTGGACGCCGTTTTTCCAGGCATGTCCGGGATACTGCCGTTTATGGTTCCGCCGGCCCTGCCAAAGACACGGCCCCTTCATGCATATAAAAAGCCCCGTCCCGCAAAAGGACGGGGCCAGCACCCGTGTTACCACCTTTTTTCCCACAAAGCTCACGCTTTATGGCTCTGAGAGTATTCCCGCACGGCACCCCGCCGTCAAAATACCCCGGCCGATATCGGGGCCTGCCGTCAAAGCCTACTCTGCGGGAAAACAATGCATTTCGGTTTGCTGCTCCGAGAGGTATTCCTGTCAGGCTTTATGCGCCTCTCACCATCCGGCGGCTCTCTGTATAAAGCAGATTGACAGTACTCTTTCTCTTCAACGCATTCCAGTCTATTTAAAATCAAGAGCCATTCTACATGATATGAACAAAGATGTCAACCTTTTTTCCCAACTTTGAGAACACATTGCCTATGATTCTATCCCACGGGAGCCAGCCGGTAAATCACAAAGTCATAATACATATAGGAAAACCGAAAAGCCTCCTCCGTGTTATAATAGGGAGCGAAACCTGGCAGATCCCGATCCTCGAAGGCATACAGCCAGATATTCCCCGTCACGTCCTTTAGCTGTTCCCACTGAGTGAACACGGTGGTATTGCGGAACGGAGAAAAGGGAGGCAGATAGCCGTAGGCCATATACTGTTGACCGGGATGGTACACATTCAGATACAGCGTGTGGATGTCCGTGGCCATGATCAGATCCTCCGGCCGGATATTTTCCTGATAAAATGTCTGGTATGCCTCCAGTCCCCCGTCATATTCCAGTTCCAGTTCGGAACGATATTGCAGACCAAAGCACAGCAGGAAAACCAAAAGCACCGCCGCCTTGATTTTGCCGGAGGAAATCTGCTTCATACCCACTGCGTACCACAGGGCCAGAATGCCGAAGCCGGGAAAAACATAACGTCCCAGAAAGCAGGGTGTCACATAGTAGGAAAGCAGGCAGCCCGCCAATGTGGTAATCCCCAGGATGCCCATGCCCCAGGCCGGGATATAAACTCCGCTCCTGCGCATCCCATCCACCGCATAGTAGCCCAGAAACAGGGTGAGCGCCATACCCAGATAAACCACCGGTGTGATGGGGCTGTCCATGGCGGAAAACCATTCCTTGCAATAATCCATCAGGGTATACAGGCCCGGTACAAACGCCTCCTGGTTCGCCCCTGCGGAGGCAATGCGGGACTGCATCTGTCTGCAGATAACCAACAGCCAGGCCCCATAACCGGCCGCCACCGCCAGCCCGCTTCCCAGATACCATTTTATACAGACATATTTTTTCTTCCAAAGCAGTGCCCCCAGCAGGAGCAGGTACAGCAGAAAGGTCTGAACCATGGTAAAGGTATGACTGTAGACACTGCCCAGGGCGCACAGACTAAACAGAACCCACTTTTTTCCGGAAGCTTCCCTGGCAAGGCCGCAGGCCAGCAGCCCGGCGGCGGTGAAAAAGAACAGCCCCATGGCATACATCCGGGCATTGCCGGCCTGTATGCACATACTGGGCATCAACAGGGAAAACAACATAAAGTATACCGCCGTCTGCTCGTCATACAGCTTTTTCACTCCATATTTTCCCAGAAACAGATAGGCTGTCATAAAAAGCAGGGAAAACAGCTTGATGGAAAAAAAACAGGTTCCCCCGCCGCACAGGGTATAGAAGCCTTTCAGCAAAATGTAATAAAATGGAGCATGGACATCCTGGGACGTGATCTCCACCAGTTCCCCCAAAGGACGGGAGATCAGCGCCGCCGTGTACCCTTCATCGTACCACAGATTGTCGGTAACACAGAGCGGCCCCCAGAGCAGCAGCCCCGCAAAAGGAAGTATTTTCCATAAAATATGCATTATATTTTCTGATTTCACAAATTTCACAAACTTCATTTTTCTTCTTCGCCTTCTTTGCTTATACAAATTCCGTCACTTTCTCTCATCCAGATACATCTGCACCCTTTTCTGGATGGTTCTGGCCGTATCTTCCACCCCTCGGTGTCCCGCAAAACAGGCGGCCGCCTCCTCCTGTACCATATCCCGCACCAGGTCCAGTTCTGTCTCATAGGGGCTGCTGCCTTCCGCCACCTGCAGAAATTCCGTCAGGTAGGAACTGCCATCGGGCTTTCCTTCCAGCACGGTGACGGATCTGTCTCCATGCCGGAACACGGGCACCGGAGCAGGGAAATTATATAGTTCCATCTGTTCTTTGACACAGTCCCGAAGCACATCCTCCCTCACCCAGCCGGTACTGTATAACCGCTGGGATTTGTAGCCCACCAGGCTGTGCAGAAAATCCTCCGCAATTTCCCGATGCTCCCCGAAAGCATTCACCGCCACACAGCCGTCATAGGCCATGGCAAGATGCCCTGACTTCCCCTCCGTGGGATACCCTGCCTCATGAATCCCTTCTCCCAGCAGAGCTAATTTCCGACTGACCTCCATAAGGTTCCCCTCTGCCTTAAAGGCCAGGATTTTTCCTTCCAGAAACCGCTTCACCATTTCATCCTCTGTAAGATCGGCACTGCCCTGTGCAGTCTGCTGGCATCTCCTGCAAAGTTCCAATACCCGGCAAAACGCTTCCGTATCAAAATAACATTTTCCCGCCTGCAGATCCACCAGAGAGGAACGCCCCAGATTGGCCAGCACCAGATCATTAAGCATAGCAGAAGCTCCCTTGCTGCCATAGGAGGAATCGGAATACCATTCCACCGGATTTCCCTCCCTCTCCCGCTGTTCCAAAATTCCCAGCACGTCCTGAAGAGACCAGGTATCCCCCTGCCACACCTGATCGGAGACCAGCATTGTAGAAAAAGTGGCATCACAGGCAATGCCGTACAGGCCGTCTTCTATCTGTCCCTTTTCCAACACAGCAGGAAAAATCTTCTCCTTATCAGCGGCGGTCAATACAGCAGACAATTCCGCCAGCGCACCTTCCCTTTGAAAGGCCAAAAGTTGTTGCCGGTTCACCAACAGCAGATCCGGCCCTTCCCCCTGGGAAATCTGAGCCAGGACGCGGCTCTGCTGTGATTCGGTATTCTCCTGACGCTCCGCCATCTCAATGACCACGCCCGGATGCCGCCTCATATACTCGGACACGCAGGTTTCTATATAGTCGTTTGCCCAGGTAAGCAGTTCCAGCCGGATCACCACCGTCTCTACCACGCGATTCGTAAATCCGTAGATGAAAGTTCCGTCCTCCTGCCGGAATACGGCGTATACCTCTCCCTCCGCTCCCTCCAGCATACCGTCGCAGTTCATAAAGTTCAGATTTTTTCCGTCATATAAAAGTTCACAGACGCCCTGCAGCCCATCCCAGCGCAGCAACTTTCCGTTTTGTCCATACACAATGTCTCCGTTTGAACAAATCAGACAGTTTTGCAGAAATTTATACTCTCCCTGGTAAAGCAACTTGTTCCCCTGTTCGTCATAACCCAAAACAGCCAGACTCTGCTCCTGAGAATCTCCACAGGCATACAGAGGTCTGCCATCCTGCATTTTTCCCATATAATTCAGCGGAATCCCCGAGCCTCCCGGGGCCTCCAGCACCGTCAGCAGACGGCCGTCCCGGTCAATCACGCCCACCCGCCCCATGGTACTATCGCCTATATAACATCGGCCTGCGCCATCACATCGGCCTCCCGAAAGCTGCATATTATCCTCGGACAAAAGTTCAGCCTCCTGCAGGGCCGGAAGCAGATCCAGCACCTCCTCCACCTGCCCTTCCCTGTCTGTCAGGGCTCTGTAATAGTGTATGATCTGTCCCTGGGCATCCCATTGCTGCAGGAACAAAGATACCCTTCCTTCCCACAGGTCCATTCCGTTGATCCATGCCCGGTTATCTCCAAAGGCTTCCAACAGGGACTGCACCTCTTTGTCTGCTCCCACCGTCGCCTGCAATTGCCATTTTTTCAGAACAGATTCCGTACCATGTACATCTGTAGACGCCCAATACAAAGTATGCCCAAATTGTTCTCCCTGCTCCGTGACCAGATCCTCCAGCACATAGTAGCAGGAACCATCCACTGCGCTGAAAGAATAATAGAAATCCGCATTTGCAGTATCCGGCAGAGAGACCTCCAGGCAGTCCGCCACATTCCAGGATGCCACTTCTCTCTGGGTTTCGGACGCTTCCACAGATCGGGATTTTGGCTCTCCCTTTCCACAGCCGCAAAGGACCGCCAACAATAAAAGCGCAGTTCCCTGCGCCGCCCTGCATATGATTCCTTTACCGATTATGCAATTTGGTTTCATGGATCATCCCCCTTGGTCATTCACTATGACGCCTTTGGTTCTTTATTTAAATTATAACGAAAAACCATGGAATCTGACAAGAACAGGAGGTTTAAGACTTGTTTAAGATATGTTTAAAATTTGCTTAAGAAAAGCTAAAAACAGGCGGAAGTTCCATTCGGATAGACTTCCGCCCTGCTTCTTATTTATTTGCCATCAGTGTAACCATAGCCCTGTTCAGGCCGTCCACCGTGAGTTTGTACATGGGAAAAAGCTGCTTCACCGCAGTCTCCGCCTCCCTCCAGGGAGCATGTCCCGGGGCCATTTTGGGATTGAGCCAGACCACTTTCTTGTACTTGCGCTTCACCAGCTGCAGCCACTCATAGCCTGACAACCCTTCATTGGGACCGCGGTAGTTGCCGCTGGTGGAATAAAGTTCCTCCGGCGCCATGGCGGCGTCCCCCACGATAATCACTTTATAATCGCTGCCCACATTGCGGAACATCCACTCCGTGTCCACCCAATCCCCGTTCTCACACTCCGGGGTCTTGTACAGCTTGCTGTATATACAGTTGTGGAAGTAATAAGTCTTTACATCCTTATAATGATTTGACTTGTGTACCGCCTGAAACAGATCGTTGAGCAGACTGCTGAAAGGGATCATGGTACCCCCGGAGTCCATGAGAAGCAACAGTTTTACCGCATTTTTCCGGGGCTTTTTCATGACGATCTGCAGACAGCCGCCATTGTTGCAGGTCTTGTCCACCGTGCCGTCTATATCCAGTTCCGTCTCAGGAATGTCCAGTCTGCTGGAAAACTGCCGCAGCCTGCGAAACGCAAGCTGAAACTGCCGATTATCCAGTACCCGGTCATCCCGGAAATCCCGGTACTTGCGGGCACCCACCACGGCAAAGGCGGACTGGTATCCGGTCTTACCTCCCACCCGTACGCCCCCCACATTGCCGCCCATATTGCCAAAGGAGGTCTTGCCCATGGTACCGATCCAGAAACTTCCCCCGTTGTGTTCCTCGTTCTGGTCTTTCAGCCTTTGCTTGAAAGTCTCCTCCACCTGTTCCTTGTCCACATGGATGTCCTCCATCTGGTTTAAGTGGCTGCGGGCCTCCTCATGGGCCAGTTCCATCATATCGGATTTATCCAGCCAGCGAAGCATCTGAGCCCCCACTTCCGTTTCCTTCTGAGCCGCTTTAAAACACTCCTCAAATGCCATGTCAAATTTATCGAAATCCGTCTCGCTTTTCACCAGAATCATCCGGGCCACATGATAAAACTGCGTCAGAGAACTGCCGCAAAGCCCCTGATCCAGCGCTTTCTGCAGGGTAAGCCACTCTCCCAGTGTCACCCGAAGCCCTTTCGCCCGAAGACTATCAAAAAAATTTATGAACATCCGGTATCCTCCCGCTATAATCTATTTGCCTTACCAATTCTCTCGTACTCTTTTATGCCATATGTTATATTCTAGCATATCCTTGCCGGCAATTCCAGACATAGAGGAAACTTTTATTTGCTTCTCTTTCTCCTCATCCCCTGCTCTTTCCCAGACGCATCCGAACCAAAATGCTTTTATCATGGAACACCGGGTTATCACAGCCCACACCAATGAAATCCTCACCGAACATGTCAAACAGATTACTTACCAGAGTAAATTCCGGCAGCCTGCCCAGCAGCCTTTCTCCGTCACAGAGATACCCAAGCTGTACCGGCATGACCCACTCTCCTTTTTCATTGAATCCGCCTCCGCCATATCGAATCGGAACGACGGACAAGCTGCCATTCAGTAATTCCCTGACGGTCTTGTCACTGCATTTGATGCGCAGATTTACATTGCCGTTATACGGAAGGTCAGCGCAGGCACTGCAAGCGCTGCCGGTGTGCTCCACTCCATATTTCCGGGCAATTCTCTTATCCGCATACCCCCGCAGCACCACACCGTTCTCAATATAAAGCAGTCTGTCCCCCTTCTGAACGACACCTTCGCCGTCAAAAAACGGGGTATTCCAACACTCTGCGTCAGATACGTCATGAGCCAGACTGAAATGCTCCGCAAACAACTTTTCCCCCAGCCTGCCGGAGAGCAGAGAAGTACCCAGACAAATGCTCTCCGCATTCAGGCTTCCCGCAAGAAGGCTCAGCAAATCATAATACCGCATCTGGACAAGAATTTCCTTGGGAAAATCCCGGGACAGCCCAAAGGCAGTCAGATAATTATCTGCCATGGCACGGAACTTTTGCATATCAAAGTCCCGCTGCCCTATGGAAAACCAGCCATCATTCAGTTCCCGGCTCTCCTTATGCTTAAAAGAAAGGCGGAACTCCGTTGTGCAGTCCCGACTGCTGTAATCCAATCCCCTGTCATTCTCCTGTCCGAAGCACAGAATTGACTGCGCAAAGCCGCCGTTCAAAGTAAACTCCGGAAATTCGGAATGCACATATTCCAGCGCTTCTTCGGTATATTCCATCAACTGACGATTCGTGAGTACTCTCTCAGTCATATCGCGGCTGCGCACGCCGGTCTCCAACGTGAAAGGATAGGGCCTGTTCAGTGCCAGATTCTGCCGGGCTCTGGCATATCCCTCCTCATCACTTATCTCACCCTGCTGGAAATGTATGCCCAGAATCCCTTCTTCCTGTACTCTGAAAGTATTTATCAGCGTGTTTCCTCTTCTAAAAGAATCAATCCTGTTCTCCTCTATTGACACGGCGGACACATTGATCCTCATGGTACATTTTTCCCTCATCCCCAGGCCCTCCTATTTCTGCTCTGTTCAGGATACCGCATATTCGAAGAATCAGTTGACTGTAAGCCGCCTGACTCTGATGGTGGGACCACCTGCGGACACCTGCACAGTCTGACCGCCTTTGCTGCAGCTGAAATTATCAAATATTTCCAGATCATCTCCCACGGCGTCAATATCAAATAAAGTCTGGAACACGCTCCCTGTAATCACATTGACTCTGATCGGCTGGCAGATTCGGCCATCCCGGATCCGATAACACAGGTCAGGCTGCATGGTAAATGTGGAAGAACCCATGCCATAATTGATACTGTAAATATAGAGGCCGTCCTGCACGCCCCGTAGAATCTCTTGGGGCGCATCTCCCCCTGCCGCCATATAAGTATTGGTCATCCGCACCATGGGGACGCCCTCTCCGTCAGCCCGGGAATTCCCGGTAACTTCCTCCCCCAGGGACCAGGCAGACTTGCTGTCATGCAGTCTGCCTGTCAACACCCCCTCCCGGATCAGCCAGGTTTCCCGGGCCTGGTTACCTTCGTCATCATAGGGCGTATAACCGTTATGCCGCAGGCTTCCGTCGTCACAGATGGAGACTTTCTCATTTCCCACTTTTTTGCCCAATACCCATTCTTCCCGCAAGGCTCTGTCATTCAGCATATAATCGGATTCGCTCTTGTGCCCAAAACTCTCATGAGTGAACAGCGCCGTAGCAGCGGGAGCCAACACACAGACATAATCACCAGGCTCTATGTCTTCCGCATTTCTGGCATAGTCCAGATACCGCCCCAAAGCCTCCGTAATCTCCTGCTCCCGCCCCCGCAGTCTGTCGAAAGTTACCTCCTGAATATTTTTACCTCCCCAGGTAGTGACGCCCTCCACCTCAAAGGCGCTTCCCACCCACACACTGCAGCGCTGCATATCCTGCACGATTTCCGCGCCTTTGCTGGAATAATATTCCTTAATCCTATGTGTACTGTAATAATTGCCTCCATAGGATCTCAGTTCTTCTATGGACTGATCCACGCAGGAGGAAATATAACGGGCCACCAGTTCTTCTCTCTGCCCGGGCGTGACTTTCCGCAGATCTGTCTCTCCTTCGCAGTTCAATATTCGGGCCCTGTGACTGCCGAAGTTTATAATCGCCGGATGCAGATAAATTTTTTCATTTCTTTGGGCGAGATCAGCCAGATTGTCAATCTCCTCCTGGATTCGATTCCGTTCATTGATGCTGCAGGTATACCACATATTACCGTCAAACACCCGGATCAGGATGCTGACAGTCTGAGAATGATTGTTGCATTCCACCTCGCCGTTGACCGTACAATAATTTACATAGTCGTTGGTTTCTATCCGTACATCCGTAAACAGATTCTTTGGAAAATGAAACATTTCCGTTCCCCCTATCCCTTATTCACAATTCCTTGCTGCAATATTGCATATCCCTATTCTAACATATTTCAATCGGAATTTCCACGGACAACAAAACAGCCATCAGGCAGCCGCAGCCCCGAAGGGAGCGGCTGCCTGATGGCATTTTCAGCAGTGCTTTTCCACGATAGAGGCCATTTGGGCCCATTTTTTCTCCATGTCCGCAACCAGCTTAAACTGCGTTCTGGCCCGGTCCAAATTATGATTCTCCCGATGCACCTTAAAGTACACATCTCCCTCCAGGAAATCCGCCAGGAAACGGAGACCGCACTCATAGGTCATAAGTTTTGCGCCCATGGGAAGCATCTCCACTTCCCGTTGGGTGAGTTTCCCGCCGCAGCCCTTTAGAAAGCCTTCTGTAAAGGCGTCAAACAAATCCAGATCCAGCTCCACCCGGCTTAAATCTCTCTCGTCCTCAGCCCCCGTATTGGCCCCGAAGCGGATGGAATCGCCGAAGTCATAAAGGGAGAGACCGGGCATCACCGTATCCAGGTCAATAATGCACAAGGCCCTTCCGGTGGTCTGATCAAACAGGATATTGTTGAGTTTGGTGTCGTTGTGGGTCACCCGCAGCGGCAGTTCTCCCCGGTCCAGCAAATCTGTCAAAGTCGCTGCTTCCCCCTCCCTGGCCAGAGCAAATTGGATCTCTGGACCGGCCAGAGCCGCCCTTCCCACCCGGTCCTCTTCCACCGCTTTCCGAAAATCCCGAAAGCGCGAGGGCGTGTTGTGGAAATTGGGAATGGTCTCGTGAAGCTGCTTTGCGGGAAACTCAGCCAGCATTTTCTGGAAGTTGCCAAAAGCGGCCCCGCCATCCCGGAAATTCCGGGCGCTCTCCACCTTTTCCAGACATTTTGTCCCCTCCACAAACAGGAACACTCTCCAGAAATTATGACCGGCGTCCTCATAGTAGCTGGCGCCTCCCACTGTTCTCACCACGTTCAGCGTTTCCCTGGACGGGTCGCCTCCCTGAGCCTGAAGCATTTTTCGCAGATAGTCGGTAACACCCACCACATTTTCCATTAACAACGGCGGATTTTTAAAGATATTGTGATTCATCCGCTGTAAAATATATCTCTTTTCTTCGCCGTTTTCAGTCCGAAAAACAGCCAGATAAGTATCATTGATATGTCCGTTTCCATAGGGCCGTATCTCTTTCAGGCAGCCTTCCACGGCAAACTGCCGCAGCGCTTCCTCTGCCCCGGGATAATTCAGGTTTTCTTCCGTCATAGTTTTTCCTCGCAATCTACCCATACCATTTCCATGGGAGCCATGTCCAGATGCCGCAGGATTTTGCCGTTCACATACAGGTCTGTCTGCCTGGGCTCTCTGGCATTGTTGATCACCGCGATCTTCCCGGTCTTTTCAAAATAGGCCGCTTCCGTGTCCATATGGGTGACATAAAGTTTCCGCATCTCCTCTTCCCGATGGGCCGCAAAATACAGGGCCCGCAGCAAAATGCGGCAATTCTGGGGAGAATAGGGCAAGCCAGTGAAATAGACGCTCCGTCCCCTGCCATACTCGTTTACAATCAAGCGGCAGTATTTTCCATCCATATCCAGCACCTGGCAGTTCTCTCCCTGGGCGTAGACCCGGCTTTTACCTTCACCGAAGTCAATCTCGCCCGGCGTATCCTCAAGGATGAAATGTCTGCGGTTCTCCTGGTTATATTTGTCCGTACTCATGGAAAAGCCCAGTTCCCTGTCCGCTCCCAGCACATCGCTCAACTGGAAGTACCGGCCCTGATACTGGCAGGCGCTGGGCTCACCCACGCCGATAAAGCCGCCGCCCTGATCCACAAATTTACGGATGGCGCACACCACCTTCTCGTCCTTCCAGTTTTCCGCTCCGCTCCAGGAAGTGTAGGCGTCTCCGGCATTGATAAGTACCCTGATATCTGGGTCTATACCCTGCCTGATCTGATCGAAAGTCAAAAACTCCACATTCACCGGCATTCCGCTCAGGCATTCGATCACTCCCACATAGGAATAAATTTCCCTGTACCACAGGGCATGATGTACCTGGTTGGACATCCATCTCCTGATATTGCCCCAGCAGTTCAGAATACCCACCTTGAAAGGAGCCGTATAAGCCCTGGTTCCCTGCATATTCTCATGGATCTGCCGGAATTCCTCCACCACCCGGCCGATCTGGTCGATAAAGCCCGGCCACTCCGATGCCAGCTTCAGATAACCGCCGTATCCGATCCGATCCAGCGGGGAGCGCAGAATAGCCCTTCTGGCCTTGAGCCAGTTGTCCTGGGCCTCCCCGATGGGATCTCCCCCTTCCGTAAACACATCCGGGAAGAAATAGGGCAGCAAACGTCCTTCTCTGTATTTGACTCCCTTTATATCCGAAATCATCCGCAGAGTCACCCCGTCTCCCACGGAACCCACCACGGCATCCAGGCCGATGCTGTCAAAATATTTTCCATAGGGCTCCGTGCCGATCCAGTGATCCCCCAGAAACATCATGGCTTCCTTGCCGTAACCATGCACAATGTCCACCAGTTCTTTGGCCAGCTTACACACTTCGATCTGCTGGAACTCCATGAAATCCCGGAACTCTTTGGAGGGCACCCGGAAAATGGAATTATGATAGCCCTGATCCACGATATACTCGGGACGGAAAGGATACCCCGCCCATTTTTCAAACTGCTCCAGAATATAGGGACTGACGCTGGCGCTGTAGCCAAACCACTCCACAAATTTTTCCCGCTTCTGGTCGTCAAAGGTCAGGGTGAACTGGTGAAAAAAGGTGGTAAAACGCACCACATCCACATGGGGATTCTCCTGGCACCATTTCCGCAATTTCTCTTTGACATAAGCCTGGGTCTTGGGCTGGCGCACATCAAAGGTAAGCTGATGGGGCGCGTCCTTCCAGTCGTTGGTGATAAAATTGTACATATGTACCGGGTCCCAGATCAGAAAAGCCAGGAAACTCACCGTATACTGGTGATAGGGAACAGTCCGGATCACCACTTCTCCGGATTCCTCCTCATATTCCCACTGATCCACAGGCACCACTTCTCCCGTGGTTCTGTCCACCACCTCCCACCAGCGCTTGGGGGAGTCAATGGTATTCACCTTCAGCTGCTGGGTGTGGAAACCCTTCATAAGTTCTATTCGAAGCTCGCTGCCCCTGGCCGTCACCCGGTCGCTGATCAGATACTCCTGTTGGATTTCCTCCGGATTTTTCATAGCCCAGTCATTGTCTTTTCTGGTGGTATAGTAAGTGGCGTAAATCTTTGCGTCCTGGCTTAAAAGTTCCTCCGGCATGGTGGTGCCGTCGCAGTCCCGCAAAGCGTCCGCCCCCAGCAGATTCTTTAAACGTATGGTCTCTTCCACCATATCCACATCGGTGGGCAAGGTCAGTCTGCCCTTATTCTCCATATTCATTCCCACTCCCATCCGCCTGCTCCCCGCAGGCAATCAACCAGTTATAATAAAGTGTCATTGAAACTTCCGATTATATAAGTATAGGAGAAGCAATATCCCTGCCAGACCCACCAGCATGATGGACAGCCCGGCCGGTCCGATCATGCGCTGCCCGATCATCACCAGGGCCACACTGACTATAAAAACCGCTACGGAAAGCAATCTGGTTATCCATTTCATATGAGTTCCTCCTTTACCCCTTTAATCCGCCAAGGCTCATACCCTGGGTCAGCTTTTTCTGTACCATGATGTACAGGATCAGCGTGGGCAGCATTACAATGACCAGTCCTGCGTACAGCTGCCCGTAGTTGGCCGCCGCCTTCTGAGCCTGCATCAGCTGCATGAGGCCCACAGGAAGCGTTTTTGCATCCGAGGTGAGCAGGGTCATGGAGATGATGTATTCATTCCAGAAGGACAGGAAATTAAACAAAATCACGGTGATAATACTGGGCAGCGCCATAGGCATCATGATCCGGATCATGGTCCGGAAATAGCCGCTGCCGTCCACATAGGCCGCCTCCTCGTAATCCTTTGGAATGGTGACAAAGAAGCCGGACAGCAGGTATATGGTGAAGGGAAGCGCCGTGGACGCATACACCAGGGCCACCACAAAGAGATTGTTCAGGAAAAAGCCGGAACCTCCCAAGTTTCTCAGCAGTTTGTCCGCATCCACGAACATCAGGAAAATGGGCACCACAATATAGTTCACATTGATGAACAGGCCTCCCATGAACATCACATTGATCAGCTTACTGCCCCGGAAGCGGTATCTCGCCAGCACATAGGCCGCCGGCAGCGCCACCACCAGCAATATGGCCAGCGCCAACGCGGTCACCAGCACCGAATTCAGAAAGTACTCTCCCATCTTGGCCTTCTGGAAAGCGTCGATAAAATTCTGAAAATAAAAGCCCTTGGGCATGGTCCAGGGATTCCCATAGAACTCGGAGTTTTCCTTGACGGACGCCAGGAATACCCAGGCCACGGGCACCACAATGCTGACGGCCAGCGTCAGCAAAGCCACATAAATGAACAGCCTGTATAAGGTGTTGAAGCTCATTTCTTTTTTCTTTTTCATTATACTCCCCCCTTAAAACTCCAAAGGCTCCCTCTTGGTGACAAAGTTAATCAGTGCCGACAGGCCGAAGGAGAACAGGAATACCACCACTCCCACTGCCATGCCATACCCATAAGAAGAATTGGTATACGCCTGTTTATACATATAACTCAGGAAAACTTCCGTAGCCCCGTCCGGACCGCCGCCGGTCAGCGCCTTGACGAACAGAAAACTCAAGTTGATGGAACTGATCACGAAAAAGGTCAGGGTCGTCCTGACATTGGTCCAGATCAGCGGCAGGGTGATGGAAAAGAACTGCTGGACCCTCCCCGCCCCCTCCAGGTTCGCCGACTCATAGAGGCTCTCCGGCACGCTGGCCATGCTGGCCATATACATGACCATGTAGTAGCCGATGGCCTGCCAGATCATGGCAATGGCCAGACTGTAGATCACCAGCTTCTGTTCCCCCAGCCAGAGGATGGGAGGCTTGCCGTTCCCCCGGAAGATACCGATTATGCTGTTCAGCAGCCCGTTGTTGGGATCATAGATGGCCGAGAAAATGGCCGAAATCACCACCACGGACAGGATGTTGGGAATGTAAAACACAATCCGATAAAAATTTTGGCCCTTGATCTTCTCTCTGGAAAGAATAGCCGCGAACACCAGCGCGAACGCCATGGTAACGATGGTGACGCAAATAATCAGGAGGATGGTATTCTGGAAGGAGCGGAAAAAGTTCATATCCTCCATGAGTATCTTGAAATTGTTAAGTCCCACAAAGGTCTTATTGTTGGAATAGCCTCCCCACTTATACAGCGACATCTTAAACACATTAATGGTGGGGATCAGCATGAAAATGATAAACAGTATGACCGCCGGTGTCACACAAACCCCGATAAAAACGCTTCTCGCTCTGCCCCTTTTCATTTATACCTCCTTAATAAAAGTGCTCCAAAGGCAGAAGCCTCCGGAGCACCCTTCTGGCACTTATTCCATTGCCGCTCTCAGTTTGTCGCTTACTTCTTCGACGGCTGCCTGCCACTGAGCTACAGTCTTATCTCCGCTCACGATGCTGTTGACGGTCCCGCACAGGGTGTCCAGCATATTGACGCCCTCTACCGGGGCTGTGGCGGCAAAACCGCCCATAACTGCGGTGGCGCCATTGTCGTAGATGCTGTAGAACATCTTGTTGTCGCCTTCCAGATAATCGCTTACACCTTTAACGGGCTGGATTGCGGTGGCTTTGGCAAAAATCTTGGCCGCCTCATCAGAGTACATATAAGCCACGAACTCCTTGGCCAGATCCTGATTCTTGGCCGCTGAGGGAATCCACATCTGCTCAAACCAGCAGAAAGAGCAGCCGGCTCCGCCTTCGTTTACTGCAGGGATGGCCATAAAGCCCCACTCAAATCCTTCCGCCCTGGGCGCTTCTGCCATCTCTCCGGGCAGCCAGGTGCCGTTGGGACAGAAGATTGCCTTATTGTCCAGAATCAGCTGCTGATTCTTGGTAAAGTTGTCGTTGTTGGCATTGGCCACGGTGGTGCTCTCCGTATATCTGCCCAACTGCTCGATCAGATTGAATACTTTGGAAGCATTTTCGCTCTCCCAGATACCGTCCTCATAGGTCATGCAGCTGTTGAAGAACTCGGGACCGCCTGCGGAGGACAGAGTGGCGTATGTAAATGCGTCAAAATATCCCGTGGTAGGGTAGGTGAACAATGCGATACCCTCAGCCGCCGCCTTGTCGCCCAGCGCCCACATCTGTTCCCAGGTGGTGGGGACTTCCCAGCCTTTCTCCTTGAACAGGCCCGCGTTGTAGAACAGGCCGCAGGGGCTGTAGAACATGGG
>ERZ808054.398-NODE-398-length-43706-cov-18.908387_pt1 | contig 43706 bp, 80 predicted proteins | sample MGYA00380201_ERZ808054 | MGnify/ENA primary metagenome ERZ808054 (study PRJEB31490, sample SAMN06133419) | mouse gut metagenome | isolation source: Z5_2 | host: mice | place: China: Chengdu | collected 2015-05 ...
GGAAAGCTTGACGCAAGCAAGGTAACAGGCGCAACAACCGTAACAGAAATAGGCTATGCCGCAGACGCAAGGCAGTTGAACCCTGCGGTTGCCGGGAGTTTGGCGGGAAAAGTGAAAAACACAGAAGAAATGGTAAAAGGCTTACATTCTGTTTTTGAAAAATACTACAGCGGAAATAGCGTTTCTGAATTTATAGAAAATCTCGTAAATGATATTTATGAGAATCGAGAAAGCGGAATGTACATGATTTGCGGGGGATGGTCTGGTCATGATGCAGCGATAACATATGCGGGGAAATTTAGCTCTTATGTTTCTGCAATTGTTTCTTTTCGAGAATCACTTTATTTCGCAAGAAGAAATGGAGATTTTCTCACAGTAAACAGTTTAAGCGCTGTAGATATTTTTCACAAAGAGTATTAAAAAGAAGGTGATAAATATATTTTTGCAGAACAACGGAATAAAAAAATTTATTACGAGTCCCGTTGACTCGTTCTTGAACAGGAAAAGTAAAAACGCGATCGCAAACAACGCAGTCGCAGAAGCGATAGAACGGATCGAACAGGACATAGAAAGGTTAGAAGGATTAAAAGCCAGCCTGACGCAATCCGGTAGCGTGCAGCTTTCTAGTGCTTCGGACGTGACAGACAGTACAGGCATGGCGCTTCCGGTTACCGAAAAGAACCCGACGATCGATGGGACGCTGGCAAACGAATTGCAAAAAACAAAAAATATGGCGGATCTTTTTTGCAAGCGCCTTGGACAAGGTTCTTTAGAAAAAAGGTTTCTCTGGGACTTTGGAGACCACCAGTTTCTTCATAATATATTTGAATATATTCCGGTTATGCCGGATACTGCAAATTATTTGTTTCTTCTGGTTTCGGATAGAGAAAAAGTTTATGGGGTTGCTGCTTTTCCAGTAGACTATACAAGTAGAATCTTCGCCTGGAAGCACACTGATATGGTGTGGAACTCTTACAGCCCAACAGAAATACATTCTTAGAAGGAGGAAACATGTCGGTATATATACAGAAAAACGGAACGCCCCAGCAAATGTGGGGGGGGGTATAACCCAAAAGTTGTTGGATCGCATACAGGCACTTGAGGACGAGCTTCAATCCGTAAAGGACGAGCTTGCACTGTCGGGAATCGAGCTGGAAGCATTAAAAGCAAGCAGGGCAACGCCAAGCGCCTACGGGCTTGCAAAGATTTGTCCTGTGGACGTTGCGGATGTGACAGAAGCTAATGGGATGGTTCTTGGGGCTTTTGAAAAGAACAAGAGTTTTAAAGGGTCGATTGCCAACCAAGTTCACAATATTGAAAATTCTATATCCATAAAAAGAAATACGGCGCTTTTGTTTTCGACTTACGCAACTGTAGCAGGAGGGATCTTGACAACAACTAGTGCTCCTGCCCCGACAACAGGATACAGTTTAGACATTTTATCTATAGATTTATACGGAGAAAGACTTCTAACAAAAGATGAAATAAGTAAATTTAATATTTTGATTAGAAGTGGTGGATTTATTTTGACTTCTACAGACGAAACAATTAAAAATCTTGCAGGAAACAGAATTTTGATTCTTGGATATTCGTTTATATAAGAAAGAAGGTAAAAAATGGGAATGTATTACCAAAACCACGGGATTGCCAAACAATTCGGGGGGGGCATAAATCAATCCGTGCTGGATCGGATTGATTCGCTAGAAAGCGAATCGCAAAGCTTGAAAACAGAGCTTGATCAGACTAGGAGGGAGCTGCAAGAATTGAAGTCTGCTAGGGCTACGCAAAACACCTATGGACTATCGAAGATATCGGGCTCTTCTTCCGTTACAACGGACGATGGTCTTGTGCTTTCGACAAAAGAGAAAAATGCATCTATTTCCGGCACTCTTGCAAATCAAATATTACAGGCAAAAAATGAAGCGAACAGAATAAAGGTGCATAGAGTCGAAATAATGGCTAATTTTGTAGATGGAAGAGCGTTTTTTAATTATAACATAAAAGAACATGGCTTTTCCGGTGTGAGCGGTGTCTTTGCAAATCTTGTAGCTACAAATGATACATGTGCCGTTTCCATTACAAACGGAATTGTAGAAAACTATGGAATCGTAATTGAAATTTTGCGCGGTACATATACCACCGAACGAAAAGCATGGGTTACGTATGTAGGAATTTAAAGAAAGGAAAACAATGATAGGATTACAACAAAACGGAAAATTAAAACCGTTTTGTCCGGGGGGGGGTACTTGACGATGTACTTTCTATGGACAGTGAAAACGGTGTAAAAAACAGGGTTATAGCCGCAGAAGCGCAAAGACTGGAGCAGTTGATCCAGCAGGCAAACCAATTGATCCAACAGATCCAGGAGTCGAGGGCTACGCTGGAGCAATTCGGATTAGTGAAAATTTCCGGGTCAGATACAGTGACGGAGGACAACGGACTAGTCCTGTCGGCAAAAGAGAAAAACCCGGCGGCGCCAGGAAGCATGGCAAGAAAAATGTCCACTTTGCAATCTGGCATAGACGACCTAAGGATATCGAGAATAGCCAATGCGAACATCAAGGATATAGCGGAAATTTTCAGCTACAGGACAGGAGAGCTTGCGCTGTTTTGCAATTGGGGACAATCTTCTCTTTGCCCTGTAAATTACAGCATGGTTCTTCGCATACCGAACTATGATGCAAGGGGAGCAAAGTGCCTTTGCCTTCACAGTGTTGCAGTTTGGGTTGGAGAACTAACGTTTGCAACCAAGACAATTTCGTGGACAAGATTAGGAGCGTAAAAAATGATTGGGATACAAAATGAAGGAGCACTGAACGTTTTACAGTCGGGGGGGGGTAAATAAGAACCTGCTAGACAGGATTGTCTTTCTTGAGGAAGAGGTTTCACGGTTGAAACTAAAGCGGGCAGGGAAAGCTGATTACGGGCTTGCGAAAATATCGGACGCGGTAGATATAACCACGGATGACGGGCTTGTTCTGGGATCGAAAGAAAAGAACCCAGCGCTTCCGAATACATTAGCGCACGACATAGGTTCCGTGAGGTCTCTGATAAACAGCCAAATATCAGACATAAACGCGACCGTTATAACCAGGTCAAACACGGGAAGCGTGACGATCACAGAGGGGTACAAAGATATAGAGTGCTGCAAACTAACGAATTTGCAGCCTGGATTTTATCTTGTATATTCCCATGTTTGGGTCAGCCATTATCAATATGCGGTAGCAAGCGACATGTTTTTGAACAATTCCCTTCTTTGTGCGCTGACATTTCCGGGAGGATCAGACAACAGGTATTGGTGCAGGATAGTTGGAATATCAACGTGCAGCATCGCATCAACATCGGATGTTCTAAGGGCGAATTTAAACGTTGGGATTCCCGCTGGCACAAGCGTCCCGGGATCTTGCATGATAACTGCTATTAGGCTAAAGAAATAAGGAGGAAAAATGATAGGAATACAAAACAATGGAATCCTTACCCAATTGCAATCGGGGGGGGGGTAAATCAAGGCTTATTAGACCGCGTGGCTTCCCTGGAAAGTGAGCTTGCGGAACTAAAACAGAAAAAATCGAGTGCGACAGGGTACGGGCTTTCAATGATATCCGACTCTGCATCAGTGACCGTTGATGACGGGCTTGTGCTAAGCGCCAAGGAGAAGAATGCGGCTGTTGATGGGTCGATCATGCAAAAGATTGAGCAGATAAGGAATATGCTATTGTGGAGCCGCAGGGATTTTACGGAAAAATCAAACGTTAAAGAAGAGTCAGGAAAGAGGATTGTCACATATAGCATGGATTTTTCTGGATGCAGCGAGCTTTGCATGAATATATACGCAAGGGCATATTCACCAATGTTTTACAAGACGTTTCCGCTGGTCATGAATGGGATGATAGAAAACTTATATGTCGTAGACAACCACGGGTTTACATGGGCGGGGAACCTGACTGTAAATGTAAGCAAAAACGAAATAGCCCTGCACACATATAAAAATTCCACAAATATAGACAATAACTATTTTCAGTTAGTAGCAGCTTGGACAAGATAACATTCACATAAAAGAAAGGAAATAAAAATTATGAAGGAATTTGTAACAGCAAATGGAAGAATTTTTGGGTGTAGCAGCGTAACAACCGGGATTAATTCTATCACGCTTAGGATGGAAAACCAGGACGCAGACGATGTGGAAGCGTTTTTCCGGGACGTAACGGAGCTTACGGTAACGTTTGAGGGAGAAGAGGAGCCGCACGGAGTTTATGCCGAACCGCAGTTTTCCCTTTCCTTTGAGAGCATCACAAAATTTGAGGATGGCTCTATTGCGGTCACGATGCACATTAAAAGTGAAATCGAAAGACGGCTAGACGCCCTGGAAGCCGGTCAAGAACTGCAAAACGGCGCAATCGAAGAGCTTGCACAGGTTGTAGGGCAGTAACGAGAGGGGGTGAGTGGTGATTATGGTAGCTTATTACATTGAAAGAATCAAAGAAGGAAAGACAACGCTTGATCAGGTGCCGCGCATGTGGCGCAGCGACGTAGAGTGGGAGATGAACCATGAAAAAAAAGGAAATCTTAGCAAATAGGGCAAATTTCGGCAGCACTCGCCCGTATTCTTCGATCCGGTATATTGTGCTGCATTACACCGGGAACAACGGAGATACAGCGGAGAACAACGCAAAATACTTCCAGAAGGCGCACAAGCCTGCGTCATCCGCGCATTATTTTTTGGATGACAATACAATCGTGAAGTCGGTGCCGGACAACTACGTAGCCTGGTCAGTCGGGGGAAATCGATATTTTGACATCGAAAAGACGGGCGGCGGAAAGCTCTACAGGAAGGCGACAAACGCCAATACAATCAACATTGAGATGTGCGGAACCGCAAGAGACGGAAAAGGAGGGGCTTCGGAAAAGACCATGCAGAACGCCGCGGATCTTTGCCTGGAGCTGATGGATCGGCACGTGATAGACATTGACCATGTAATCCGTCACTTCGATGTGACAGGAAAACACTGCCCGGCTTACCTTATGGACGACGGGTCCTGGAAGAATTTTAAAGGCAGGATCAGGAAAAGGGTTTTTGAGACAGACAAAAGCTATGTTACAACAAAAGCCTGCTACTTGCGCACAAGCCCAGGAACTGGAGACAACAAGGTTGATTACAGCTCCCTGTCTGATGCCGTTAAGAAAAAGTGTAGGGAAAAAGACGGGTATGCGATCTTCAAAAAAGAAAAGAATTTCCGGCTTGTTAAAACAAAACAGGTGTCCGGCAACACCTGGGGAAAGATGAAGTCCGGGTACTGGGTTCCCCTTTTGTGTAAAGAGGAAAAGAGGGTAAAATAGGATAAAAGCGCGGAGTTTTCCGCGCTTACTTTTCGTTTATCACAAGATATGTGAACGCTATAATACAGATAATTGCGAAAGTCATCACAGCCACATTCCCATAGTGGAATCCGATTGGAAAAGACAACGACCCCCAAACCAAGAATAAAATGGGAGGTTTTTCTTTAAATTTTTCATATCCGTAATTTTCTTTTGAAATTTTTCGTTCTTTTTTCATGTCTGCCCCTCCGTTATTTTGCGAAATTAGATTTTATTATTGTACTACAAAACAACACTAATGTACATAGTAGTTAGATATTTTCCATAATAAATCAACCATAAGTTGATAAAAATAATAATAGAATATAGGCGAGGTATATATATGAATACATTGGATTTCGGAAAAGTTCTTAGAGGTCTGAGAGAAAAATCCGGGATGTCGCAAAAACAGCTCGCGGTTCGTGTTGGAGTTTCGCCGGAAAGCATTTCCATGTATGAGCTGCACGAGCGAATGCCAAAGCAAGAAAATCTGGCGAAAATAGCTGCGGTATTTAAAGTTTCGACGGATTACCTTCTTGGAATAGAAAAAAGGAAAACCGCAGACCTTTCGGGATTAACAGATGAAGATATTGAAATAATTGAACGTCTGATTGCGTCCATGCGCAAGAAGAACGAAAAAATAAAGAAATTTTAACCGACAGAGTATAATTCTGTCGGTTTTTGTCGTTAACAATGTAATTTTTTGTAAAAACTATTGCAAAAATCGAACATGTGTTTTATAATATATCTGTCGCGTGTAGTGCAAAGACAAAATTCGTTTTTGAGGTGGATTGGTCATGGATAAAGTGGAAAGGCACAATAGCGAAATCGGATTTTTGATTTCACCGGAAGAATATCAAAGCGAGGCAATTGAAATAATCAGAAAAATAAAAAGCCCCGAAATATTGAAATTGGTTTATTGTTTTGTTAAGAGCAGTTACAAAGAAGAAAGGGCGGGGAGCGAATAGTTCCCCGCTTTCCTTATAAGATGAATTTCTCGAAAAAATCGCAAATCAAATCTTTCTCGTCTGCCGATAGTTTGCTATATTCTATTATTATTTTAGAAAACCGCTTATCGTGATGCGCAATTTTTACTACCGCATCGGTGAATTCCATATCTGTGTCAGAATCTTCCGTTTCGTCAGTTAAATCAGTTTTCCCTATTCTAAAATAATCTGCCAATTTTTGTATTTTTCCAACACTCGGCATAGAATTTCCTTTGCACCACATATTCAATGTGGTTGTGTTTATCCCTAAATCGTCGGCAACTTCTTTCTGCTGTTTTTGATTTAAGGATATATATTTGTTCAGATTCCTTGCGAATATTTTCTTTTGTTCATCATCTGACATTCTTTGCATACCCCCCTTCTGAAATTTATTATATCCCATAATTCAAAATAATTCAATATAAAATCCAATATTTTTGAATTTTTGCTTGACAATTTGTAAAAATTCAATTAAAATGAATTTACAAGCTAAGAAAGGAGTGGTATAAATGCCTAGAATTTCATTGGAAGCAACAAGGGTAAATGCAAAGATGAAGCAGAAAGAATGGGCGGAAAACATAGGAGTTTCGGTGGCTACGGTGATTAATTGGGAAAAGGGGAACACAGAGCCCACGTTGTCACAGTTGCGGAAAATGAGCGAATTGTCCGGCATTCCAATGGATTTTATTTTTGTGCCTGACAAATCCAATTTAATTGAATTATGAAGCGAGGACAAGTCTATTACGCAGACCTAAATCCGGTCACGGGAAGCGAACAAGGAGGAATCAGACCGTGTTTGATCATCCAAAACGACGCAGGTAATTACCATTCGCCAACCGTTATCGTCGCAACTATGACAACGCAAAAGAAGAATGATCTTCCGACACATGTTCCGGCGTCAAAGGAAGATTATTGTCTCAATACCAATACGACAATTCTCCTTGAACAGCTACGCACGATAGATAAGAGCAGATTGCGGGATTTTGTCGGAAGATTAAGCGATAGAACCATGCAGAGAGTTTATGAAGCACTGCATGTTAGTCTTGCATTAAATAAGGAAAGAAAGGAGGAAATGGTGTTGAACGAGTTACAGATTTTTGAAAAAGAGGATCTCGGAAGAATCAGAACAATCATGGTCGAAAATGAACCTTGGTTTGTGGCAAGTGATGTATGCAAAGCCCTTGGATTGACTAATCCGACAGTAGCAGTTCAAAGGCTGGATGATGACGAGAGGGCTAAGTTCAACTTAGGGGTGCATGACGGTGATGGGACAAACTGTGTAAATGAATATGGTTTGTACAATCTTATACTTGCAAGCCGCAAGAAAGAAGCAAAGGAATTTAAGCGGTGGATAACCCATGAAGTTATTCCAACCATCAGAAAAACTGGAACATATGAAATTCCGAAAGACACAGACGGCAAGATAGCGTTACTTGCACAGGGGCATACGGAACTTTCGCAAAGGGTAGAAAATGCTGTGGAGCGCATTGTCAACCTTGAAAACAATATGACGATTGACTACGGACAGCAAAGGGTTTTGGAAGATACGGTCAATAAGACCGTGATTGATGCGCTTGGTGGCAAAGGTTCATGCGCTTACAAGGAAGTCGGCAGAAAGGTTTTTGCGGAGTGTAACCGCGATTTGAAGCATTACTTTGATGTGAACGCAAGAAACAATGTGCCGAAGAAACGGTTTGATGAAGCGGTAGAATATGCGAGAAATTGGAAACCGTGCACCAATACAGAAATTATTATCATGGATTGCAATGCTCAGATAAATATGTGAGAAGTAAGGAGGGAAATGATTATGTACATACCACCATTTTGGGCTGGAGTATTGGCTGTGATTTCGGCGGAAATGATCGCATTTGTTGCGGTCATAATATATGCACTGATTAAAAGCGGAAATAAAAATGATAAGGAAGATCAGAAGAAATGACAGTTTACGAATTAATGAGCGCGTTAGCAGATGTTTCCAAAGGAAACCCTGACCTAGATGTGGAAATCCACGTTAAAACCGGAGCAAGGAAAATAGAGTCAGAATTGCAAGAGGACGCAAAAACCGGGGAAACCATAACGGTTGAATTGTATTTTGATGAATACTGTGAGGATATTTCCGTATCTGATTCGGAAGTTGGAGGAAACAACAAAGTCTGCATAACGGCAGATTGTGGTTAGGAGGGCATATCATGAAGCAGACCAAAAGGCTAACCAGGGAGCAAAAAGACGCAGTATTTGCCGCCGGGATTACTCCGGTGGATAGTTGGAGATTAGTGGAAGAAACGGAGTTCTATTTAAAAATAGAACACAGCCTAACACATACAAGGCGCAGAGTTGACAAATATGTAACGAAAATTTATCCCCACACAGACCGCAAATCCAAGTGGGGATGAATAGCCGCAAGCAATAGGGCTATCTTTATGCCTAATTATATGTGGTTATTCTGGAAAAGTCAAGAGAAAAGGAGATTTTATCATGGAACATGTTATTCAAATTGCAATTAGCGTTGAAGATGAAAGGATTGTCAAAAAGGTTGAGGAAACAGCAGAAAATCAGATTATACAAACTCTTACAGATAGGATTGAGGATGTAATTTCTGAAAAGTATGGTTGGTGCAGAGATAATAGGGATTATACGCCTTTGAAAAATATGGCATCAAAACAGGTTGGAAATATTTTAGAAGAAAACAAAGACCTTATCCTTTCCGAAGCAAGCAAGATTTTGGCGGATAAGTTGGCGAGAAGTAAGGCAGGAAAAGAAATTTTGCAAGGGTTGAAAGAAAGCCAAGGATAGAAAGGATATTTGCCAAGATGAAAATAGGAGATAACGTTAGTTGGGAAAGCCAGTCTGGAGGGAGCTGGACGAGAAAAACAGGAAAAATTATTGCGGAGATTCCGGCGGAAATGAGCGGAAAGAGCAAAGTTCCAGAAACCGCAAAGAAGAGCCACATCAAATTTGGTGATAGGAGTTCAAAAGATAGAGTTTTAGTGGCGGTTCCAGCAGGAAAAGACGGGAAGATAACGCATTATTACTGCCCATTAAAAAATGTATTAGAGAGACAAGGGAATTAAATTACATATTAAAGGAGAAAACCAATGAACGAAACAAGGATTGAAAACAACAAAGTAACATTAAGCGGCGAAATCGTAAGCAATTTCAAGTTTAGCCATGATCGCTATGGCGAGGGATTTTACACCGCCATGCTTGCAAGTGAGAGGTTGAACGGACGGAAAGATGTTATCAAGATTATGGTATCGGAGCGGCTTGTTGACGTGAAAGCAGATTGGACAGGGCGGTTTGTGAGAGCATCAGGGCAGTTCCGTTCTTACAACAAACATGAGGGCGAGAGGAGACGGCTTATGCTGTCTGTGTTTGCTAGGGAGTTTGAAGAAATCGAATATGAACACGAAGAACCGGGAAGCGGGAATGATGAAAATTTTATTTTTCTTGACGGCTACTTCTGCAAACCGCCAACCTACAGAGAAACGCCACTTGGCAGGGAAATCGCAGACATTCTTCTTGCGGTCAACCGTCCACACGGAAAATCGGACTACATACCATGTATCGCATGGGGAAGAAATGCGAGATTTGCAAACGGATTAGAAGTTGGAAAAAGATTGCGGATTAAAGGAAGAATCCAGAGCAGGGAATATCAGAAACGGATTTCTAATGATGAATACGAAACTCGGACAGCATATGAAGTTTCAATAAGCAGACTGGAGGTTGCGGAAGGTGAATAGGACAAAGATTGAAGATACACTGCTTAAAATTGGAGTTCCAGCAGGAATTAAAGGATTTACATACATTGCGGATGCAATAGAAGTATTTGAAGAAAGAGGAACGGACATTGGCATTACAAAAGAATTATATCCAGCTATTGCGAAAAGGAACAAAACGACTCCACCAAGAGTCGAAAGAAATATAAGACACGCACTTGGTGTCGCAAGAGATTGCAGGGAGCGGCTGGAAGTCGTTGATAAATATATTGGATTTACAAATTGCACGAACTCCAATTCTTTAAAGAGACTTCACATGATGTTGAAAAGAGAGGAAACAGAATGATAGAAGATGGAAAAGATTTAGGATTTACCGCAACCATTCCACAAAACCGCTATGAGCAGTTGCTTGACCTTGAAACAAGGGTAGATGTGGCAGTAGAACGCATGACAAATGATGAATACTGCAATTTAGAAGATGTCCTACGCATTCTCGGAACGGAATTGGTCATAAATAGGGCTGACAAAATCCGAGAGGAAGAAAGAAAGTGGAAACAGGAATATTTTAGAAGTTTGAAAGCGGAGGAAACAAAAAATGAAGAACCTTAAACAACTTTATACAGAATTATCCGACAGATCAGACTTTATTGTTGATATAAAAGGCTTTGACGGTGGGAGAGGATATTTTGTTAGCGGTTCATGCAAGGGAACCACCGCCATATGGAGTTATGGCGGTGGTTGGGAACATGTCAGCATAGACGGAAAGAAACGTATGCCAACATGGGACGAAATGTGCAAATTAAAGGATATGTTCTTTGATGAAGATGAATGTTGCGTACAGTACCATCCACCAAAGAGCGAGTATGTCAACAACATTCCGTACTGTCTGCATATCTGGAAACCGATTGAACAGTACAGCGGAAAATTTCCTATGCCACCGAGTTTATTTGCCGGAATGAAAGGAGTGAAATTAGATGGATAACTGTTGCGGAAACTGCAAATATCATAAGCCTATGGCGCAAGATGAATTTATGTGCGACAACGAAAACAGCGAGGGTTACGGATTATCGACAGCCTATGATGATTGTTGTGAGGAATTTGAGGAAAGAGATTAGCATTGGGAATATCTGAAACAATGCGAGGAAAGAGAGGGTAATTAGAATGGAAGAATTGGGACAAGCCATAAATTTGGCAATGCAGAAATTCAAAGAGGAATATGGAGAGGGCGCAAAATTAGAAGATGGGGACGAATTTGTAACAGTTTTCAATAATTGCGTGCTTGTCATTTCTCTTGAAGACGGACATTTACAAACAAAATTTATAGGAGGAAAGCCTTTTTATGCGGATATGACATTAAGCATTTATGAAAGCGAGGGAGAAAATGAGGGCAACGATTAAAAGGATTATCATTCAGAATTTCAAAGGCATTAAAGAAAAGGAAATCATTTTCAATTCCAAAAATGCCAAAATCAGCGGTTGTAATGCAAGCGGAAAAAGTTCGATAGTTGACGCTGTGACATGGGCATTATTTGGAGTAGACAGCAAGTGGAACGCAAAATTTGAAATCCGTCCACTTGATGAAAACGGAGAGAAGATACATAACATTGAGATTTCCGTCTGCGTGGTATTTGAGATTGACGGAAAAGAGAAGTCATTTCAGCGGCAGTTAAAGGAAAATTGGGTAACAAAAAGAGGAACATCAGAGCGAACCTTGCAGGGGAATGTAGGGGCATATTCGGTAGATGATTACCCAAAATCAGAAAAAGAATACAAGGAATGTGTCGCAAGTATCGTCAGCGAGGACTTATTCAAAATCCTAACTTCTCCTACCCATTTCCCGAACATGAAATGGCAGGAGCAGAGGGAAATCCTCATGCGGTTTGTGACGGATATTTCAGATGTGGAACTGGCAGGTCAGGACAAGCGGTTTGCAGACCTTATAGGAGAGTTAAAAAAAGCACCGTCAACGGACGACATCAAGAAGAAATATCAGAAAGCATTGAATGAGTGGAAGAAAAAACAGGCAGAGTTACCAGTGCGCATTGACGAAGCAGAAAAGCAGAAAGTTGACATTGATGTTGCCGAGCTGGAACTTCTGAAAAACTCCTTGAATGAGCAGATTGCAGAGAACAAGGCGAAGCAGGAGGATATTTCAAAGGAATTTGAGGAACAGCAAAAGGCGAGTGACGGGGTTATTGAGTTGCAAATGGAATTGAACAGCCTGCAACAGAAAGCCAATGAAAGCCTTAACAACAAACGCCGGGAAATTCGCAGAGAACTTGATGATTTAGATTTCCAGATGAAAGAGGTCAAACATCAAATTCGGCTGAATAAGCAGGACATTCAAGCGGCAGAAGATTCCATCAAAAGCAACGAGGCAAGAATCCAAACAGAACGTAGAAATTGGAGCGATTACGATAACGAGTTAAAGGCAGTTGAGGAACGCGAAATGGACAAAAAAAGCCTTGTTTGCCCTACGTGCGGTCAAAAGTTTTCAGCAGAGAAAAAGAAGGAATTAGTTTCTGATTTTGACGCAAAGAAACAGGAGAAAATTGAACAGCTTAAAAGCGACAAATCCGCAACAGAAAAGCGAGGCAGTGAATTAAGGTCGGCTATCAACAAGGACAAAGCAGAAATTGAGCAGTTGAAAGCCACGCTGAAAGAGAATGAGTACGAAGAAATCAACCTTGCTGAATCAATCAAAGGATTAGAGAAAACGCTTGAAGAAGTGCCACAGTCCGTAGACATTTCCGACCACCCCGAAGTGCAGGAAATCCAAAGGCAGATTGCCAAGAAAGAAGCCGCCATGCAAAAGGGTAACAGTGCGGAGGAAATCAGACAGCAGTTGAAAGATGAATTGGAAGAACTTCAAAAGCAGATGGACGCAGTAAAAGAGCAGTTTGTTCTTGTGAAAAAGAATGATGAAGCAGACGACCGTATCGCTGAATTGCGGCAAGAGCAAAGAGAGGTTTCACAACTTGCGGCAGACCAAGAAAGAATGTTGTTTTTACTTGAAGAATTTATAAGACACAAAATAAACATGATTTCTGATGTTATCAACTCGAAATTTGATGGCGTTTGCTTCAAAATGTTTGATATGCAGATAAACGGGGGCATGAAAGAAACTTGCGAATGTACGGTTGATGGTGTTCCTTATGGTTCATTAAATAGCGGACACAAGATAATTGCAGGGCTGAAAATCATCAAAGCATTGCAGGAACACTACAAGGTTTATCTTCCAGTGTTCACAGATAATGCCGAGAGCGTGAACGCCTTCAACTTGCCAGAAATAGATTGTCAGATGATAACACTTGCAGTATCAGATGATAAGGAATTGGTGGTGAAAACCGTTGAAAAACAATGAAGAAAAATGGTTTTGGAATCTTGTTATCATAGGAGAACCAAAGAGCACAAACGGAAGAATAAAGCAAATGTGCTTGTGTGATTGCGGAAATATTAAGTATGTAGAAATGTCAAAATTGAAAAGCGGTCATACAAAATCATGCGGTTGCAGAAAGATAAAATACAAAATAAAAAATCGAAGAATTTTTGAGTGTTGGGAAAACATGAAGCGGAGATGTGACAGTCCAAACAGAAAAGATTCTAAGTATTATCACGAAAAAGGAATTACTTATTGCAAGGAATGGGAAATTTACGAAAACTTCCAAGAATGGGCGTTAAATAATGGGTATGAGGATAATTTGACGCTTGATAGAAAAGATGGTTCTTTGCCTTACTGCCCTGAAAATTGCAGATGGATAACGATAGAGGAACAGCAAATAAACCGTTCAAACTGCTTGAATTTTACGCATGATGGAGAAACAAAGACACTGGCAGAATGGGCAAGGATATTTGGAATACATAGGACAACTCTACACGATAGAATATTCAAACTTGGGTATTCATTTGAAGAAGCGATAAAGAAACCTTTAGGAGAACAAAAGACAAGCGTTTTTATTGAATATGACGGAAAAAAATATACTCAATCAGGATTTGCAAAACTTATAGGCTGTACCCCGCAACACGTTAGCAGATTAAGAAAAATGGGATATAGCACAGAGCAGATAGTTGAAAGAGTAAAGATGTTTAACTCAAAAAAGGAATTGAAGATTGAAACGGAGGGATAGGGAATGGCAAAGAAGAAAAAGAAAGTTGCTGCTTGCGAAACGTGCGACAATTGCATTGCGATAGGAGAGGGCGACCATATTTGCTATGAAGTTAAGTCTGATGATGGAGAACCTGCAATTATGCCAATTTCAGAATACTCTCCTACTAATGACTATTTGAAATGTGGAGGTAAGAAGTATGTTGAAGCATAAGAAACGAATTTTAAGCGTGGCGTTGGCGGTTGTGATGGTGATTTGCTTATCGGCTTGTGAAATGGACACCACAACGACCGTAAATCAGACAAAAGATAACGAGGGAATTTCCCTTACATACACAGCGGATTTTTACGACAATTCGGGCGGCAGATGGCTTTCAGTAGAGGGAAAGTCATTCTCCATAAGTCCGAACAAGGTCAAAACCTACAGTTGGGATTCGGACGGTTCGTGGATTTCAAGTTATGAAATGTCCTCCGTAATGTCTATTGAGATTGACGGAAACAGGATTGAGAGTTGCGGAAGTACGGTAATCTTTGCGGATAGCAGATTAGAGAAATGCGACATTGATTTTAACGAGGAAATCAGCACAGACGAGGCAGGAAATGCAAGTCAAAATTCCACCATATCACAGCCTACAGACATTCGGATTGATGATTGGTTCAGAATACAGCACTGGTGGATGGGGCAGAAGAATTTGAACAATGGCACTCACGGGGCGAGGCTTGTGATCATCCAGTCACAGCTTGGAAATCCGATTTGCGTATATTCGGGGAATGATGTGTCTTGGGATATTCCTAAAAATCTGCCTAAGACAACAATGGTAACGATTGATGGTAAAGTGCTTTATATCCACAGGGCGAACTTCTCTATTGTGGATATGGAATTGATTGATTAACCTCCCCATGCGGTCTTATGGCATGGGTTGAAAGAAAGGAGAATGAGGGAATGGGAGAAATCAAAGGATTATATACCGAAGGAAACAGCGACAATTTAACTGAGGCAGTACATGGACTTGACATATTTACAAAGAATTGGTGCATGAATTGTGCGGAAACAGAGAAAAAGAATGACCTTGTATTTAATTGTGATGACTGCGAATTTCAGCATGAAGTGTCAGGTAAGTGCATGGTAAAGGAATTTGCGAGTAACCACAAACACAATTATCCCATGTCTGATTTTGGCAGTATGGGGCAGTTATAAAAAATAAAATAAAAGGAGATTAGAATTATGGCAGAAAAGAAAAATGAGGTAGCGGCACAGAACGCACAAACAACACAAAAGAAAGAGGAATTGGTTGCACAACAGGTAGATTTTGCAATCAATAACACATTCATTGATGGATTGTCAAAACAGCTTCAAGCAAAGGTTCAAAACGGAATGTCTTTCCCTGTTGACTACAATGTAACAAATGCCCTTATGGGTGCATACTTGGCATTAAAGGAAACCGAGGACAAGAATGGAAAACCGCTTTTGGAGGTTTGTTCGCAGACAAGCATTGCAAACAGCCTTATGGATATGGCAACGCTTGGTTTATCGGTGCAGAAAAAGCAGGGATATTTTATTGCATACGGCGGTAAATGCCAGTTTCAGCGTTCATATTTCGGAAATATGACGATTGCAAGACGATATGGAATGAAAGATGTCAATGCAGAGATTATCTATGACGGAGACGAATTTACATATTCCATTGTAGATGGAAAGAAAGAGTTTACAAGCCACAAGCAAGATTTCAAGAACATTGACACCGACAAAATATCGGGTGCTTATGCAATTGTGACTATGGAGGACGGCACGAAGTATCTTGAAGTAATGAACATCAATCAGTTAAAGCAGTCTTGGAAGCAGGGTTACGGCTATAAGGAAACGGGCGGCACACATCAGAAATTTGCCGACCAGATGGCAAAGAAAACAGTTATCAATCGTGCTATGAAACAGATTATCAATACGCATGGGGACGCATTTGTGCAGGAAGCAGACGAGCGGACGGAGGATATTGACAAGAATGAGGTTTTGGAAGCAAGCGTTGTTTATGACATTGAAACCAACGCAAATTCCGTACCGTTTACTCCAATCGAAGAACAGCCAGCACCGCAAGAGCCAGAACCAGCACAGGGCGAACGGGCAGCAGAAGAGCAGAAAGCACCGTTTTAAGGGAGGGCGAACATGAAAATTAAAAGCGGACAAGAAAAAGCATACAAGGATTGGTTTGACAAAAATGCAGACCCATACGGCAGAGCGTGTTTTACATATGCCGAGCGTTGGGCGGAACTACTTGAAAAAAAGATTGGCGAGGTTGGGGATGTTCAAAATGCAATCAAAGACAACGCAGACCATTTAAGCCACGAAGCAGATACAGAGGGTATTACGGGATTTATGTATGGAGCGGCGATTAATATTCTTTCTCAATGCTGGGAATATGGAGAAAAATTAAGGAAATGGCACAACAAGGAATACAATTACGAGGGTGACGGTGTTGTAAATCCTGCCATTTTGACAGTGAGCAAGAAGTAATCGGCATTTTCGCAAGTGCAATATACCTTTTGTTCTTTAGATTAGGAGGAAATTATGAGCGACCGGATAAAAGTATCAGAACAGCTACCGACAGAAGAAACGGTTGTTGAAACAAAGATTGACGACGGAAAAGGCTGTAGGAATGTGCAGAAATTAAAACGCAGAGGGCGGTTATGGCTCTTTCCTGACGGGAGTATGTACGTTTACTACACGCCTACGCATTGGAAATAGCCACACAGCGGACTTTCTTTCGTGGGAAGTCTGCAAATAAACAGGCAGTAATGCAAATTAACATATATCAATTTTAAGGAGGATTTATCAATGAAAACAAAATATGAAGAAATCGTAAACGTAAACGCCATCGGCAAGGCAGAAAACCCTATTTCGCTGAATGAAATCTTGAAAAAGGCGAATGACGAACAGCTTATGCCGTCCAAGCAGAACAAGGAGCGTGTGCTGTTTATCGGGATTGACGTGCAGCAGGACTTCATGGACAACGGTGCATTGGGCGTACCGGGAGCGCATGGAGATGTGGAACGCATGACACGCTTTATCTATAACAACATGGACAAGATAAGCAACATTTCGGTATCAATCGACACGCACACGCCGCACCAGATTTTCCATCCCTGCTGGTGGATTGACGAGAATGGAAACAACCCCGCACCATACACGCCTATCACGCTTGCAGACCTTGACAGCGGCAAGTGGAGGGCGGTCATTAACCCTATAGCAAGCCGTGATTATGTGGAGCATTTAGAGAAAGACGGCAAGAAAACGCTTGTTGTGTGGAGTTACCACTGCATACAGGGAACAACCGGCTGTGCATTGGAAAATCAATTTGCCAACATGATTTACTTCCATTCCGTAGCGAAAAAGAGCGTTGTGCAGAGGCTTGTAAAAGGAGAAAAACCTGTCACAGAAATGTATGGGATATTCAAGCCAGAATACTCAAAAGACGGATATGTGAACTTGCCTGCTATGAATATTTTCCTTGATGACAAAGGAAATATTAAGTACGACAAAATTATATACGCAGGAGAAGCAGAAGATTATTGCGTTTATGAAACATTTGTACAGGCACTTGAAATGTATAAAAACAACGAGGAAATGTTAAAAAGATTTTATATTATGCGTGACTGTATGTCTGCAATCGGAGAAAGAGCGGCAGTTGATAAGATGTATGATGACTTGCAGAAACAGTATCCGTTCCACATGGTAAACAGCACTGACAATTTCTTAGATTAAGGAGGATTCTAAAATGGGAAAGATAAAAATTGAAGCCGGAAAAGATTTTCGCGGAAACGACACGGAGGAAATGTTTCTGGACAAAGACGGGGAATATACCATCAGTGACTTTATAGAACTTCTTCAAGCCGCAAAAGAGAAATGGGGAAATCAGAAGATAGCAATTTGGAATACAAATGAAAACGTGATTTGTGGGTTGGGAAGTGTTTGTATTGATAAAAATGACGGGAAAATTTGCATTGTGGATTAGGAGGAGTGAAGAATGAAAAATATCGAAGAAAACGGAATTGAGATTGACGGCTTGGACGAAATCGAAGTGGAGAATACCGCCGTTGACGATTTGGAGAGCGAGAGTATTAATCTTATCTTTTTGGGGATTGATGAAAGCGGCAGCATGACGCAGTACATCAAAGATATGCAGAACTGCCTTACCGAGTTTAAGACGGCGCTCACGGACAGCAAAGAAGCAGATGAAATCCTTGTGGCAAGGGCAGATTTTTCAGACTTTATCAACATTGGCGGATACAAGAAAATTTCTGAGTTTGACACAGGCTTTGCGACATATGGCTGTACGGCAATGTTTGACACGATTGTTGAGGGTTCGGAAAAGCTGATACAATATAGGGATTTTTTGAAAGCACAAGGAGCCACTTCTGTAAAAGCTGTATTTTCTATTTTTAGCGATGGAGAGGACAATTGTTCAAGAAATGGGTTTAGCGAGGCAAAAAAAGCGATTGAGATTCTTAATAAAAGAGAATTCAAAACAGCGTTTATCAGTTTTGGCGGAGATTCTACAAAGACAGCAAAAGATTTAGGTTTCCGAAGTATTCTTGACGTGGCAAGCTCCGCAAGCGAACTTCGCAAGGCGTTTAACTGCCTGTCAAAGTCAATTATCAAATTTAGCAAAGATGTTATCCAAGATAATGTTAAGGAAGATGACGACTTTTTCCAGATTTGATTTAATGTGTGGGGCGGTGTAAAAGCCGCCCTGTAAAGAAAAGAGGTAAATATGCTGGAATTATCTAATTATTGGGACGACTTTCAAGTAAGAGTAAATGAAACGATTGACTGTTTGGAAAGAAAGGAAATGCCAAAGCTAGAGAGATTGACAGTACATCTTACTGAAAGCTGTAATTTCCATTGTGAATACTGCAATATGAGGTTTTCAAAAAGGACTATGGAAGAAAACCTTGCCAAAAAGATTGTTGATGAATATGCGGAAATGGGCGGCAGGACGATTCATTTTACGGGCGGAGAGCCTACAGTTGTTCCATATATCGAAGAAATTTTTGCTTATGCAAAGTCAAAAGGACTTGCCGTATCGACAAATACAAACGCTTACAAAAGAGTAAGCACCGAGAACATAGATAAATTTAAGACTTCTTTTGATACGCCATATGAAGATGAATTTAATTCGGTTGTCGGCATTGGAGCGTTTGAAAAGGTTGTTGAAAATATGAAGATTTATTCTGAGGAAATGAAAAGAAAAATGCTTTCGATTACCGCAGTTTTGAACAGAAAAACCTATAAACATATGTTAGAACTTGCTAAGTTCGTGCATGAAAATTTCGATATTTATAACCTTTATTACAGCAATTACAAGGGCAATAATCCAGAGTTTGCATTTACAGAGGAAGAAATCGAGGATATGTTTGAAAACCATATTCCGAAAGTATTAGAGTTTTTCAAGCAGACAGGAAACGCATATTCATACAAGCAATTATCTCTATACAAAAGGGGAGATTTTAGAAATGTGGATTGCAGATTTGAGGAAAACAAACATATCCCTTGTTATATTCAGCTTTCAGAAATGACTATTGATGTTGACGGTAATTGTTATGATTGCAGTCATTTATATAGAGATGGCGTTATGCCGAGCGAAACAATCAATGTTAAAGATGATACATTGGAGAATTGCTTTAGGAGAAGAAAACGGAGATATGCAAATGTTTCTAACATGATTTGCATTTCTGAAAAATGTTTGAATGGCTGTAACAAAAATTTAATCGGATTTAATAAGGCAGTCAGCAAAGGAGAGAAAATATGTTCATAAATAAAATCGGCATGGAGCATTTGGAAAGCGGAATGAACTGTCAGGATTATGGATTTGAAAGCGTTTTTGAAAGTGTTGTTTGTGATGGGTGTTCAGAAGGAAAACATTCAGAAGTGGGAGCAAAATTATTTTGTCAACTTTACAAGGAATGCGGAGATACAAGAGATGTTTTTACCGAGTTATCGGGATTGTTTTACAAAGAAGTACAACAATTAAAAGATTTTCTTTGTTTTACAATACTTCGTTTATACAAAGAAGATGATTTTTTTCAAGTATCATACTGCGGCGATGGCTACATAATCCTTCAAGACCATGACGGCAACATAGCCTTTGAGGAATTATCAGACGGCGAATATCCAAAATACTATATTTACAACTACATTGAACCTGAATATCTGAAACACTACAAAGACGGCGTTTCATTCTCACAAAAGACCTATTCCAAAAAGAAATATGCCAAAGTCGGCATAGCAAGTGACGGTCTGCGGTACATATTGCAGGCTGATGAAGAATTGAAACAGGAATTTATAAGCTGCCTGAAATCGGGCAAGGAGCTGAAAACAAAGCTGTTTATCAATCGCAATCATAAGATTTTCAAAGATGATGTGACGATTGTGTTTTGAGGGAGGCATCGGCATGACATACGGAGATATTAAAAATGCAGATTACGAGGAAAGAAAACAGAGAAAAGAAGAGCGAGAAAAAGAAGTTCTTGAAACATTAAATAATCTGCTTTCGGAATCTGGATATGAGATTTTTGGAATTGATATAAATTTTGAAAAGCACGAAGAAGCAGGCTCTATTGGCTATAATTTCAGGCTTTCAGACGGTTTTGAACAGGAAGATAGTCACTATTGGAAATGGAGTGAATCTGTAGAAGAAGCGGCGCAGAAAATCAAAGAACATATTGATTATATTGTGGAATTAAGAGAACAATATCCAGAGTTTGCAAGACAAAATGATTATATTCAGAAGCATAGGAAATATGGGCGTGTATGCAAACTTTATGATGAAGGTTATCCAAGAGAAGTGCGGCTGTTAGCTGAATTGTGTGGATATTTGAAACTGCCAAATATTACAAATTGTAGTGTTGGAGGCGGTGACTATGAATTAAAGAAAACACCAGGACGGGTAAAGGATTTTAATGAGAACATTGACAAGCTGTGCTTATTCCTTGCGGATTGTATAGGTGAATTAAGGGGAATGAAATTGAAAGAAAATGAAAGAGAGTGACGCTCATGCCAATAAAATTTGACACCACAACCCGAACGTCTTTAACAGAGGGCGGTGAGGGTTATATATACGAATACAACGGAAAAATCATAAAGACTTTCAAGCCGCACATTGACATAGCGGCAAAGGAACGGAAAATAAATACGCTGATGAAAACAACACTTCCTAAATCCGTTATAACGCCCATAGGCACGGTTTTAGATATGCGTGGTAGATTTATCGGCTATTGCATGGAAAAGGTTGCAGGAGAGGAATTTAAGCGGTTATCGAACCGAAAATTTGTGACCGCAAACAATATCACGACAAAGGATATTTTAGGGTTGCTTGTTAAGGCTAAATCGGTGCTGGCAGAAATCCACAAAAAGAATATCTATGTCGGGGATTTGAACGACCAGAACATTTTATTTGATACCGTCGGAAACATCTATCTGATTGACTGCGACAGTTGGACGGTTGGAAGTGATAAATGTACCGTGGCTATGGATATGTTCAAAGACCCGAATCTGAAAGCGGATAATTTCAATGCTGATACCGATAATTACGCTTTTATGGTGCTTACGTGGAAGTCGCTGACAAGGGTACACCCATTTGGCGGTACGATTGAGCCGGATATGCCGATTTTGGATAGGATTAGCAAGGGAATATCGGTTATCGGCAGGCAGAATGTGAAGTTGCCACGACTGGCAAAGGAATGGAAAGGATTTTCTCCAGACCTTGTATCGGAATTTAAGGCGGTATTTGAGGGCGGTGTACGGACATTATCTGGAAATATGGAAGATATGCTTAATAACCTTACACAATGTAAAAAGGACAAGGAATATTACTATTCCAAGTTTTCTTCCTGCCCTTACTGCGACAGTAACGCACAGGTCAATAAAAAGCCTGTATCGCAAGGAAGTGTTGGCGGCTTGAAACTGTATGCAATCTATGACAGAACGAAGATTAAGGCAGTGTTTGATAGATATACATATCTGGATATTAACGGTTGCGTTGTCCGTGATGGGAAAATGAAAAATGTGTATGATTCTAGATTTGTATTTTTGTACACAGAAAACGGAAAGCCAGTTTTGTCTGCATCAGACCATTTTTCTTTTCACAACGGTAAGGACTATCAGATTGAGAAGAAATATAAATCCGCAATCGAGGTCGAGGGCAACAAGATTTACTACATTTCCGCAAAGAACACGCTGACGCAGCTTGAAATCATGACGAGTGGTAACGGCATAAAGAATATCTGCAAAGTCAGCAACGCAGCGTATTTTGCAATCAGCGGAGAGGATTATTGCGTTGTCAATTACTATACAGGAAAGATTATTGTGAATATCAACGGCACAAATACGGTAATTGACTACGATTCCGATATTGTGAATTACGGTATACACCATGACGAGGTATCGGGCAAGTGGCTGATTATCTTAGAGGACAGCAAGGGGAAATTCAGTACGTTTGTTATCAGCGGCGGCATGGTGGAATATCAGACAGACGCAATTAAATATTCTTGTCAGCTTAACTGCCCTTGTATTTGCAACTCGAATATATTTATACCGGTTGACGGAAAGATTAGAGGATACTCCTACAAGAAGTCGGCTTTTAAGGATTTTGAATGTAGTGTTGTTTCCGAGGAAAGTAAGCTGATTAAAGAGAAAAACCGGTTTGTGATTGTGAATTTGGAGAATGTTTATTATTTGGAGAGTTAGGAGGCTTAACCGATATGAGGATTTTGTTACAGGAGAATTTGTATAAATTTGGAATTGTGGATTTACCATACGAAATGTGCGCTTTAAGTATGGGATATGCAGGAGATAAAAGTAAATTTTACATTTATGTACACTTTAACAGAGTGAAAGAACAAAAGATTGCTGAATATTCCACCGAAGCCAAAGTAAGAAAGGCTATGGAAATGTTGCATGAAGAATACGCATTTGAAAAGCAATTTGAAACTATATGCAACGGAACAACCGATTATCCGTCAAAACCCACATATTTCTTTCAAATGCCTGCCGATGATGAAGTGGAGGTATGACAATGACCGAAGAAACAAAGCAGAAAATTCAGAAAATATCTGCTCATTATGGCTATGACGCACAAAGCCGCCAGTGCATCGAGGAAATGGCAGAACTGACGCAGGCTATCAATAAGTTTTGGAGGAAACAGCTTAAATGCGGACTTTTTACCGTTGAGGAAGTAAGAAATTACGGTGAGGGAATTAGCAGCTTTTCAGAGTTGAAAGCTACAGACGGATATAAAAACCTTGTTGAGGAAATCGCAGATGTTCAAATCATGTTGTGGCAAATGGAATATCTGTTAAATGCTGATACTTCAATCATTGTTCAGCAGAAACTTGACAGGCAGTTGGAAAGGATTGATAAGTCTTGCGTATAGCTTTAATAGATGTTGACGGACATAATTTTCCAAACTTACCGCTGATGAAATTATCCGCATGGCACAAGCGGCACGGAGATACCGTTGACTGGTATGAGCCGTTATTCCACAGCGTGGGAGAACCATTCGACAAGGCATATATGTCAAAGGTATTTTCGGAAGAATACACACCTGACTATCAATACTATGTCAATGCAAAAGAAGTAATCAAGGGCGGCACAGGATATTGCATCAGCGTAGTTGACGGTAAAGAAGTGTTTGACGAAAGCAAGAACTTTGATTTGCCCTATGAGGTTGAACATATTTATCCAGACTATGACTTATATCCGCAGCACACGAAGAATACCGCTTATGGATTTCTGACAAGAGGGTGCTGCAATAACTGTTCTTTCTGCATTGTCAGCAAGAAAGAGGGTAGATGTTCACATAAAGTCGCTAATTTATCGGAATTTTGGAGAGGACAGAAGAACATAAAACTTTTAGACCCGAACCTATTAGCTTGCAAAGACCACATGGAATTATTACAGAAGTTAGCAGACAGCAAAGCGAAAGTGGATTTTACACAAGGTCTGGATGCAAGGTTTATCAATGAGAGAAATATTGAGATATTAAAGCAGATAAACATATACATGTTGCATTTTGCCTTTGATTTTATGAAGAACGAAAAGCAGATTATCAAGGGATTAAAAATCGCAAAAGAGGCATTAGAAATAAGTGAGAGAAACGCAATCGTTTATATGCTGACCAACTATGATACTACGATAGAGCAGGACTTATATAGGATTGAGAAGATAAAAGGGGCTTGATTTCAGCCAGATGTGAGGATTTACAGAAAAGAAGCACTTCCAGATCGGCATATACTAAGGGATTTGCAAAGGTGGTGCAACAACAGATTTTTGTATCACTCATGTGAATTTATGGATTATGTGCCAAGAAGTGACGGGAGAACGATAAAGGAGATTTATTTCGGAGAAAAGGAAGTAATTTGATTGATTTTGAAGTGTTTAGGGAGCGTGATTTTATGGATATGACATTGTTTGAAAAAGACGGAAAAACATTTACAAGGCTGAAAATTTCCATCAAGAATTTTTGGAAATACAAGGCTTACATAAAGGCAAAATGGGGAATTGATACGGACAACCCATCAAAGAAAAACAGCAGATTTATTTACTTTGAAGTTGAGGGAGATTTGATAAACGGAAAGTGAGTGATGATAAATGTTTTTGCGTTGTTTAGGTTCTGGAAGTTCGGGCAACTGCTACTTGCTTGACAGTGGAAATGAAGTTTTATTTTTGGATTGCGGAAAGGATTATCGGAATGAAATATATAGCAAGTTGGAGCGGAGGAAAGGACAGCACCGCAAGCATAATTTTAGCACATGAACATAATGAACCGCTTAACATTATCATATTTTCAGAGGTTATGTTTGATAAAAATATTAGCGGCGAACTGCCAGATCATATAGATTTTATCAAAAATAAGTGCGTTCCGCTGTTTGAAGGTTGGGGTTATGAAACAAAAATACTTCATTCTGATAAAACATATATGGACGTGTTTTTCCACAAACCGGTAAAGGGAAAGAGAGTTGGAACAGGAAAAAGAGTCGGATTTCCAGCAACCGGAATGTGCGGAATACAAAAACCATGCAAACTGAAGCCTATAAAATGTTTTTTAAAGGAGCTTGATTGTGAATATGTTGAATATGTCGGAATTGCGGCGGACGAACCAAAGCGCCTTAATAGGATTAATGGAAATAAAATATCTTTACTTGAAAAGTATGGATATACAGAACAAATGGCATTTGAACTTTGCAAGAAATATGATTTGCTATCCCCGATATATGAATTTACTACTAGAAATGGCTGTTGGTTTTGTCCAAATGCAAGGGATAGCGCATTGCGGCATTTGAGGAATAATCATAGAAAATACTGGAACACGCTTTTGTGGTTGGAAACTCAGCCAAACCTCATAGGAGATAAATGGAATACCCTCAAACAGACAAGCATACACGACAAAGAAGAACAGTTTATGTGGGAAGAAAGGCAGATAAATATATTTGATTACATAAAAGAAAGCGAGGTGGTTTAGATGTTCGTTAGATGTATCGGCACTGGCAGTAGCGGAAACTGTTATGCCTTATATGACGATGATGGAAAGATACTTCTCTTGGATTTGGGGTTGACTTCAAAAGTAATCAAGAAAGCGATTGATTTCCGCATATCTGATGTTGTCGGGGCGCTGGTAAGCCATATCCACGCTGACCACTCAAAAGCGGTTAAGGATTTTGAGGATATGGGGATTTCCGTATTCAAGCCATTTGACGAAACAAAGGCTTGCCTTCTGAAAATAAAGTATGGCAGTTTCGGAATACAAGCGTTCAAAGTACCGCATGACGGAGCGCCTTGCTATGGATTTTACATAACGGTTGACGGTCACAGGATTTTGTATGCTACGGACTTTGAATATCTTCTGACGTCATTTAAGAATGTCCGGCTTACGGATATGCTTGTGGAGTGCAATCACAATAAGGATTTAGTTGACCGAAACGAAGCCAAGTATGCACATCAGATAAGAGGACATTGTTCATGCGAAACGCTGATTGAAAAGGTAATCAAGGAGAACATGACAAGCGACCTTAGAACCGTCATATTGTGCCATATGAGCCAAGAAAACGCCGACCCCGATAAAATGCTTGCAGAGGTTCAAAAAATCGCAGGAGAGGGCGTTAAATGCGTTGTGGCGTCGTCAGGGGAAACGGTTGAATTGAGTTTGACACCATTTTAAGGAGGATAACATGGTTAAGGATATTATCAATGAAATTAAAGAGAAATATTACAACGAAAGCGAAGAATATTACAATGAATGCCGCTATGACGAGGAAGAAAACGAATTTGAAATGAAGAAAGAACTTGAAAAGGCATTAACCGAAAAGGGAATAAAATTCATTATCAAAAAGCAAGACGGATTTTCATCATGCGGTTACGGCAATGATTTTCTTGCAGTTGCTTATATAGAAAACGGAGAACTTGGACTTGAAACCATTCTTTTGGAATGTATGTAGCGGCAGGAGAAGAAATCATATTAGAAAGTGGGTGTCCGTTTTGAGAATATCTAATTTAGTATTATCTGTTATCTGCATTGTGCTTTATTTGATATTCAGTATTTCAGAAAAGAATTTAAAGAAATATTGGTATCTTTTATTTTGCTTTGCATGGAATGTGATAGCGGTTATGTTGCCAAGTTAAGGCAGCATCGCAACTTGAACTTAGTAAATATCCATTTTGAGAAAGAGAGGGAAAAATTATGACAAAGAAAGAGCCTAAAATTATTTTGAATTTATCTTTTGAAGATAACGAACTTGAAGAAAAAGTAAAGATTGCTATGGATAAGTATGCAGAGCAGTTAGTAGTAAAAAATCTTGATGACGCAATCAAGAAAATTGTTGAAAGCAGAATTGAACATCTTTTATCTGCTCCAAATTGGAGTGACGAAAGAAAGATAAAAGGCGTTACTCTTGAGCAGTTTGTAAAGGAAAGAACAGACGGCGTAATTGAGCAATTTATTGACAAGAACGCAAGAGAGATTTTAGCCAAAAGACTTGCTGAAATACTAACTCAATAGGAAAGGAGAACCTATGGCAGAAAAGAAATTATCAGAGGAATTAAGGCATTGTTTGGAAAGCGACTACAATGCAGACTGCTTGGAATGTCCATACTGTAAGCAAGAATCAATAATGACTTGCTCAGGCTTATTGCAAAAGGCGTATGAAGTGGTTAAGAGGTATGAGGAAATGTTTCCTTGCAAGGTTGGAGATATAGTCTATTATCCGTATGCGGATTTTAATTTTGTTTTCCCTGTTACGATTTCTCAAATTATTATTTCCGATTTGGGAGAGGGAAGATATTGCACTCAATACAACGGTTGTTTCTTTAATGAATATGGAGACCCGGAAAAAGATTTTGAGTTTGATACAAAGGATTTTGGAAAAGACGTTTTTCTGGAAAAAGAAGTTGCTGAAAAGGCATTAAAGGAAATGGAGGTTGATTATGGGTTGCGTAGAAACAATAGCTTATGACAAATTCCCAAAACAAAGGGATAAGGATTACAAATATCCATATATGGCAGTAGGGGCAAGAGTAAAAGTTTGTTTCCATTATAACACTTCCGAATACTGTATGGGAACGATTGTTAGGAGCGATACAGAAGAACCATTTGAAGAAATTATAAGGCTTGATGACGGAAGATTTATAAGAGCAGTTGAGTGCCAATATCAATATGTAAATGATGAAGGAAGCGAGGGAAAATCAATGTTACATAATGTAACCGTAAAACATGAGGAAAACAAGGTGATGGAAAAGTATTGGCTTTTGAGGGCGATTAAAGACGGGGATATGTACGGAGAACCGCCGACACCAAAAAGAGTAATTTCAGAGCAGGAATTAGACCACGAACCCACGCCACAGGAAATCGCCCAATTCCTATCCGACAGAAAAGCCGATTTCGTGTCGGTGGTGCAGAATTACAGGTTTGAAAGTGAGTTGCCGTTTTGTTAGGGAAAGGAGATGGAGGAAATGAAACAATTTGAAAATATTCTTGTTACGGTGTCAGAAGAATGTGCTGAAATACAGCAGGCAGTATCAAAGGCTTTAAGATTTGGACTTGACAATCATCATCCAGACAATCCAGATGTTACAAATGCGGATGATATATTTTTTGAGTTCATCCAACTTCAAGCATTGATTGAAAGTTTGCAGGAACATGGAAAGTTGCCTATATGGGATGATTTTACAGTACAGACCATGAAAAACAACAAAATTAGAAATGTCGCCAAGTGGCAGGAAGTATCTTTTGAGTGCGGAACATTGCAAGGCAAAGAAGGAGAGGACAAAGACAAAGAATGAATTTTTTCAAGAATTTCAAAACCAAAAGGCAGTTATGAGAGGAAATTAAAAGGCTTGAATTTATACTACATAAACCATATCCTATACATTTTGTTGAGCGTGAAGTGCAGAAAATTTCTTCTTGCATGATGTTGAATGAATATGAATTGGAAGTACCAATAGAAGTTATCAAAAAGCAGATTTTACACAAGATAGCAGATGAATTAGAGCCTTTTGTTGAATGGGATATTGAGGACAGTTCGGACGAATACCATTACGGAAAGATTATCAGAGCGAATATTTATTTAGCGAAAAGAAAGTGAGGACAAAGACAATGAATAAAGTAATTTTGATGGGGAGATTGACAAAAGACCCCGAAGTAAGATATTCGCAGGGCGGAAATTCTATGGCAATAGCAAGGTACACGCTGGCAGTTGACCGAAAATTTAAGCGTGACGGCGAACCGAACGCAGATTTTATTAACTGTATCGCATTTGGCAAGAATGGCGAGTTTGCGGAGAAGTATCTTCATAAGGGAACAAAGATTTTGATTGAGGGCAGATGGCAGTCGGGCAACTATACCAACAAAGACGGTCAGAAAGTCTATACAAATGACTGCGTTGTGGAAAGCTGCGAGTTTGCCGAGAGCAAGGACGCAAACCAGAGTGAAAGAACGCAAGCTACACCGCAGAATAATGTTGATTCGGACGGATTCATGCAAATTCCAGACAATATGGATGACCTTCCATTTAACTGATTGGAGATATAAAAATGATTCGCGATTTAATCATAATGGGAATTATAATCATGGCTTGTTTGCTAATAAATCATATCAGAAAGTATAAAGGATTAAAATTTGACAATATGATTTTGAAGAAACAGGTTGTGGAAATCAGAAATAATTTCAAGATATACAGAAGTATTTCTGATTGCGAAAATGGAGAGGTTGAGAGTTTAAGAAGTAAAAACGCTGAACTTATCATGGAAAATATGCAGCTTAAATCTCTTATTGGAGAATATCGGAATGTATATGGAAATGGTTATCAAAACATGATGAAAATTCCAAAAGATACAGTTGACGCAGTCCGATACGCCATGAAGCACGCACATCCAGACAACGGGGGTAATGCAGAGGATTTTATAAGGTTTCAAAAGTGCTATGAGGAATTGACGAGGAAGTGAGGTTGAATGTTTTGGCGTGAAAACTTTAATAAATGGTGTTCTGCTTGGAGTTGTAAACGTGAACAATGCGAATTTTCGGAGGTTTTGAGCATGGATAAAGAAGAAGTTAGACACTGGTTTGAAATGGAAATTGCACTGGCAGAGGAAAGAATGAAATTAGAATACAATCCCATGTTTAACGGCGTGGTGGTCGGACACGAAAAGCAGATTGAGTTAAATAAAGCACATATCCGTTGTTGCGAGTATGCAATGCAGAGTTTATGTAAAGAAAAATAAAATTTCAAGATTGGAGGACGGAGGTTTGTGCGCACAGAAAAATCATGGTTTACTCCAATTAAAGGAATGGAACAGAGAAGAAAGAAAATTAAATGCGAGATTTACAGAGATTCAATGCAAAATTATAAGCGTTATTCGATACCGCCAGCACAGCTTATCATAGCTGATGTTCCGTACAATGTAGGGAATAACTTCTACAGTTCAAATCCTATGTGGTACAACGGCGGCGACAATAAGAATGGCGAGAGTAAGTTTGCAGGAAAGCAGTTCTTTCCGTCAGACCAATATTTCAACCTATACGAATACTTTCATTTCTGCAATCAGCTTTTGAAGAAAGAGCCTAAAAAGGGCGGCGAAAGAGGGAAAAGTTCAGACGCTCCGTGCATGGTACTGTTTTGCTCATTTGAGCAAATACCTACACTGATTGCGGCGGCAGAGAAACACGGATTTGCGCATAATATACCGCTTGTATTTATCAAGAATTATTCCGCGCAAGTCTTAAAGGCGAATATGCGGATTGTCGGGGCAACAGAATATGGGATTTTGCTTTACCGTGACAGACTTCCGAAATTCCGCAATGAGGGAAAGATGATTTTTAACTGGATGAAATGGGAGCAGGACGGCGAAGAAGTTCCCAAGTTCCACCCAACACAGAAACCGCAGTCAATCCTTAGAAAGCTGATAACCGTACTGACTGACGAGGGCGACACGGTAATTGACCCTGTAGCAGGGAGTGGAAGTACATTAAGAGCGGCTAAAGATTTGGGGCGTAATTCATACGGTTTTGAAATTTACAAGCCGTTTTACAAGAAAGCGGTTGAAGAAATGCTGAATGATAATTACGGCGAATTGCTTTTGAAAAGGGAAAGCAAAGAAACGGGGCAGATGAATTTATTTGATTTTATGGGAGGTTGAGGGAATGGCATACGACTTACATTCAGACTTTGACATAGAACAGCACAAGAAAACCTTTATCCATTATCTCGAAGTTGTGATTGATGAAAACGGAAAGATAATGTACGCCGTTCCGTCACACCAAGAAAGACAGATTGCCCTTGCCTGCGAAAAGCTGAATATCACAAGGGAAGAACTAAACGCCATGTGTCCGCAGGAGTATTATTTCGACCTTGTGACTTGGCTTTGCAAAATGAGCGGTGCTTGTGCGGTTTGGGAGAAATTTATTCAAGCGGACAAGCTGACAAAACAGCAGATAAAGGCATTGCAGATGTTGAAAGATAACGGATTGTATTTGGGAGAAATTCCGAGAATGGAGGAGAATTAAATGGATAACAAAGAAATTTATAAGGCGTTAATGACACTGAAAAAGTGTTGCGAGAACAGCGAATGTTCAAGATGTCCGCTGTCTGTCGGGAAAAATCCTTATAAGTGCAAGGTTTCTGACAACAAGAACGGTTTATATCCTAAAGATTGGGAGTTGAGCAGCAATTTTGATTACAAGGCATTTGAAAAATAAGGAGGGTATCTAAAATGCTAACCCTGCCAATTAAAAAGAAGTGGTTCGACATGATTTTGTCGGGTGAGAAGAAGGAGAGGAAAATATGACAATAAAGGAACTTGCGGAATATTGCCAAAACACAGAATGTGATAATTGCAATTGCACAGAAGAATGTGCAAAATTCAAGCGTTATTTGCAAGATTATATATGCCCTGCTACGTTGCTTATAAATGGTTGTGAGGGAATTGTCGAACCTAACAGAAAATTTTACCCTAACTCTCCATTATAAATTGAACAACTATTTTATCCTGACGGTGCAGGAAATATTGAAGGGAAGTGAGGATTGAGTATGGATAACGAGAAAATGAAGGTAGTTGATGCAAGAAAACTATTGCAAATTATGAACGATTGTTGCAAAGGTCTGATTTTTACAAAAGATGAAGTCAGTCAGATTGCTACAATCTGCTTGAAGGCGATAGAACGAAATGAAAGTGAGGACTAAAAATGGAACATGACGGCTATAAAGGTTGCAAGTAAAACGTTGTTTATAAATATGCGAAAAGTACAAATGCGGACGTAATAAGAAATATGTCGAATTAGGAATTAGCAAGTTTTCTTGATGAAGTCGCAAATTCTGGATATAACTGCGGAGGCATACCGGATAGCTTTTCAGATTTTAATGACGATTGTTATTCAAGTTTGGAATGGCTGAACCATGAATTATCAAGAACATTTAAGGAATGGTTAGAAAAGGAGTGTGATACGGAATGAAACAAAAACAGTCAGCAAAGGATTTGGCGTTTGAAAAGGAACGAGAAAAATTTAGAAAGAAAATTAGAGCGTTAGAGCATGATGTTGCAGATTTAAGAGTTGCATATATGCAGAAAGAAAACGAATTGCGATTAGTCAGCAGTAGTTTATCACAAAAAGAGGATTGGATAAGGCGGTTGATTGAATATACTGAACTTTCCGAGGAAGATATGAAAACGATTATTGACAAAGAAAAGTCGATTGCAAAAGTTACAAAGATGTTCGGGGAGTTAGGCAGTGCTATTTCAGACATATACAGAATGTGAGGTGTGGTATTAAAGACGGAAAGCTAATGTTTTGGCAAACGGGAAATGAGAAATACGATGTATGGGATTTTAACAAGGATTTTCTCTATTCTGGAATAGATATGGGAAAGGAAATTGCAAGCGGTAAATATGAATTGAAAAAACAGATTGTCAGCAATTTTGAAGATACAAGTTTTTATGAACAATTTGAACTGCATGAGGATTTTAAGGGCAGAAAGCCATATTAAAGGAGCGTGAAATGGAATGAAACCATTATGTCAAACGTGTATCAATATGTTTTATTTTCCAGAATGTTGTACGGAGAATTTGACTGATTGCGTAAAACTGATTACGAATTGCGCAAATTACAATAAACATGATATGGGAGAAAGGGAGTGTGACAGATTTGAGCAACCGACAGGACATAGCCAAAGCGAAAGCCATAGAGCAAGCCAACAAAAAGCGTCTGCTTGCGGTCAATCCAAAACTTGATGAGAAAAGCGGCATTTACTTTCTGACTAGGGTTGATGAAAACGAAATCAAGTATGCGTATATCGGGCAGGCAAAGCACATTTTAACACGCCTTGCACAGCACCTTACATCATATCAGCATATAGATTTGAGCCTTAAAAAGCATGGTTTGTATTCTGCTGATAATCCGTATGGGTGGAAAATCGGGTTTATGCACTTTTCTTTATCTGAGTTAGACGAAAAGGAACAGTATTACATAAAGATGTACGCACAAAACGGTTATCAGCTACGGAATAAGACCGCAGGAGGGCAGGGCGAGGGAAAGCAACAGATTGACGAGTACCGACCGCAAAAAGGCTATCGTTATGGAATTTTACAGGGAAAGAAAACCCTCGCAAGGGAATTGTCGCAGATTATCAGCAAGCACTTGACCGTAAGGCTGAAAGAGGAAAAGCAGAACAATAAAACTTCGCAGAAACAGTTGGAGAAATTTAATCAGTTGTTGGATGAAAATAATTATGGAGGAAGTAAAGATGATTAACGAAAAAGATTTGGTTGCAAAAATTTCTAAAGAAGCAGATATGAACATTAACGGAAAAATGTATATGTCAGTTGGCAGGCTAATTCAGATAACAAAAGATATGCCTAAATTAATCCCTTTCTATTTGAAGGAATCAGGATTTAAAGAATTAAAACCGGGAATGCTGATACATTTTGAAACTAATATAGAACAGCTTGCTTTATTGATTGAACTGGATAGACTTGGATATTTTTGGAATGGGTATGGCGTTAGACCCGTGAGCCATTTTTTGGATGATGAAAAGCATGAATACCACGGCAAAGACCGTTATATTGGTTTGGCAGAGTGGAAAGACGGAACGAAGATAATTTTTTCTCCAAACCCATCAGATATTAACTACCACATAGAAAGGAATATGGAGTTAGTGGAAATTTCCGATTTGATAATACATCCAGAGGAGGAAGAAAATTATAAGAAATGAGGTGCGGTTATGAGATTGATTGATGCAGATAAGTTTAAGGATTGTTTTAACACCGATACGGCAATTGGAAAGACAATGCGATTAATGATTGATGAACAGCCGACGGCTTATGATTTGGATAAGGTTGTGGAGAAAATTAGAGAATATGCGGATAATGTGGCAGAATTAGGCGGTAATTTTCTACCGCAAGTTGTTCTTGAAATCGTCAAGGCTGGCGGTGTTTCGGATGAATAGATTGGAGGGAGAGGAATGACAGAGAACGAAAAAATGTTAATCGAAAGGCAAGAAGAATTATTAGATTTTACAGAGAAAATGTTATATTACGCAAAAAGCAAAAATAATGAAAAATGCATAAAAATATATTCAGAATCAAAAAAAGTATCAGAAACAATTATAAAAGCGCTTGAAGAATTGGAACAGTACCGAGCAATTGGCACAGTAGAGGAATGCAGGGAGACAAGGGAAAAGCAGAGAAGTAAGAAACCTATAATAAAACCGTTTTATGAAGATATGGAAGAAGAGTATTTATGCTGTCCAACTTGCGGGGATATTTTAACGGACAGAATACCTGTGGATAACAAAGATTTCTATTTCCATTGTCTTAATTGTGGTCAAAAGTTGGATTGGAGCGATTAGGTGAGGTTGTTTGGAGAGGAAGGAGCGATGGAATGGCTAAAAAAGTTGACAAGACAAAGAAGTCAAATATCAAATGTGAGCATTGCGAAGCATTTGATAATGATAAAGAAGAAGGCGGCTGGTGTTGCGTATTAGAAAAGCAAAAGAACTATTGGAACAGATGTAAAAACTTTATTTGGAAACATGATGTTTAGGAGGGTTTTGGAATGAGTATTCTATCGGAACAAGTAAAGGAACTGAGGTTATTTGCAAAGAAGAGCAAGGATTTAGGAAGAAAAATAGATGAAAGGATTTTTAGAGAAGCTGCCGACACCATAGAAGCCCAATCCGCAAAACTGGCGGCGGCAAACATGGAGCGGTCGGATAGGTATTATGAGATGAGAAAAGAACTCGTCGAACAGCACAATAAGGCATTTGAACTGATTAGCAAAATGCCGTTAGAGGGAAATGAAGTGTGGCATGGATATGTTGGCGGTGTTATGCATACGATTGGGCACTTGATTGATAGCATGGATAAACTATACAGGCATTACTCCGGTGGGTGGATTGCGTGTGAGGACGGAAATCATATGCCAGAAGAGCATGAAGATTTTAGGGATATTTTCGACACAGACACACTCGCTGTTGTTGATACAGAACATTACACGGCTTCAGACTTGGTTCAAGTGACAGTATATGACATAGATAAAGACGAATATTTTGTCTGTGATGACTGTACCGTAGACGGAAAGTGGAGCAATTTTGGTTCGGATGGTTTCAAAGTAATGGCTTGGCAACTGTTACCCGAACCCTACCGCCCATAACCGCAAAGGAGTTGATTGCATTGCAGGAATTTCTTCCATCCAATACCAAAACATAGTTACGATTGCAAAGAAATATACCGTGGAAGATATTTTAACCACGACAGAAAGAGTAAAGTCAAGCGATTTCCCGCAAGGAAAAGTTGCTGACTGGAAGATAGATTTTAACTGGTTTTTAAAGATGAAGAACTATGAGAAAGTAAGAATCGGAAAATATGATGGAGGTGGTTATAATAGTGGACGCATTAGAAGAAATGATACAAAGAATATCAGTGACCCATACGCAGAAGAATTTGAGCGATTGCTCAACGAGCGATGACGAATGTCCTATCTGCCACGGAACAGGGTGGGAAGTAATGCCAGACGGGGGACAGGGAACTTGCATAGAGTGCAAATGTGGATTAAGGCAAAAACAGATTATGAATAGTAGATTGTCCTTTGCAAATATCCCAGAGAGTTTCAATGATGTCCGCATAAGTAATTTTGATGAAACCATATACAAGGATGATAATAGCAAAAATAAGGCACATACGGCAGTTAAGGCTATAAAGTATTGGCTAAACGATTTTGAATCCATGCAAGAGCGAGGAATGGGCTTATATCTGTATTCTGAAACAAAAGGAAGTGGAAAGACCAGAATGGCGGTCAGCATTGCGAATGAATTGATTTACAAAAAGAAAGCACAAGTCAGATTTTCTACATCATTGCAGATTTTGAACGAGATTAAGGCAAGTTGGGATAAGCGGGATATGGAATATAACGAAAGTAAGCTGCTTGATTTTCTTTGCACTTCCAAAATTCTTGTAATTGATGATTTTGGCACAGAACAGACTAAAGATTGGATAGGCGAACGGTTTTATCAGATTATCAACAGTCGTTATGTGGATAAGAAAATCACGATATTTACAAGCAATTCTAGGATTGATTTGCTTAAATATGATAATCGCATAACTAACAGGATTAAAGAGCGTACATTTCAGATACCATTTCCAGAAGAAAGTGTGAGGGATATTATCGCAAGGCAAAATATGGTGAAATTGGCAAATGGCATTAAATAGGTTGTACTAATGATAGAGAGATATAAGGAAAGATTGGAGGATATGAGGAATGGCGATAAGTAATGACAACTATTATAAACCAGACGAAGCATTACATGAATTGATGTCGCAAGAAACAATAGTCAATGTGGCTGTTGATGTTCAAGCGTTGCTTAGAATGCTTGTTGAAAAAGAAATCATAACTAGAGAAGAAGTTAATCAGTATCGGAAGGAGGTTAGGAACAGCCCTAAATATAAACCAGTAATTGAGGATATTCAAAAGCAGAAAGCGGGATTTCAGGCGGCGAAAGACAATCCGCAAGAATATCTGAAAGCGCTTTTTAAGGCGAAAATGAACGGAGATATTAAGTAGGGGGGGTTAATTATGGACAAGATAATAGTCTACACAGACGGTTCATCCCTAAACAACGGAAGTCCCGACAGTGGTTGCGGATGGGCTTGCAAGCTGATTTACCAAGGGCGTGAGTTAATGAAATCTGGCGGCGATAAGGGCAAGACAAATAATGTCATGGAAATGATCGCCGTATTGCAAGCCATGAGAGCCATAACGGACAAGTCTATTCCGGCGGAAGTGTTTTCAGACAGTAAATATGTGGTGGAAACACTGAATGGGAATTTTAAGATTAAGAAGAACGTGGAGTTATGGCAGGAACTTACGACAGAGAAAGGGAAGTTTGCGGATATTCGGTTTATTTGGGTTAAGGGTCATGATAAGGACAGACATAATATTGAGGTTGATAAAATGGCGGTTATGGAGGCGAGGAAGGTATGAAAATTAAAGATTTGGCTTACAAATGCAAGGATAGGGAAATAGAATGTGATGATTGCCCGTATGAAGATATATGTTCAAGGCTTAATGATAAATTGGAAGATATTTCTCCTTGCGGTCTTTTGACAATATTGGAAGAAGAGATAAATTAAAAACTGAATGATTGGAGGTAAAGAGTTTTCGTGCGCACGATTAAAGCTGGCTTTACTCCAAAGGATTATGTCAAGAGAATATATCGGATATGATTTTTGCAAAAGAAATGGAATATGTACAAGATGCGAGAAACAGCCTTCTAGGATAGGAAGCGTATTGTGTGCAGATTGCGCAAATTATAGGAAGGAAGATTACCATTTTTACAAGGATTTGAAAATCTGCGTCCGATGCCACAAGAATTTAGCAGAACCGCATAAGGTTATGTGCTTGGAATGTGCCGACAAGGACAGTACGCAGAGCAAAAAGAACAGACAGAGAAATTCGGAGAAACACAAGAAACGGGATTTGGATAAATACAACAGATTGAAAGAAATGGGTATCTGCACATACTGCAAGCACAAAAAGGCGGTTGCGGGAAAGACAAAATGTGCGAAATGCCTTGCAAAGATACGGAATAAGAGGAACGCAAAGAAAGCCGATACTGACCGTTCGGAGCGTGTGGCGTATGGGATTTGCTATATATGCGGCAAGGATAAGGTCATGGACGGCAAAGGCGTTTGCGAGAAATGCTATGATAAACGGATGGAGAGCATGGGGAAGATTATGTATCTTCCGGGAAGTGATTTTTGGAGGAATGACAATAAACTGATTTTTGGAAATGGGGGCAGGAAATGAGCAGGGAAATTAAATTTAGAGCATGGAGAGAAGATGTTGTTTCAACAGAACCTTATGGGCGCAATTCTTTTGAGCAAAAATTCATAGAAAGCAATATAGAAGATATAAAAACAAGAGAATTTAGTTCGTTTGAAGAAAAATGGTTTGTTAAAGCGTGTAGGGTAGATATTATGCAGTACATAGGCATTAAGGATAAGAACGGAAAGGAAATCTACGAGGGGGATATTGTCAGGCAGTATGCGGATTGTGCAGAACTTGGAAAAAGTTTGCATTTCTTTTACGTCGTTGAATGGAGTGAGGAATACTGCGGATTTGTTGGTAGAGATATCCATTCTAACGAAATATATCTCATGCCTGGTTTGAAAGATATTGAAGTTATCGGAAATGTGTATGAAAATGCGGATTTGTTGAAGAAGGCAGAGGTGACGGAATGAAATTAGTAGAGCCAAGCGAAGAGACATATGCGTTAGTTGTAAATGAAAATAATTTTGCAATATTTGATTTATTCTACACAGATTTAGGATATAAAACCATAAGCGGAGAGCCATTAAATCAATTTGCAAATCATTATGGATATTTTATTGTGGATAAGTCAGATAAAACTATCAGTTTTATGGAAACACTTGTTTTTTCAATTTACGAAGACAAGGAATACGGAATAATGGGGTTGATTAAATTTGATGAATGATTGGATGTTTTTGAAAGGAGACAAGGAGGAATGGACGCAGAAGCAATAGACCGGATGGGGAAAAGGGCTTTCTGTAACGCATACCAATGTATGCAGGTTGCAAATATCTGTGTGCTGTATGAAACATTTGATTTTAGTGAGCAGAAAGTCAAGGACATCACTTTTGAGTTTGCCAAGTTAGACAAAGAGGATAATGAAACCGGAATCGCGGATTTATGGGCCGGAATAATCAAGGAAGAATATGGATTCGACTGTTATATGTTCCCATTGAAAATGCCGTACAGACAGAGTTTAAGCCTTGCCGCGATTCCAAAGGGAGTACATGACAATATCAGAAGAAATTTCCTGATCGAAAGCGCAGAGAGAGCGGTTTTTGCATATTTTTCTATTATGCTATGGACGCTAAAAGAATTTTGCGGATTTGAAAAAAGAAGATTTTGACAAATACCTTGATGGATTCATGGAAATATGCAAGCTATTTCCAAAAGGAATGACATTGAAGTGGATGATTGATTTTGTAGAGAATGAAATTGGATGGAAGTTTGAAAAATGTGCAGATTCTTCGGAATGCTGCAAGAAAATGGGGGAAAGGGAAAATGGAGCTGATTCTTGAAGATGGAAAGAGAATGTATATTGATGAATCCATTGAAGGAGCGATAGCGCGTCTGTATAGTGAAGGTGGGATTTTAATTGAGCAGAAAGAATTTAGCGCAGAATTTTTATGCGATGCGTTGTTTGGAGGTGCCGAATGAACAATAAAAAGCCAAAAAAAGAAAAACCGTACATACCAATAAAGGATAAACTTAATCTTACAGTCGAGGAAGCGGCTGTATACAGCGGAATTAGCGAACGGAGATTGAAAGAAAGAATTGCTGAATGTGATTTTGATTTTGTTCTAAGGAACGGAACAAGGATTTTGATTAAAAGAAAAAAATTTGAGAAATATTTAGAAAGCGTAGATTGCATTTGAGTGAATGTAAATGCATAAAAATGCATAGTATTGAAAATGAGCGTTTCTTGTGTTATATTATATACACTTGCAGCGCTCTTTTCTTTGAAAGGAGCTTTTATGATAAAAAGGAAAGACAATAAAGGAAGGGTACTGAAAGACGGAGAAATGCAAAGATCTGACGGGAGATACTCTTTTCAATATAAGGACGCACTGGGAAAAAGAAAAATTGTATATAGTTGGAAATTGCTGCCGGCAGACAAAATTCCTGCCGGAAAAAGAAAAGACTTGTCTCTCAGGGAAAAAGAAAGCCAGATAAAAGAAGATTTGAGCGCTGGGATCGTTCCGTGCGGCGGGAATATGACCGTTTATGATCTGGCGAAAAAATACGTATCTCAAAAGAATAATGTAAAAAGCAGCACTAAGTCTAACTACTATTTTGTGCTGAATGTTATTAAAAACGAATCAATAGGCGCGTCCAGGATAGACAAAATAAGCATTTCAGACGCGAAATATTGGATTTCGGACTTGCAGGAACGCGGCAGGGGATATAGTTCCATACACGCAATACACAGTGTTCTTAATCCTACTTTCAAAATGGCCCTGGATAACGACCTAATAAGAAAAAATCCCTTTGATTTTAGGATTTCCGACGTTGTTTTTAATGATAGTTCTGAAAGGGAATGCGTCTCAGATTCTCAGGAAGAAGCTTTTTTGGAATTTATAAAGTCCGACAAGCATTATCGGAAATATTACGAAGCCATTTATGTTTTGTTTCATACAGGGCTGAGAATCTCGGAGTTTTGTGGTCTTACAATATCAGATATAGATTTTGAAAACAGAAAAGTAATTGTAGACCACCAGTTACAGAGAAGGCACGGGGTTGGATATGAGGTTTCTGGCACAAAAACCGTAAAGGGGAAAAGAGAAGTTCCAATGACGGAAGAAGTTAAGTCTTGCTTTGAAAAAATTTTAAAAGACAGGAAGCCACCGAAAACAGAACCAATGATAGGGGGAAAAACCGGTTTTTTGTTTCTTGATGCAAACGGGATGCCAAAGGTTGCGTCGCATTGGGAAAAGTATTTCAGGCAGATTTTAAAGAAGTACAATTCTTCTAATGATATTCAGCTACCGACTATAACGCCACATATATGCAGGCATACATTTTGCTCGCAGATGGCAAGATCTGGAATGAATCCAAAGACTTTGCAGTATATTATGGGTCATAGCAGTATAAATGTCACTCTGAACGTTTACACCCATATAAAGTTTGAGAATGCGCAGGAAGAGATGGAAAAAATTATTAAAATAGGATGATGTTAAAAATGAATTTTACATCGCAATTTACATCATTTTTTTGTTTTTGTATGCATTTCTGTGCATTATAGTGCATTTCTTTTAAATTATAAAAATAATTAATGCGGATAATCTTCTTGAAATGTGCGGTTTTATAGAGATTTAAAAATATATAAAAATAATGTCACTCTATCAGACAGACAGACAGACAGACAGACAGGATAAGTCTGTCCGTTTGCAGTAATTTTTTACAGATAGCGCCATCGAATCCAAGGCCGCCGGAGGCGGGGATTTCTTACAGGGCTGTTATGCCCTGCGGGATGCCCCGTTCCCCGGCGGTCTTTTTTGCGTCCCCAAAAACAGGCTGGAAAAGAGGCTGGTTAAAAGATACGGCAGAGGGATGTTTGCCCGGGCTGGCTGTCAGGAAGCCAGTTCTGGCGAATGCCCGCCCGTAAAAAATGGAATCGGAGGATTTTGTTATGAAGAAAGAGACAAGGAAAAAGACAAGAAAAAAGACAAGGAAAATGTTCAGGCGCGGGATAGACGTTTTGATGGCGGTTGTTTTGGTGCTTTCGATGCTGTCGGTAAATGTATCGTCTATATCTGCTTCACAAAAAGAGGATGCGGGTGCAGCCGTAACGCCTGTTTTAACAGATGAAGCCATAGAAGGGAGTGTGGCAAAAGTTGAGAAGGATGGAAGGGTCGCTTATGTGAATGCAGATGAACTGCAAAGTGTATTTATGGAAAACAGCGGGAACGATGGAGCTGTGGTGACTTTGCTGGATGATCTGACAAGAGCCATTGAGCTTATTATTGAAATTAACTGCACATTGGATTTGGGCGGGCATACGATTCATTCATACACCGACAGCGTTGATGCTATTTGTGTGAAGAAATCAGGAATGGGAGAATTGGCAACGATTACGATTAAAGGCGAGGGAGCTGTTGTTTCTGAGGCAAGTAATGCGCTTAGCATAGTAGCTGGCAAAGTAATACTGGAGGGTGGGAACTTTACCAGCAGAAAAGAGGGATATGCCGCTATAAATATATATGGTAAGGAAACCGAACTGTTTATAACGGGTGAAAATGTGACTGTAAATGCAAGTGCAAATAGCGTTGGATTGTGTATCAATTTCGCCCAAACAGTCAGCCTTTCTGCCGGAACCTATTCCGGGTTGGAGAATACGATTATGATTTCTGATAATGTTTCTTTTACGCTTGGCGGCCTGCTGTACCATACAGATCGTGACCGCTATGCTTTTTACAGTGGGGACCAGCCTGTCACGGGAAAACTGGGCGAAAAGCAGTTGGATGGAACATTTACAGTCAGGCTTTGCGGCCACTCGGATGCGGAATATGGCAAACAGGGAACGAACCAGCATCAAAGAAATTGCTCGGCATGTGGTGATCATGCGGTGCTTGACTGTGAGTATGCAGATTATGAGAAAGTGGATGGGCAAAACCACAAGGGCGTTTGCATCTGCGGCAGGGAAGAAATAAGCCCGCACGACTGGGTGTATGCGAACAGAGGCGGGCAAAAGGCAAAAGACATTTTTCTAAGATGCAATGCTTGCTCCGGTGAGGAACTGGTAGGCACAGTCTCGATTACGGAAGATTTTACGGTGCCTTACGGCAAGACAAAAGGCTGTATTCTGGAAGTTACGGCAGATCCGTCAGACCTGGTATTGGAAAATATGAAATGGTCTTGCAGGGATACGGGGGAAATTGATTCCAATACATCAACATGCAGTCTGCCGGAAGATTTGGCAGCGGGTGCATATGCCTGCGAGTTTACTGCTTCCTGTTTCGGAAATGATCTGAACCTGTGTGTAAATGGAACGGTTACCCCCGCGCTGCTTACAGCGGATATGGTAGCTTTGTCCGCAGAAAGCGCTGTTTACGACGGCAGTGAGTGTCGGCCGATCGTATGGGTTCCTGGATTGACAGAAGGAACGGATTATGAGATTGCTTACAGTTCTTTGGACTTTACAAATGCCGGAACGGTTATTATTACAGTTACCGGTAAAGGGAATTATCAGGGTACGGCGCAAAAGACGTTTACCATAGAACCGGCAGGATTGAGAGCAAAAGGTTCGGGCGTGGCTGACGGTGAATACGGAACCAGGCTGTCGGATCTTACGATCAGCGGGCTGACTGCGGTCACAGAGTGGGGCCTGAAGGAAATTGCGGGTACATGGAAATTTACCGACGGCCGGATTCCAGATGCAGGCGTCCAGGTGCCTTATACAGCCAGATTTGTGCCTGCTGCCAATGCGGATAATTATAAGCTGCTGGAGGCGGAGGCAGCGGTGACGATCCGCAAGAAGCAGGGAATCCTTACTGTGCCGCAGACAGAAATCAGCAAGACGTTTGGCGACGGGGAATTTTCACTGGGCTGTACGACAAATGGTGACGGCGTAATCTCCTGTACGTCTGACAACGAAGCAGTGGCAAAGGTGTCCGGGCAGGGAAATGTCTCGATACAAGGTATCGGAACCGCCGTGCTTACAGTGTCCCTTGCGGAAGGCAGAAATTACACCGATGCGCCGGATCAGAAGGTGCTCCTGACAGTAGAAAAAGCGCCAGAAACAGGCAGCGGTTCCGGCAGCACAGGCAATCCGGGCGGCAGTTCCGGCAGTGTAGGCAATCCGGGCAGCAGTTCCGGCGGCACAGGCAGTACAGGCGGCAGTTCCGGCAGCACAGGCAGTACGGGCAGCAGTTCCGGCAGCGTAGGCAATACAAGCGGCAGTTCTGGCAGTGCAGGCAATCCGGGC
>ERZ808054.400-NODE-400-length-43582-cov-5.606022_pt1 | contig 43582 bp, 35 predicted proteins | sample MGYA00380201_ERZ808054 | MGnify/ENA primary metagenome ERZ808054 (study PRJEB31490, sample SAMN06133419) | mouse gut metagenome | isolation source: Z5_2 | host: mice | place: China: Chengdu | collected 2015-05 ...
GCAGGCAGGAATGACTACGGCAAGAACAGGCCGTTATCATCTCCTGCCTTTTTTCGTTCAAGGAAGGAGGCCGGAAACAGGAATTCACAGGTCCAATGGCAAAAATAAAAAAGAAAAGAGGTAAAAACGAATGTCACAGGCAACAGAACGGATCCACGAACTGGTGGACAAACTCAACCAGTACCGCAATGAATACTACAACCAGGATGCACCCAGCGTTTCAGATGCAGTTTACGACCGCCTTTATGATGAGCTGGAGCTTTGGGAGAAAGATACGGGCATCATCTTAAGCAACTCCCCCACCCAGACCGTAGGCTATAAGGCTGTCAGCAGCCTGGAGAAGGTGCGGCATGACATCCCGCTGCTCTCCCTGGCCAAGACGAAACAGGTAAGCGACCTGGCCTCCTTCCTGAAGGGCCATGGCGCCCTGCTCATGCTGAAGCTGGATGGGCTTACCGTGAAGCTCGTCTACGAAAACGGGAGGCTCGTGGAAGGCTCCACCAGGGGCGACGGCGAGGAGGGGGAGCTCATCACCCACAACGTCGCTGCCTTCCGGAACGTGCCGCTGTCCATCCCCTATAAAGGGCGACTGGCAATAACCGGCGAGGGATTCATCCACAAAAGCGACTTTGAGCGCCTGAAGGGTACGCTTACCGGAAGCGATGGGAAACCCTACCGCAACGCAAGGAACCTGGCCTCCGGCTCCATCCGGTGCCTGGACGCAGGGATCTGCAGGGAACGTGAGGTCAGCTTCTGCGCCTTCAATGTGCTTGAGGGCCTGGATGAGTTCGAGGACTCACGGGACAGCCGCAGCAGCCTGCTGAACATCCTGGCCGAGTTCGGCTTCGATACATGCCCTGCCATATATATCCCTCCGGACGCAAAGGCAGACCACATCGCATCGAAGATCCAGAAAATGACGGACTTTGCGGAATTTTTGGACATGCCCATAGACGGGATGGTGCTGCGCTTCAACAGCTTCTCCTATTCCGCAACCCTGGGCAGGACAGGGCACCATTACAATGACGGCATCGCATACAAGTTCGCGGATGATACCTATGAGACCGTGTTCCGCTCAGTCGAATGGCAGACAGGACGCTTCGGTGAGATCGCACCGGTGGCGGTCTTCGACACCGTGGAGATTGACGGCTGCGGGGTATCCAGGGCAAGCCTGCACAACCTGTCCTTCATCAAGGGGCTGGAGCTGCACCCCGGATGCCGCATCCTGGTATCCAAGCGCAACATGATCATTCCCCATGTGGAGGAAAATCTGGACCGCGGGAACTATCAGGACATGACGCCGCAGAGCTGCCCCTGCTGCGGGCAGCCTACACGCATCTACTCCAGGGAAGGCGACAGGGGGCGCACCATCGAGACGCTCCACTGCGACAATCCTGAATGTGGCAGCCGCATCCTTCATAAGTTCGTCCATTTCGCAGAAAAGAAAGCCATGAACATCAGGGGGCTTTCTGAAGCGACGCTGGGCCAGCTCATCAGGATCGGAGCCTTGAAAAGCTATCAGGACCTCTACCACCTTGACCGCTACCGGGATGAGATCATCGCACTGGAGGGCTTCGGAGAAAAATCCTACGAAAATCTGATTGCTTCCATCAACGAAAGCCGCAGCACAACCTTTGTACGCTTCGTGGTGGCAATGGACATCCCTCTGATCGGCAGGACTGCCAGCCGGATACTGGACAGACATTTCCACGGCAGCCTGCGGGAGCTGAGGCTGGCTGCACTGGACCGCTTTGACTTTACCTGTCTTGAAGGGATTGGCGACATCATGAGCAGCAGCCTCCATAAGTGGTTCCGTAACCCGGACCACCTTCTGTTATGGGGCAGCTTACAGAAAGAATTACACTTTGAAAATGGTTTGGATGCAAAGGCATCCGGAGAGGAGAACAATATGAACGGAACAAATAACAAATTTGCAGGATGCACCATCGTAGCCACAGGGAAACTTGAGAACTTCACCCGCGACGGGATCAACGCCAAAATCATCAGCCTCGGCGCCACGCCCGGCAGCTCCGTCACCAAAAAGACAGATTACCTGATCTGCGGGGAAAAGGCCGGAAGCAAGCTGGCAAAGGCGCAGCAGCTCGGTATTAAGGTACTGACAGAGCAGGAATTCATGGACATGATCGCTCCCTGAGCATGGCTGTCCGGCAAAGGCTTTTACCTGATTTCCGCATACAGGCAGTGCTGCCTGTATGTGGATAAAGACAAAGGAGGATATGATAGATGAACATTTCAGGTGTTCCCCTACTGGCAGAACCATCAAATCTTCCTGCCAGCAGCACACTGCCAGAAACAGATTGGGAAAATATCCCCGTCCATGAAAATGATCCAAAATCATAACAAACGAAAAGGATGCCGGCATATCCCATGCCACAAAAAAACTGTCTGAAATAGGCAGCTTTTTTCAAGTATCCGGCCACTACAGGGTATTTATTTTATATAGGGATTTCCCCATGGAACCTGTGTAACAATTTTCAAAACCGCGACTGACAAAACGGCGGCAACATGCTATAATATGAGAAAGAGAGGTACATCTATGCCAAGCACAACCAAAACCATCCAACAGTTAAACCTGGAGGACGATTTCCTTTTCGCTAAGGTAATGAGTGATAAGGAGGTCTGCAGAAAAGTATTAGAAAAAATACTGGGCGTTTCCATTCGGGAGGTTTCTGTGCCTGCAACGCAGAAAACCATCAATACTCTCTATGACGGAAAAGGTATCCGGCTCGACGTATACCTGAACGATGACGAGGGAACTGTATATAATGTGGAGATGGAGCGCGGAAAGCATAAAAGAGCCATTCTCCCCAAGAGATCGAGGTACTATCAGGGAAACATCGACCTTGACATCATTTCCGCAGGGGAAGATTACAGAAAGCTGAAAAAATCCTTTGTCATCTTCATCTGCACCTTTGATCCGTTTGGAGACCGGCGCCATTTATACACCTTTGAAAACAGATGCGTGGAAAACCCTTCCCTCACACTGGGAGATGAAACTACCAAAATTTTCCTGAACACCAAAGGCAATATGCACGATGTCGATCCGGAAATGCAGGAATTTCTCTCTTATGTGGAGAATACAACGGATGACTTTGCAGCGCAGGCCAGAAGCCCGCTCATAAAAGAGATCCATAAAAAGGTTATTGAAGTAAAAGAAAGTAAGGAAATGGAGGTCGAGTACATGACTTTATTACAGAGAGACCGGGAAAATATTGAATTAGGACGAGAAGAAGGACGAGAAGAAGGACGAGAAGAAGGCAGTAACCATATGGCTTCCTTAATCAAGATACTTCTTTCCGAAAACCGCACCGATGAATTGAATCGTGCTTTAGAAGATCCTGATTTCAGGAACAAGCTTTTTGAGGAATATGATATTTTATAGCAACAGACATATTAGCAGGGGAGGTGTCCACTTCCCCTGATTTTTCATATCGGAGGTTAAATATATGACTTTATTACAGAGAGATCGGGAAAATATTGAATTAGGGAGAGAAGAAGGCAGCATGTCTGCCATTAAAGTCCTCAAGTTCCACAATAAGGGAATAGACAGTGGGAGTATCTCGTCGTCCCTACAGCTTGATCTTGAATACGTCAACTCTGTTATCTCCAATTATGAAAACGATTAGATATAAGGAGGATACCATGCAAAAAGAAAACGTCTATCAAGGCAGGGATGCTCTACATAATGCCCTTGCCCAGACATATATAGGAAAGCGTTTTTCAGCATACGGGGTTTATCTGCCGCCCATTCAGGAACTGCTTCCTGCAATTCCGCTAAATCATGGTTTCATTGACAACTTGTTCCTGCTGACGGACGGAACTTATGTATTTGTAGATTACACATCCGAATACCATAAAACAGCTATGGCCCAATATCCGAAATACATTGCAAAGATCATGGAAAAATATGATAAAGAGGATGGGAATTTTGACCTACACCTCCTCATCATCTATACTGGTGATGTGGAAAAGGCTAATTTGGTATTTGACTGCGGCTGCTTTATCCTACGCCCCAAGCAGGTTTTCTTATCCCGCATGGACGGCAGGGCAATGTTCGATGCCATCCAGCAGAAGATTCATTCCGGTGCAGTGCTTACAAACGACGATTTGATGGAGCTTGTCATTTTACCCCTGACGTTTTCTGGTTCTGAAGGGAAACAGGCAATGTTCGATAAGGTTATGAAATTGTCAGAGCAGATTTCAGATGAGGAACAACGAACCTTCATTCTCTCTGGCGTGACTGCTGCAAGCAGCAAGTTTATCAACAGAAAATAGAATGACTTAGGACCGGTTTTCGCCGGTCCTTTTTCATTATGATATATCTTCAGTTAAGAGCGTTTGCGGAAGGATTTGAACCTTCGGTGCGTTGCCGCACACCACCTTAGCAGGGTGGTTATCCCGATGTTTTAGTTATTCCGATAGAGAAATTACCCAAACGTATACCCAGAGATCAGTAGCCAAAAATGTCGGAATAAGTAAAAGGTTATCTTATACTGTATTTGTAAATAAAAAATTCAAATACGAGGAGGTAACCAAATGAACCAACATGTGAGCATCCCCGGATGGGATGACTTTTCTGTACAGCTGAAAGAGGATTTGAACTATTCTGAAACAATGCTGGAACGGACTTTTTATACCTACCGCTCCTTTGTCCAAAAGTTTTGTCCTGCAGATGAAGATAATGCAGCAGAAAAAGTCAAAAAAGGAATCGATAACGTCTCCACTGCATACCAGAAAAATGATATATCAAAAGATCAGCTTCTGAGGATGCGGAGACTCGCCTACCGCCTGCTAATGTATATGGATACGGGGAAGATTTCCTGGAAAAGAGCCCCATTGTATGGCAAGAAATTTGGAAATGACCACAATGAGGCGCTCCTGGGACGGTTTTTAGAGGATGCCCGGGGCCGGCACGCGGAATCAATCCTCCGCAGGGATGAAAGCACCGTACGGCAGTTTATTTTATACTGTGAATCTGTAAAGTCAAAAGATGTGGAACAGATGGGCGTAATGGACCTGATTGATTTCCTCGGCTGGCTAAAAAAGCGCAGGCCTGCAGGGCTGAAAGCTGCGGCTTCTGCCATGAGGCATTTTTATCTTTTCCTTACGAAACAGGGGCTTGTTCCCAATAATCTCCTGGCTGCCTTGAAACCATGGGATACCCCGCATAAAAAGGCATACGGGACATTCAGCACACAGGAAAAAGAAAAAATCCTTGGCGCGATAGACAGGAACAGCCCTGCAGGCAAAAGGGATTATGCGATATTTTCCCTTGCGATCGACTGTGGAATCAGGAGTTCGGATATCTGTTCCCTGAAACTGGAAGATATCAACTGGAAAAAACAGTGCATATCAATCGTCCAGAAAAAGACCCGAATCCCTGTTACCCTGCCTTTCAGCCGGCGTTCAGGGGATGCCATTGCGGATTATATCCTGAACGCAAGGGGAATTTCCCCGCTTCCTTATGTTTTCCTTAAGTTTTCGTTTTCTGACAGCGGCATGACTTCATCCCTGTTGTGCGTAAGGCTGAAAAAATGTATGAAAAATGCGGGGATAAACAGGGAACCGCATGAAAGAATCAACATGCATACATTCCGGAGGAGCTTGGGGACAGACATGGCCGACAGCGGCAGCACGCTGGAGATGATCGGGCAGGTATTGGGACACTCCTGTCCGTCATCAGCCAAAGCATATCTTTCGTTTTCGGAGAGATCACTTAAGGAATGCGCCCTGGATACAGAGCTGTTTCCGGAAAGCCGGGAGGTGTGCGATGATTAGAATGACATTCCAGAGCGGGCTGAAGGAAAAGGAGAAACAGTTTGTAGCTTTTAAACAGCAGTTTGGGCACACATATGAGGCGCGGATATATAACCTGTTGGATTTTGACCGTTTTTGCGCTGCGAATTACCCCGGACGTGATACGCTTGACCAGGACATTGTACTTGAATGGGCGGTCATACGTCCTACAGAAACGGCAAACGGATTTGCCGCCAGGATATCTGCGGTACGCCAGTTTGGCAAATACCTTGCGATGATTGGCGAAGGCGCATACATTATCCCGGATGGTTTCCGGGGCGGGGACATGCCGTTGATGCCTTATATTTTTTCAGAGACATCGCTCCGGCAGTTCCTGGGCTATACTGATTCGATGGAAAGATACTGCCAGTCAGCAGTGAGGCACCTGGTGGCACCGGCAATGTTCCGTTTTATGTACTGCTGTGGGCTGAGGCCATGCGAGGCAAGGAACCTTGACAGGGCTGATATAAACTTTGAGAATGGCCGGGTGTTCATCAGGGAGTCCAAACACTACAGGGAACGTGTTGTCTACGCCCCTGACGGTCTGATGCCCATCCTTCTGGAATACCTGAAAGATATAGACCGCATCTTCCCGGACAGACAGCCTTTATTCATTGACAGGAACGGGATACGCTATTCTTACGGGGCACAGCAGTACCTCTTTGAGCACTGCCGGTCCCATTCCGGAATAAAGTGGAGCGGAACCAAAGCACCGAACCTGTACAGCTTCCGGCATACTTTTGCAACACACAGGATATACCGTTGGTTTAAGGAGGGGAAGGACCTGGGAGCATATCTCCCGAAACTGAGTGCATATATGGGGCACAGCCACTATGAGCACACGCTCTATTACCTGCACTTTGTTCCGGATATCTTTTCGGATATGACAGGATTCGATTTTGAGGGGCTTTCATACCTGATTCCGGAGGTGGTTTATCATGAATGACGAAAGCAGGAAATTTTTCGAGACCGTCCGTGATTATCTGCTGATATATATGGCGAAACAGCGTGTGATGAGCCGGAATACGGTTGCCTCTTATAAACAGGCCATCAACCAGTACATTTCTTTCCTTGTGGAAAACAAATCCATAAAATATGAAGCGGTCTGTTTCAGAGACTGGTCAGCCGCAAATGTAAATGAATACCTGCTGTATCTGGAGAATGAGCGTAACGTCGCAGCATCCACAAGGAACCAAAGGCTGTTTGCAATCAGGGCATTCATGAAATATGCCAGGATGGCGAATCCGGAATTAGGGCATGCGTCACTGGAGGTACAGTCGATTGCAAAAGCCAGGGAGGACACAGAACCGGTGGCATTTCTCAGCGAGAAAGCTGTCCAGTGCCTGCTTTCCCAGCCAGGAACCACTACAAAAATCGGACTGCGGGATTCCTGTTTTATGGTATTGATGTATGATACGGCTGCCCGGGACTGCGAAATGCTGTCCTTGAGGATCAATTCCCTGGATCTTGACCGGAAATGTCCGACTGCAAGGCTGGAAGGGAAGGGGAACAAAGTGAGATATGTTCCCCTTATGAAGAAAACTGCTGAATGTGTCCGTAAATATCTCGAGATATTTCACCCTGCTCCGGCAAGACATGCAGATGACTGGCTTTTCTACACAGTTTCCCATGGCAGACGCCACAAAATGTCGGATGACAATGTAGCCAGGTTCCTGGCCAAATATTCAAAAATGGCACATGCGGAATGCGGGGAAGTTTTTGAGAAAGTGACGCCGCATCAATTCCGCCATACCAGGGCGATGCACCTTTACCGGAATGGCATGCCGCTGCAACTGCTTTCTGAATTTATGGGGCATGCGTCACTGGCTTCCACCCAGATATATGCTTATGCGGATACGGAGATGAAAAGACAGGCTATTGAAAAATCCAGTCAGGCTATAGAGGAAAACATAAGCACCAAACCTGCATGGCAGACTGATGAAGAAATGATCAGGAAACTATATGGTTTAGAGTAAAAACTTATTCCGATGCTATTTGTATAAACAATAGAAGGAATTATGGAGTTACGGTAGCATCGGAATAACTAAAACATCGGGATAACTCCTATACGAAGGTGACGGATGGCTTCTGTGTTATAAAAGACTTACCGGAGCCGGGCGATTTCAATTGCTGCATAATGAGCCGTTTTTTAGCCTCTCGTTTTAAGCCATGGTATTTTATTCTCTGCCTTTACTTTTTTTCTGAATTTTTTTCATATGGCTCTTAGTGATGAATTTGAAGTCGGTGTCAAAACCGCAGATCTTGTGCAGGGCATCGGATAACTTGTCACGTGTATAAAGCGGGATAAAGCCCTGTTCCTGTATGTCTGCAAAATTTATTGTTTTTAATTTATCCAGAATTGTCTCACAGGTAAAGGCATATTTTAAATTTCTTTCAAGATAACGGTATATGACTAATGAAAGAAAGCAGATGATGAAGTGCGCTTTTATACGTGCATCGTCGTGAAGAAATACAGGTCTTGCCTCAAAATCCGTTTTCATGATCCGGAAGCAGTCTTCGATCTGGTATCTTTTTTGTGACACTGCAAGAACTTCTTTTGCCGGATCCGCAAGATTTGTGGCAACAGCATAATACCCGTCATATTTTTCTTCTTCTGCGATCTTGTTCTCATCAAGAATGTATTCTACGACAGCTTTTTCACCGGATCTGGTTTTTGTGACCCGCTTCATGAAGCGCTTTACATCGTTCGGTCCTTTTTTGATCTCTTCCGGATCCTTCCGGGAAAGCAGGTTTTTCGCTTGCTCTACCTGCCGGTTCCTGACAGTACGCTGGTATTCCATCATTTTTCTTGAAAACGTGATGATGATACGCTGCTTCAGGACGCCTTTCGCTTTCCTCTGCACAGTGCGCCCATTTTTCAGGACCACATCCTCATAAAGCCCCAGGTCGAGCGCCTTGTCTGCCTGGATGATCTTATATGCGGAATCATTATAAAGTCCAAGGTTATCCGGATTGTGTCGGTCAAAAGTTTTCATGTCTTTGACCGTAACGAGGGTATCATCTGAAAGAAGCTTATAATCATAGTCATTAAAGACGGCTTCTTTGAGCGTGTTGCTCAGCTTTTTGATGGATTGTGTGACAATGAAAGCCCTGCCGCCCATGCTGTTGAACTTTCTGATGTTATAGGATCCAAGCCCTGCGTCGACACAGTAGATGAATTTCTCATCCGGGATCATTTTCAGCACTTCTTTCTCCAGAGGGACGGCTGTCAGCTGTTCGCTTGTATTGCCGGGGTGCAGGCACATGGTGATGGGGATTCCCCTGCTGTCCATGAATATTCCCATTTCCACTATGGGATTGGGGCGGTGTTCTTTGCTGATGCCGTACTGCCGCAGGCCGGTTATGACTTCTCCCATGACCCCATCCACAATCTCATCATCTGCCTGCTCACATTCAAAGTAGAAGTTCGTGCAGTCATAATAAAGCACGGACGGCTCTCGTTTTACGATGGTGTCGCTGTGCAGGTAAAGCCATGCCAGATATTCATCGCAATGTTCTTCCAGAAGGTCCATAAACCGCAGGATGTGCTGGTAGCCGAAGCCCGGTTTTTCATAATAGGAATCCAGGCTGCCCAGCATTGCGTATTTGGAAAGCGGTTCCATGATCCTGGAATAAATAAGGAAACGGTGGACAGTGTAGCTGTCAAAAGTCATTTTTCTGCCAGCCGTCTTTTCTCTGAAAAAATCTTTGAGCCGGAGACCGCCCATCAGGTTCTGCAGGAAAAAATAGCCTATGTTCAGTCCGGTGGAAGAGGAAGCTGCATCATCCGTCTTTTCCACCCTCTCATTGTAATCAGTAGAAATGGAGTGTTCCACTCTGCCGACACGGTATTGCTCGTTCATCTTCCGGATTTCCTCCCTGACATAGGCCAGGGGGTCACCCGTAATTTTAAGCAGTTCAGAGTGTTTTCCAAACCGTTTGACGTTTCTGGTTGTAACTTTTTTGCCGTTACGGATCCCCAGCTGGGCATAATAGATAGGATCTTTACTGTTTTTGTTATAAAAGAGCTTCATTCCATCACCGCCGTAATCAATATATATATCATTACACAACATATACAACAAAAAATAAAGAAAAATTTGACAAAAAAATACCGCATTTCTGCGGTTCCTAGGGATTTTATTTAGTTACAAGTGTTGAAGACCCGGACTTCAGCCTGCCGACCGCCAACAATCTCAGCGAGCGCGGACTTCGGGGCGTTAAGCTCCGCATGAAAATATCAGGCCAGTTTGAATCGGAAGCCGCCGCGGATAACCATGCGCTCAACCGAACATATATCGAAACCTGCCGCCGTAATGGAATTAACGAAATCAATGCCCTGCAACGTTTATGCGAAGGGAACTCTTATACGGTTGCTGAAATCTTCTCTGCATCATCCTGAATATATATCAGAATATCAAGTGAAAAAGCGGCGTTATAGCTCCGCTCTATTTATCGTGTCATCAAATCGACTGTGAATAGTAACAAAAGTCCACGTTTAACTTGTACTTTTTCTTGACATAGTACCAGTTTTTGACAGCGTTGTTTTATATGAAAATGAAGATAGGTCATTTCGGATTGAAAGATAAGTATTTATACATGGCAAAGAAATGAGTATTTTGAGCATGACCGGCAGTTTCCTGAAAAGGACATATTGTTGAAAAGAGTAAAATATTTGCAGTTCCTATAGTTTATAATGTGGGAACTGCTTTATTTTGTCTATTTGTAGAAAAGTTAAGTCTTTACAGGATTCGCAATATTACTATGCTGAGTTCCTGGTTTTAATCATATGATTACTTATTGTTCTTAAGATTACCAAATATAGGTGATTGAAATTCGACATTATTGTATGTGAAAATAATTTTAAAAATTGTCGAATTATGTCAAATAGTGTCGAAATCATTTAAAGATATATAGTAACATTTAAAAATTCATATTTGACATAGAAAAGAGGAGTATCCATGGCTTTGCAAATAACAAAAGTTATCTTTATATCGGATCAATTTGGTTACCGTTGTGGAGGTAGCAATACTGTGAATTACGAGCTATGCTTGGCCTTACAGCAAATTGTAGAAGAGGATGTTAAAATATATGCTTTGGTTATTTATAGTGGGCAAGAGCAACGAATAGAGAAATTGGAAAAGAAAGCAACAGATTTGGGGATTAAAATTATTTACCAAAGTTTGCTCGATGAAGGGAAACTGAGTGAAACTGAATGTAAAGAAATACATGAACGAATTTTCAAAGATGCTGATGAATTGCAGGGTGCAATTTGGGTAGGACATGATATTTTTACAGGGTTTCATGCGATACAGATGGCTAAATGTACTGGTGGAAAGAGCGCCGTTTGCATTCATACAGATTATGATACAATTGAGGGGCTAAAGGGGATAAGCAGACAAGGCATTATTAAAGAAAATAAACAGAGGAGAATTATTCAGGGGGCAGATATAGTTTTTGCAATTGGTCCACGGTTGTTGGAGCGGGTTCAGGAAGTTAGAAAGACAGATACATATGAATTGATTCCGGGTCTGTCATTTGCCAAGGAAAATGATATTTTCAATAGGCGAGCGATTGTTACTTTTGGCAGGTTTGAAGGAAATGTGGCTAAAGTCAAACAGGTTCATTTAGTGCTGGCGGCTTTTGGGCGAGCGGTTGCCAAAATGAATAATTGGAGAGATTATGTTTTACATGTGATTGGAACGCCCGGAGATGAAGAAGCAGATTTAAGGAGAATTGCGGAGAAATATGCCGGAAGGAGACTCAGTATTAATTTTTTGGAGTATACGCAGGACAGAGAGCAGCTTTTTGATATTTTGAAGAATAATTGTGCAGGTTTATTGATATCAATTAGCGAAGGGTTTGGCTTGGCGGGATGGGAGATGATATCTGCAGGCGTGCCGCTAATTCTTACTAAAAAAAGTGGACTGTATGATTATCTGGTAGATCAATTTGGATATTTGGTGAATGGAATGTGTCTTCCGGTGGATTTAAAAGGCGGAACAATGGAACAGTTGTGCGAAGATGATATTGAGCTGGTAGCAGAGAAGATTGTTACCGTATTTAAAAATACAAAGCAACTCAGGGTTGCAGCAAGAGAACTTAGGGCTGAATTAAGTACTCATACTTGGTATAAGATGGCACAGACTTTTGCGGAAAAATTAAGAATAAGGACAAATGATCTTGGAAAAGAAGAGATATACAGTGACACTTATAGAACACGTAAAGATTGCATTGAGGAAATATTAAACAGGCTGGAAAGAGAAGAAATGGGGAATCACTATGTAATCTTTTTTGGAGGAATATCTCAATATTTGTGTAGAGAACGTGCAATCAGGAAATTAGAAAATTGGTTAAGAGGGAATGGAAATACGGCAAGACGACTGGTGCTGTGTTATGAGTCGGGCGAGGCGGCAATACAAAGGGCAAAGGAATTGGATAAAGAAAAAATGCCACACGACGGACTTCCTGATGATCCAAGAGAAAGAATGGAATATAAGGAAAAAATAGTGGAAGAAAGTGCTCAAAAGTATTCGGAAGATGTCAAAAATCAAGTCACATTTGTAAAGCTGGAAAGCAGTCCAATGAATTATGTGGTTGTAGTCGATGGAAGCCTTTATGTGACGCTTCAATTAGAGAAACGCAGTTCAGAAGCTATGACGATGAAAATAAAGAATTCATCAAAACAGGAGAAGAAAAGTATCATAGAAAGTATGAAGTTTACTTTAGAAAAGCAAAAAGAAGGAGAAGGAAAGCAAAAACTTTTAGAAATATTAGGGATTTATGAAAAAGACTATTTATGATAGTGGAAGGGAACATATATGGGAGAACAAAAGATGACTAAAAAGGGAATTGTATTTATCAATGATAAGTGGGGAAGATTTGACGATGGCGGGATAGATGTATTTAACCAGAAGCTATGTGAAGCTATGGGATATGTTATGAAAAGGGAAGAAGCTGTGGTTATTTGTCTGATAATTAGTACAATAGCTGTCGCAAACAAAGAAAAAGATAGGGCAAGGGACCATAATGTCCGTATAGTATCTTATGCTCCTGGAAACAATGAATCATTTGATGAAATATGTAGGGGTGCAGCTAAAAATGTTTTACATGCAGCATGTGACATAGATGAGTTTGTATGGGTAGGACATGATATTCATACAGGAAGACATGCATATAAAATAGCTGAACTTAGAGAAAAAGAGTATACGATAAAGGAAAGGTGTGCGGTGATCTTACATACTGATTATTTTCGTGTACACGCTGATAGAGATGGAGACGGCACAAAAAGAGAAAGAGGTAGTGATAGTAACAGAAAGACAGAAGAACAAAATATGCTTGTTGCAAAAGTAGATTATGTGTTTTGCATAGGCCCCCAAATTCTTAAAAATGTTTGGCACCCCCAAAGAAATATTATTCGAATTATACCGGGATTAGCAGAGAGAAAAACGGAAGAAATTAGCAAAAATTTTAAGATTATGATTGCAGGGCGATTTTTTGGAAATTCGGAAAAGCAGAAAAATTGGGTGGGCACATGTGAAGCGGTTGTAAATGCACTAAATTCGCTTTCAGGTACAGAAGCTAACCCAGAGAGATACATCATTACAGTATATGGAATGGATCCCCAAATGTCAAATGAAGAATTGGCTTTGCTAGGGAAGACGGAGAAAGATAAGTATAAAACAGGAATTAGACCAACATTTCAAATGAAAAGATTTGATTCTTTCCAGAAGGATTATCTAAGGGAACTTGAGGAGAGCGCTATTCTTGTGATGGGATCAGAACATGAAAGCTTTGGTATGGTGGCGTGGGAAGCGTTAGCGCTAGAGGTACCGATTGTTATCTCTGAATCTTCTGGTTTGTATGAATACTTAGAACATGAATTGGGTTATTTGCTAAGAGGACTATGCGGATCATTTCCGGCAGACCGTGATTGCACTATTGATTGTATGAGCAAAAGTATCGCAGATATTTTGAGAAAACCTGAGAAAATGCAAAAAGCTAGTGCATTGCTTCGAGATATGATGGGTAAGCATAAATGGGAAAGCTTAGCAATAGAAATGGCTCAGAGGGTCGGTGTGAATGCTGTTATGGATGAGATGACGCAGAGAAATCATAATTGCTTTGAATTTACGTATGCAGAAAGAGGACTGCTATTTTCAGAAATAAAGGCGTGTATAGTGAATAAGAATGTTAAAAAAAGGCTGGTATTTTTTGGTGGGATTTCCAGAAAGTTATTTTGGTTGGATGATGAAATGGAAGATATGGACATTATGTTTTGTAAAGCAATAGTAGATTTATTGGAGAGTAAAAGTAATCTCCATGTTTACATTTGTTATGAAACAGGAACGGCTATTAAGCAACGAAAAGACCAGATGGATGATAAGATGGAAGAAACACTTCAAAAAAAAGCGGAAAAAATAGGAAAGTTAAAAAAAGTATTTGAAGAGGAATATGGCAAGGCTTTTGAAAAATGCATTAATCGTTTTCATTTAGTTCCTTTGACAAAATCGCCAAGTGTATACATGAATATTCTTGATGAGGATTGGTTTTTTACATTAAAATACGAAAATCGTACTACTCAAAATACGACGATGAAACTTCGAAATAGTGTTGAAGGTCAGGGAGAAAAAGAAAGGTTGCGCGAACATATGAAATTTATTTTAGGTGATAATGTGGATAATGATGAATGCAAAAATTTGGCAGAAGAATTAGAACATTGGAAAGGGAGGTATGAATATGAATAAAGATACACAGATGTTAGAGGAATATAAAATGCTTCGGTCTGAACTTACATATTTTATGAATAAAGATACGACATTATTGACATGTCTTTTTTCAACAATTACTGCAATATTGTTTTTTGCGGTACAGTTGAAGGTACAGGAAGGGTGTTTATTAGCATTTTTGATTATTATTCCTATATGCAACAAATTTGCCTATCATCAGAAACAAATGGCGAAAATTTCAACTTATATGGTCTGTTTTCTTGAACAGAATTTAGAAATAAAATGGGAAACAAGAGTAAGTAAAATGGCAGAATTAAAGAAAGAATACCGTAGTAAAGATCAAAAAATACGTGGAGGTAGTATCTTAAAGTTTACAGATAGTCTTATGATGGCTTTAGCTGCTTTCTTTTGTTATATTTTTATACTATGGCAGCAATGCTCAGCTTGCACAGAAGCACGCCCTGTTTGGCTGATTGGGGTAGAAACTATAGTTATTCTGGTACTACTAATTGTTACATGTGTGATTTCAGGAAAGATATATAAAATACAAGAGCATAGGGAGAAATATAGTAAGCAGTGGAATATAATTGAGAAAAAGGAAAGAGAGGAATAGGGAAATGAAACTTGAAATGGAAAAGATTGATGAAATAAGGAACTTATCTAGGGAGCAGTTAATTAAGAAAATTGAAAAGGCTAAAACAGATATAAGCATGATAGGAACAATTGCTTTTGATCTTCCGTGGCAGGAACTGGCGGATGTTTTAGCGGATAAATTTAAAAGAGACAATTTTACAATTCATATTTTAAGGGAATCTGAGACGACGATTGCCCAATATGCCTTGATGACGGCAAGTCAGGATGACAGTGCAGATTCGGAAAACCTTTCCCGAGGCAATCTGGAAGGTATTAAAGACAATGTAATTAAAGGTTTAAAAAATTTGCTAAAAGATGCAAATGATGGGAGAAATATAGAACCTCCGGAGGATAAATATGCCAGTGAACTGGGGGAAATTTACTATACTGAGAAAAGAAAATATATTTTAGAGTCATACAAAATACATGGGTGTGAGGAAGAATTCTCAAAATATATTAAAAATCTTGTTGCAGAAGAGATATTGAAAGTAAAAAGTTTATTTTTATCTGATAAACAATTTGTAGATTTGTTAGGAAAAGCACCATTAAATTCTACTGAATATTTTACCAGGTATATGAAAGAAATTGACGCAGTTTTATTACGTGAAACCAATGAGAAAGGATTCTTTCTTGGGAACAGGGAAATCCTTTTTAGAATGGATCCCAAAGAAATTAAAGGGGATTTGGAGATTGTTAAGGATAAGAAGGGGAAAAAATCTATAAAGCTAAAAATAACAGTGGAAACGGAAGATATTTGTGTGGATAAGTGGATTAATCTGCCGATTGATGATTGGATAGATAATTTTTGGATGGACGGTGCAGGGTCGGAAGTGAATTACCGCATTAGGGCGGATAAAGAACAGGCAGTGAAAAGGGCATCTGACATCAGACAGCAAAAATTGGATGAATATCAGAGTTCCCCAGAAAAAAGGCAGCGGTTGTTTATCAGGAATTGTTATATGCCGATTCCTATTCCTATGATTAAAATTGATAATGAGCTTTTTATCACAATGGCTTTAACTAAATTTGATAACATTAATAAATTTCAATATACAGGAAATATTGAGATTGATGAAGAAAAAGGAATATGTAGTGCAAAGGAAGGAAAAAATGGGTATTGTTCCCTGTGGCAAAATGAGTTTGTCAATTATTATGTGGAATATTTTTTAAATGAGAATGGAGCACAGAAATATGCTACAGAGGAAACGGCGAAAGGTAATCGCAAAGAAATTATTGACATTTTTGATGAAAACCGCAGTAGAATTGGAATAGGACCCAGAGATGCATTTCTGTCAAATATGTCAATTGTAAAGTCAGTGGTGTGGGCATTGATATTCGACCGGAAAGGCAGAATCCTGATTCATCAACGTGAAAGGAATGCAAAAGATAATCAGGGACTGTGGGACAAGTCGGTAGGTGGACATGTCAGTACAGAAGACTTAGACACGATAGAGTCCATTAAAAGGGAAGTGGCAGAAGAATTATATACCATTGAACAAGAAGGACAAGGTGGACATGATAGTATTCAATGGATGGTGACAAATAAAAACAAAATGATTTATCTTGGTGACTGGAAGACTTCGCGTTTCCCGGACTTGAAAGCTTTAGAATTAAGCTCCGATGAGTATTATATTTTTTCTCTTAATTATCCGGATATTAATAAGAGGGATTTTCGAAGAGAGATTGTTGTAACAGAGCGGCTATTGCCTAACGGAGAGAGAGTTAAGGCAAAATGTTTTGTGGATGCTTACCTCTGCATTGTATCTGAAGACTTTGATATTAAAAAATTAGAAAATTCTAAATATGCGATGTTAACGCCCAATGAATTGAAGCGCTGTGTAACTCGTAAAAAGATTAAATTAAATAGTGCTAGAGAATATGATTTAGAGAGTGGAGAGGAAAAAGAGTTTAATCCCACATCTGATTTAGCATATTTAGTGGAATCAGCAATTTGGGACGATATCGTTACAGAATTTGCCAGAAGGATTAAAGAGACCTTTGCAAAGGAATAAAGTGAACAATATGGGAAATAAAAGCTTTATTATAACTCTGACCGGTCCATCTCAAAGTGGAAAATCCTTGGTGATGAGCAAAATACAGCAGTTGGGAAATGAATTGGCTGAAAGAGGGGAGTTTTTTTTACCTAAAATTATAAAAAAATATACTACTCGGTATCTTAGATGGGATGAGGAAAGGCTAATAGAAAACGGAGAGCAAGCCGATGTGGAGCATGTTTCCCATATCCCCGAGAGTTGTGATATTGTCTACCAAACCTATGGAGTCAGGTATGGGATTGAGACACGGACGTTAGAAGAGGAGCTGGAACACGGACACTTTCCTGTTATTATTCTGAACGATATCCGAGTAGTGGAAGAAGTGCGCAAGTACTTTTCTGGCAGAGTGCTTTCGTTGTTTTTGTTCCGTAAGATCCCCCAGTTGGATGATTTTAAAAAGGAAGCACAGAACAGAGGAAATGTCTCAGAATCTGAAGTGGTAGCACGGTATGAGAAGGCAGTGGCAATATATAGGACATATATTGAGAATATCATCCTTTTTGATAATGTTATTCTCAATTCCGTAGAATACGAATTTGGAGAGGAGAAAAAAAGAAACACGATTTTAGATTTTCAACTGAAGAATGTGGTTCTTCCTATTATACAGGGGCGTAAACAACTGCGAGAGAAAATGGAATTCCCGAAGTCTTCCCGAATATTTGTAGTGGCTGGGAATGCTGCTTCCGGTAAAGATGAGATTGTAAGGGCTTTATTGTCCATGGGAAAGTTACAGGCTAAAGTGGTTCCCAAATACACTATGAGACAGCAGGAACCAGAAGATGGGGAGGAGATGATTTGCAGGTATGTTCCCCAGATAAGGTGGCTTCAAAAGTTCAAGAGGAGTTATTTTGATCAAAAACAATGGATTGAAAAAAATCTCTGTAAAATGGATGAAAAATTTAAAAATGAATATAGAGAAGATTTTTTAGTTTTTCAACGTCAACTGTATGATAAGAATCAAAATGAATATGAACGTTTTTGGAAAATGATTGAAGAAAAGATGAATAGGGGGGTGGAAAGTCAGGAAACAATACTGGATAATTATTTTGAGGAAAATATTCGATATGTGGACCTCTTGAATATAAAAAGGAATGCAAAAAAAATATGTGAGGATTGTGATGTAGGTATTTATGAAACAGAAGGGAAAAAATATCTTATTTATGGGAATGATACGAAATTATATGGATGTGATATTTCAGAAATACAGGATGTTCTGGATAAAAATAAATACCATCTTGTGATCGTAGCAAGCCAGATTGAAGTGGTAAATGTATTAAAGAAATTGTATGGGAATCAAAGGGTTCGTCTGATCTATGCTCATTCAGAAATATCAGCTGGTGAGTTTGAAGCTAATGCAACTGATATCACAAAGATGGAAAAAAAGGAGGAATTTCGTAAAATTCTGGATTCCTATACAAAAGAAATATCGAATTACGACCATGTGACAATTTATGCGAAATCGCAGCTTACATATGAACAGACAAGTAAGGAAGAGGAATTGATTGACCAAATGTTTCGCCTGTTAAGGGCGTATTAATACGAGGGAGGAAAAAGATGGCGCATGTAATTACACTTACGGGACCGGCTCATTGTGGGAAAAGTACAATTCGGCAAATGTTTATGGATTGTGCGACAAATGACTTTAAGCCGATTATGATAAAAAAATATACAACGAGGGAGAAGCGTGAGAGTGACGATGACGTAGAGTGTATGGATAGGATACCAAGAGAGTGTAATCTGGTGTACGAACAGTATGGGGTTCGGTATGGCATGAAAACAGAAGAACTATATAGGTTACTAGAAGAAGAGAGAACACCAATTGTTGTAGTCAATGATATCCGGGCAGTGGAAGACATTAAATCATTGCTTGGAAGCTTGGTATATTCAATATTTATGTACCGAAAGCCGGCTTTATATGATGAGTTTTATAAGGAAGAAAAAGAAAGGTATCCCGATAAAATGAATGAGGACATAGAAAAAAATGCGCGTGTTAGATATGAAAAAGCACAGGCAATTTATCGGATTTATATTGAAAATATAAATTTGTTTGATAAGGTGATTTTAAATACATTTAGTGAAAGTGCCACGAGAAAACAGGTAGAATGCATTGCAAATCAATTTAAAAATGAATTTTTGGATTTTACAGGGAATATTATCGGCCATGAAGAAAAGGGTAAAAAGAGAAATAGTTAGAATGGGAGGGGCGGATTAAATTGGCAGGAAGTAAGTCAATGGCTAATATTTTTGTTATAGTTGGTGAAAAAACATCTGGTAAGGATGAAATTATCAGGGCAGTTACGGAGTTGGGAGGAATGCATGCACAGGTTGTTCCCAAATATACTTCCCGACCTAGACAGCTAGAGGATGGGAGGGAATTAAAGTGTAATTATCTATTTGAAAAATATGAGAATGTAGATGGGGAGTATCGAGTGCTTTCGCAGGAAGAAGATCGGGAAGCGCATTGCGACATTGTTTATCAAAGAAATAATAATTATTATGGCATAGATACACATCAGATTTGGATTGGTCTCAGAAGTCATAAATTTCAGGTGATTGCAGTATCAGAGCTAGAAGCTATCAATAGCTTAAGGAAAAAGTTTGGAAGTTTGGTGAAGTTAATCTATATCCATGGACAGGATGATCAGGAAGATTCGCCAGAGTTTCAGATGTTTGTGAAATATTTTGATTTTTTTGACCATGTTTTAATTTGTGAAAGTCGAAAAGAAGATTTGTACGATCAGTTATTCCGATTATTTAGGGCATATGAATAGAGGATAATAAATTATTTCTGAATTGCATAAATATAAGGGAAAATGCTTGAGTATGTGGATAAATGTGGTGTGATATATAATTTGAATTTACTATTTATGAAGATAAAGAGGCTGTGAAAAGTCGGAGTTTTCCAACTCCTATTTTTCACAGCCCTTTTTTGAAATATTAATTTTGATGATTATACAGTGAAATTCATATATTTTCATTACCTTTTTGCGGAATTGCTTTTGGAGCAGATAATGAATTTACCATAGCAGGATTAACAGAAAATTTTCAGTTGGGATGAACATATATTTTTTGACAACGGAATAAACTATGAGTAAGTTTATTAATACCTGCGCTGACTTTTGAAACTCTGTTTCTGCTGATCTTGTCTATACTGGCAATGGATTTTGCCAGTTCCATCCGCTCACTGTACAGGTATTTTTTATCTAGGATTATAATAAAGCTTTTACTTATAGTATTTATTGGTCTTCCGGGTTATCAGACTCAAGCACCGTATGACGCCAGCATGCTTGTATGGTTCAGCAAACAAATCTCCATGGATATTCTCAATGAGGCTAATGAATATATGCTCGAACACAAAGACGATGGATGGTCCGGTGCCGTTGGTATCCGGTACTTGCAGGACATTTCCCTCCTAAACGAGGCAAGGGGAAATCGGGAATATATTATTTGCCGGATGTGCATAATCCTATGGGATGGCACTTTCGCATCGTTATCGCAGGAATGCAAGGAGAGACTACCTGACATTCGTAAAAAGCAGGAAGCACACAGAGAAAAAAGTCTGTAAGGCGGTAAAGAAACAGTTTTTCTATACACGCAGGGACACCATACTATATTTCAAAAATAGGGGAAAGCATATATGGAACCTAAAATATTATTTGTTAAGCAAATCCTGTTTGTGTTAAAATAAGAACTATACCAATTAACAATCAAAGATTCAAAGATAATATGCAAAGTATGTCAGATTACTACCATGATCATATAGGCAATTTTGGATCCTGTGCGGATCGGCTGGAAATGCTTTTTTGAAATATACAACTCGTGGGGATATTAGCCAATTTTCACGAATTATTGAGAGCTTTAATGGACGAATCGTGTCATTGGAAAATCCGCATTATATTAAAGCTAGCTTGAAGTTAGAAGATGACTATATTAGAGACTCAAACTTCCCACACTTTTTGATATGGTGAACTTTGAAAAATTAATACTTTAATCCATAAAAAAGGCACAAACTGTCTGCATATGGTATAATTGAATTGCCAAAAACAATTGTACAGTAAGAAGATTTGTGCCATGTCAAGTATAAGGGATTCTGGTCATGGATATCTTCCGGTATCTCTTTTACATGATGTTTTCTGGCAGGAGTATTTATATGTAGATGAAGTTCGGCATATTTGAAGGGATATTCTCAAAAAATACCACCTATCGTTTTTGAACGATGCAAGGATAAGCTGGTAGCATTTCACGATGCCGCTTTGTGCCGAAAATTTCTGCCGCTTCATGAAGCAGTTGACTAACGAAAAGCGGAAAGACGTGTTTATCGTTGATGACAGCCTGTTTGACTACTCTCATTCTAAAAAGATGGAGATGCTTGTCAGGGTTTTCGGGTTACTGTTCTATGAAATACAGATCCGGATGCTTGCTTTGGGATGGTTGGATGGTAACTCCTTCCTGTATAATTTAAATAGGTCAAGAAATTGACACATAAGAATACCTCAAGTAAATTTAGATTATTACTGACCTGGACAGTTGGTAAAATCTAAAGAATACAAGAGGTATCTAAAATGAATGTTAAAGGCGCAAAGAAGAAAAATCAAGCAGTAACAGCAAATATTTTTGAACAGCAGGAGCTTTTGAAGAAAGCGGAGGTGGTCAGAGAAAGTCTTACAGCTTCAACCTGGCATGAGCTGGAGACCAATGGTAAGTTCGACAAAAACAAAAAACTCTCCTTTATCAGTGATGAAATGCTTATCTTAGGATGCGATGTAGGCAGTGAAACACATTATATAAGGGCAATCGATACCAGGGGAAGGGAACTCAGCAAGTCCGCATTTCCATTCAGCAATGATTCAGAGGGATTCCAGAGCGCAAAGGAATGGGCAGTAAAAATTGCCGCAGAACATGATAAGAGCCAGATAGTCCTTGGCTTAGAGCCGACAGGCCACTACTGGTTCTGCCTTGCGACATGGATGGTATCGAATGGAATCAGTGTTGTCCAGGTAAATCCTTATGCTGTGAAGCAGACAAAGGAGGTTGAAGATAACAGCCAGCTGAAGGACGACAGGAAGGATCCGAAACTGATAGCAAACCTTGTCAAGGATGGAAACTTTGGGATGCCATACCTTCCGGAAAAACTTTATGCGGAGCTTCGCAGGTTATCCATGTTCAGGGACCAGCTGAATGAGGACAGAATCCGGACAACCAACCGGGTGCACAGGGAGATGAAGATGTATTTTCCGGAGTATAAGGATGCGTTAGGAAAAGTCGATGGTGCATTTAGTCTGGAACTGCTGAAACAGGCACCATTTCCGGATGACCTGACAGCACTTGGGGAAAACGGGATAAGACAAATCTGGCATGATGCCAAACTCAGGGGACGCGGCTACAGCAGAGCCGGAGAAATCTTACAGCATGCGAAAGCAAGTGTTGGCATTAAGGACGGAGCCGTTGCAGGTAGGGCAGCTGTAAAGTGGTTTGTCCAGAAAATACTGGAACTGGATGCTGAACTTGCAGTTATAGAGAATCAGATCAGCCAGAAATGTCAGGAAATACCGCATGCCGGTAATAGTCTGGGGATACCAGGAATCGGGGAAAACATACTTTCCGGAATCCTTGCAGAGATGGGAGATATTTCGAGAAAAGATGCAGTCATTGATTGTGACAGCATGCAAGCTTCTGAGGATAATCTACACAATTCTGAAGAAAGGCACGGCCTATGATCCGAAGAAGATGCTGACGGACATCAGACGTCCGGAAAAGAAGGAAGCGGCTGCGGCATAAGACAGTCAGGAGCATCATTTATTCCAGAGCCCTGCCGGGTTCCGGACGGTTCCGAGACCGGGCAGGGTTCTGGAAAGGAACCCGATAACGATGGAGTACTGCATCATCACAAAGACCAGCTAAAGGAAGCGGGGTGATGCGTCCACGGAATATCCGTTCCCTGTGGAATGGGCAGGTCAGTAAAATCAAAATACAAACAAGAGCTGTAGCCAGCAGTAGTTCTCTCCGTAGGGCATGACCCTGTTAGAAAGCTTAGCGGGCACTCAGTGTATGAGCAGGCGGGACGAAGGAAGTTGGTACGTGATACCATTAGACACGGAAGGTTCACCATCATAGTTAACAGAGGATTTATAGCCTTTATAAAGTAAGACAATGGGACGCTTTATAAACTGCACCCTCTTTTGGCTGTTCAGTACAAGATACAATGACTGTCATACACTTTTGGCTCTGTTTTATGAGGTAACTATTTAAAGAAAAGCCTGAAAAAACAATGATTTAGGGCTTGACATTATAGGAAGAAGAGATTCTAATTGAGGAGAAAAAAGTGCTTAATTATCATTGCTCAGAGAGAGTAAGGTGTTTATTCCAAGAGTTTTATGATTCCGTCTCTTATTATTCTGCCGATGAATTTCGAGATGGAATTCATTTTACAAAAGAGAAGAGTTCATTGAAAGACTTGCGAGAGTATATTAAAGACTTGCAGAACAATTGTAGAGAACTAATGGATTTAAAGCTGGAGTGAGATGCTTGTTTTGTACATTATGAACAGATATAAAATACTGAAGCCTTCCAAAAGATTGAAAGAATAAATGGAGATATGAGAATGAAGATCAGAAATTCAAATCATGAGCTGTTGCGCTTGATCGCAATGTATATGATTGTTCGCATACATGCCAATATGTATCTTTATAATTTTTATACAGGAAGTTTGGGAAATGTTTTTAACGGAGCGGTCAACGGTATTTGCAACACAGGCGTAACTTGCTTTATATTGATTTCAGGATATTATGGAATTAAGTTTGATTTTAAGAAGCTGGTCAAGCTGGAATGCATGATGATATCGTATTCTTTGTTGGAAACGAGTGTTTTATGCTTTATGTTTCCAGAACAGATGAAAGGAGCAGCACTTTTGGAACAGGTGACGAAGTCTGTGTTGCCTTTTATAAGTCGAAAATATTGGTTTTATTCGTGTTATATCTGTTTATTTTTGTTCAGTGGTTATATTGATAAATTAATTGAAAAGCTGTCCCAGACGGAATTAAAGAAGCTGCTTTTGATCAGTCTCTTTATTTTCAGTGTTCTGCCTACTGTTTTTTATTTTGAAATAGTTCCCGATAATGGGAAGGGGCTGGTTCAGATGCTTATGGTGTATATGATTGGAAGGTATATAAGACTATATGGGAGCTGGAGGTTAACTCGAAAAAAAGCACTGCTGATTATAGGTGTGTTATGGATGATAAATGGAATATCTCACGAACTGCCAATAAAGTTTGGGGGAATTTATCACCACTTATGTAAAGATAACAGTATCACAAATTTGGTAATTGCAGTAGTTTTGTTTAGTCTCTTTAAAGAAATGTCATTTCGGTCTCATTTGGTCAATAAAGTATCCAGATGCATATTTGCGGTTTTTGCATTGAATAATTCATTGGTTAATGTAATAATGGAAACTTTGACAGAATATGGATTACAAGGAATAAATGGAATTGGTGGTCTTTTTATGTTGGAAGGAATAACGTTTATCATTTTTGTGATATGTCTGATAATCGGGCTGGTAAGGGAAGGGATATTGGGGAAACTGGACAGAAGGATAGGGATATGGTGTGAAGCTCTGATTCTTTTTAAATGGAAGGAAGTGTAATGATTCTCACCATTTATTTGTGGAATTGTTTTTGGAACAGCTAATAACTTTACTATAGCAGGATTAACAAAAAATTTTCAATTGGGATGAACATATATTTTTTGATCATGGAATAAAATATAAGTAAGTTTATTAAGAAATATTTAAGGTTAGCAAAAAAAAGTTTAAGATGGATGAAAAGCACTGGAAGAAAATGAAAATTGTGATATTCTTAGTCATAGATTGAAAGTATACCGTGATAGATAGAGCTAGTGAGTATATGTAGTTATGAGAGGAGCATGGTCATGAAAGAAAAAAGGATAATGCGGATTTTAGCGAGAGTGCTGAGTTTACTGCTGGTGGTAGCGTTTATGGTCGGATGTAGCAAGGGGCAGGAACAATTGGTAGATGATGGAGTTTTGTCTAATAATATTTTAATTACGGAGACTGGTGATGTGATAGAAATGCCTTCAGTAGAGCCGGTCCAGAAGCCCATGGTGGGTGAATCCGAGCTTTTGGAGGAAAATCTCGTTTTACAGAAGGAGGAAGATTCGCAGAAGCAGGAGGAGGCAGCTCCGACACCGGCAGTTGAATTGGATGTGCCGGTTCCTGACCAGGTCATTACGGAGGAGGATCAAATAGATCCTCAGGGGAATGCCTTGCAGGTGGTGTTTTTAGGAGATAGTATTTTTGATAATAATAGAGATGGGACAGGAATTCCGTATTTAACTGCGGTACAGTGTGAGGCTGATGTGTTTAATCTGTCAATAGCAGGAACCAGTGCTACAATCGAGTGGGATGAATCGGCGGAATTAGAGACGTGGTCCTCAAGAAGTCTGTGTGGTGTTGTGAATGCGATGCTAAAAAAAATTCCTACAGATATTTTTGCAGGAACCAGAACAAAAGAACTGCTGGATAATTCTAATATTGATTTTTCACAGACAGACTATTTTATCGTGGAATATGGAACCAATGACTTTTTCCGGGCAGTCAGACAAAGCGATTCAGAAAATGATTATAATTTGAAAACTTATGCGGGTGCCCTTCGTTATGGGGTATCTAATTTGAAGAGTCTGGCACCAGATGCGACGATTATCTTATGTTCTCCGTGTTATGCGCAGTTTTATCATAACGGTTACATGGTAGGAGATGGAAATGTGACGAACCCGGGAAATGGGACATTGTTTGATTATAAAGGAACTTGTAATTATGTTGCTAATGAAATGCAGGTAGAATTTTTTAATGCTTATCAGGATTTAGGTATTGACGGCTATACAGCAGAAGAGTATCTGGAAGATGGCGTGCATTTGACGGAAGCAGGAAGAAAGCTATACGCAGATGCTTTGGCACGAAGAATTTTATCCATAGAGGAGACAAAGAACAATTAGCCAGGTAATGAAATGTATTGAGAATTAAAAAAGTAGCACCGCCGTTGGGCGGTGCTGTTTTATGCGCAGGGGCGCGTAAGGAAGTTTGCTGCTAGAGCAGCATGCGCCCTGCGCGGCGAGTAGAGGAAAATCGTCCCTACTCGATTCTAGTTATCGTAAGGATATTATTCAAAAAGATCAGCTTAATTTTTCTCGTGACTTTTCTGATAAACCATCATTGATCTGGGCATTTAAATCACATGTGGAACAGGCATCCAGCGTTTCTTTGCGGACTTTTCCATCGCGGTAATCCCGGACAATTTTGTTTTCATACATGCTGTATTTCCGGCTTGTCCAGAATTTTAATTTATGCTTTAAGACCCATAATGCAGGAACCCAGATATACTTATGCATAGCCGGTGAGACGGAACCGATCATCCAGCAGTTCCGGTCACAGCAGCGTACCTTGCTGCGGACAGCTTCAGCCTGGGGGCTGCTCCAAAGGGTATTCCAGTCAGAAGCATCATTCAGATTCCCCATGACTTCTTTATCTTTCGTGCCGTTGCAGGGCATGACATCCCCATAAGGATCAATGAAAAAGGTGTCAAACGCCATATCACAGGGCAGCAGACGTTTTTGTCCATAAATGTAATTGATCAGACCATGGTTAAAGTAAGCCCGGAACCATTTCTTGGGACTCTTGGATTTTAACAGTTCATTGATCAGATTTTCAAATTCTTTTGCCACCTTGGGGCGGTTGTGGATAATGTTTTTAGCTTCCACGAAATAGAAGGAATTGTGCAGGGAGGCGGTGGCAAATTCCATATTCATCTCATTGGAAAGGTTGTATAGGGCAACCAGGTCTTTAGCGTTTGCATCCTGCACCGTCATGCCGAACCCTACATCTTTCATGCCCATTTCCACCAGTTTTTTTAAGGTAGTATACCCCCGGTTGAAACCATCCTCCAGCCCGCGAATCCGGTTGTTGGTCTCTTCCAGTCCTTCAATGGAGATGCGGATGCCGATCTGGGGAAATTCTTTGCAAAGATCAATAATGCGGTCAGTAAAAAAACCGTTGGTGGAGATAACGATACGGTCGCTTTTTTTATAAAGTTCCCGGACGATTTCCTTTAAATCGGTACGGATAAAGGGTTCGCCGCCGGTGATATTGGTAAAATACATGGGCGGAAGCTTCTGGATCGTTTCAAGGGAAAGCTCCTCTTCTGGTAAAGAAGGCTTTTTATAGCGGTTGCACATATTACATCTGGCATTGCAGCGATAGGTGACAATTACGGTTCCGTTCAATTTCTTCATAATAATTCCAACCTCGTTTTCTCAATCTGGCATAAATTTAATTGCGTTAAACAACTGGAATGAGTTGATAGAAACAGTATACACCAAAAAGGACTTGATGTCTCATTTTTTAGCTATATTTTTCACCGACAAGAACACATTTTAATAGTCGTATTTTATTTATTTGTATATTCAATTGGAAAGACCAGAAAATGAAAATACAAAATTTTCCAATTATATGACAATATGTCTTAAAACAGGACATAAAATGAGAAAATATATAATAAAATACTTGTGTCAGCAGAAATTTTGATGGAGAGATATTATGGCACGAGTAGTAGATCAGGAAGTAAAGAATGTTGTTGGAAACAATGTGAAAAAGTACCGCTTGGAGCAGTGCATGAGTCAAAAAGGTCTGGCGGAGAGACTGGAAACCTATGCAATTTATATTTGCAGAGGGTCTGTTTCAAGGATAGAAAATCACGAAAGGACAGTGGCTGATTACGAATTGAAGGCAATAGCTAAAGTGCTTAAAGTTTCCATAGACGACTTATATGAAGATGTGGAAATGTTTTCAGGGAAACAGAACTCTTAAGGTGAGAAAAAACAAAAGAAAAAATTAATATGAATGGGGGAATTGACATGGTTTTAGGAAAAATATTCAAAATTAAGAATTCGATGATTGCGGGATATTTATTTGGCAAGATACAGGAAATCGAAAAAGCTGAGGTCAGGGTCAGGTATAAGGCAGAGTTGGACAGTAAATTACCAGTTCCTGAAGTTACGTTGATTGAAGCACTGGGGTTATTGTTTGATCATGCAATGATACAGATGGCAAGAGCAGAGTTGCCTAAAAAGAAAATATATTTTGCCTTGAAGCAAAAAGGAAACATCGTAACGATAAAATTTGCCAATACAAGTGAATTTTTAGAAGTTGATGATATGGCTGCAATCTGGGAAAAAGGCAGCAGGAGTAATCTGTATCAATTAAGGAAGCTGGCAAAAGATAATGGTGGCAGCATATATGTTCAGATGAAAACAGTTGATGAAGCTGACTATTTATGTATAAAAGTGATTTTGCCTTGTAAGGTTTAAAAGTTATTACAGAGTTTGAGCTTGAAAATTGGTTATCATAATTAAAAAGGCAGAGTAGGGTTGTGATCAAGTACTCTGCCTTTTAATAAGAATGTTACTTAAAATGAAATAGTTAAAACCCGCATTTCTTTGAGATAAGATATCGAGGTCTTGCCTTAATTTCGTCATAAATCCGGGAAATATAATGTCCAATAATTCCTAAACTGATCATCAGAACACTGCCAATCAGTAGCTGCAATAAGATAACTGTTGTAAAACCTTCTAATGCCGTACCAGTAAAATACCGGTATAGTGATTGGGCACCGAGAGCAACAGAGCATAAAAACATTATCCATCCAAGGAGAGTCACAAATTGTAAAGGAGCCCCGGAAAAAGAGGTAATATTTTGAATTGCGTATTTGATCAGTTTCCAGGTAGACCATTTGGAGGTGCCGATTTCTCGTTCTTTTACATGAAAAGGAATGGATGTGGTTTTAAAGCCGATCCATGAGGATAAAGCACGAAAAAATGGAGCGCGTTCAGGCATAGCAAGCAGTGCATTTGCAGCTTTGCGGTCTAAAAGCTTAAAGTCAGAGGCTTTGGCCATGTCAATACCAGAAGCTTTGCTGATGATATAGTAAAAGCTGTTGGCGCAAAAAGTATGGAGGGGATTTTCGTTTCCTCTGGATTCTTTCACGCCTTCAATGACTTCATAACCTTCCTGCCAAAGATGGTACATTTCGGGGATCAATTCAGCAGGATGCTGGAGATCACAGTCCATGATCAGGCAGCAATCACCCACAGAAACTTCCAAACCGGCGAAAATAGCAGATTCCTTTCCAAAATTTCTGGAAAAAGAAATCCCTTTTACTTGCGAATATTGAGAAGATAGCGTTTGTATGCGTTGATAAGTCATATCATTAGAGCCATCATCAATATAAATGATTTCATAAGGTATGGAGGCGGTTTGTAAAATATTGCTGATTATATCAAAGGAGTATTGTATGTTTTCCTGCTCGTTGTAAGCAGGGAGGATAATGGAAAGAATGTTATCAATTTTCATATTAATCTCCCAAACAGGTTAGTAAAGTGTTTGTATTTTCCTATTATAGCAGTACCGGCGTGAAATTTCCAATAAAAAGGTTATTGTTTTTGCAATTATGTTGGTAATGGATTTGTTGAACAAAAATTGGAAGTGGTATATAATAATAAAACTAGGAATCAAAGGAAATTTATGGAATTGGAAGAAGGAAATGAAAAAAACAAATCGGCATCACATTTTTTTAACAAGCCTTTTCTTTATTTATCTGATATTTAATGGAATCTTACTTATTTTACATGAACCATGGAGAGATGAAGCCAATGTCTGGCTGATGGCGAGGGAACTTTTGCCGCTTGAACTTCTTCGCGAGATTAAATATCAAGGGCATCCATGCCTTTGGTATTTTCTTGTGATGCCTTTTGCCAAGATCGGGCTTCCCTTTCGTACAATAGGTGTGATCAGTTATTGTATTATGGCAGTAACGGCAGGAATTTTTTTGCAAAAGGCGCCAGTCCATATGCTAACCAAGGCAGTATGTTTATTTAGTCCGATATTTACTTATTTTTATGCTGATATAGCCAGAAACTATTGTTTGATTGCACTTATATTAATGCTTTTGGCATGGCAGTTTGCAGAAAGGAATACGCATGTTATCCGATATGGATTATTGTTGGGACTTTTGGTTCAGGCAGATACCATAGCGATTCCGGTTGCTGGTCTGATTTCTGCCATGTGGTTGTTTGAGAATGTATGGCAGAGCATTAAAGGAAGACATTTTGAACCGATGAAAAGAATACTGTCAGGAATTTGGATTCCGGCGGTGAGCCTGTTTTTTTGGTTTTTACAGTTTTATCAGGTATCAGACAGCTCGCAATTTCAAATGCGAGAACTGGGGCTGGGTGAGATGCTTCGAGAAACCCGGAATTTTTCGTTTGGAATTTTAATCAGAATGACAGGAGCAGGGCAGGATATCATACGGTTATTTTTTGCCTGCTGTCTGATTGTATTTGTTATGGTATCTATAAAGCTTAGAAACGGATGGGCATTTGGAGTGATGCTGGGTTCATTTCTCTTTTATGCGGCATTTAGTGCTATGGTCTATCAATTGCATATTTGGCATTATATTTCGTTAGGATTTGTGTTTCTTTGGGCAATCTGGATAATATGGAAACAGATGGAAGAAAAAAGCACGTTGGATAAGGCCGGTAAAGTAATGCTAGGGCTTCTGGAAGGGTTGATGATCCTTTTGGCAGTTTTTATGACAGTGCATTGGAACTCCCAGGAGGAACCATCTAATTTGAATAATGCTTTGCATGGAGTATATTCTGATGGTGGGAATGCAGCAGCTTTTATCAGGGAAAACATCAGTCCTGAGGAAATAATTGTTACAGATAATATCCCCCTGGCTTCAACGATAGTGGCATATTTGGGGGATTATGAGTTTTACTATGCAGGAAATGGGAAAATGGAGACTTATGCGGACTGGAGCGAGGATCAAAGCCAATCAATCAGTTATGGAGAATTGATCGACTGGGTGGGAAAAACATTTCCGGACAAAAAAGAGTTTTTCCTTATCCAAACTGCTGACTCCTGTATTTCTGATGCAGAAGCGCTGGAAAAAGGAGAGGTTTTGTATCAGTCTCAAGATGAGACTGTCAGAGGCGAGGAATATCAGATTTTAAAAATACAATTGTTCTGATCGTGTAAGCAATAAATTAGAAATGGGGTGGCTTTACTGGACTATTTGCGTGGAGGATGTCTGGACAAAGGCTGATATACAAGGTATAATCACAGAGTGAGATTAAGAAACTGAAAAGAAAAGAGCGGGAAACTATATAATGGTACAGCATTATGACAAGATTATAATCGGAGCTGGTCTTTACGGTCTGTATGCTGCTGCATTTTGCAGTGCAAGAGGTCAGCGTGTACTGGTACTTGAGTACGATGACGCTCCCTTCAAGAGGGCTACTTATATCAATCAGGCCAGGGTGCATATGGGTTATCATTATCCCAGAAGCCTTACCACGGCGGTGAAGTCCGCAGGATATTTCAGGCGTTTTGTGGAGGACTTTGGTTTTTGCATTCACGATAAGTTTGATCAGGTTTACGCCACATCGGACAAGTTTTCCTGGACCAGTGCCGGACAGTTTGTGAGTTTTTGCAAAGCAGCTGGGATCAGGTGTGACGAGGCTCCTGTATCCAAATACTTTAAGGAAGGAATGTGTGACGGCGCATTTCTGACGGAGGAATATACTTATGATGCAATGCTCCTCCGTGATTTTTATCTGGACAAGCTTGACGGAAATGATTATGTTACCATGAAATTTAAAGCCCGCGTTGGCAGGATTATCAGGCAGGAGCAGGTATTTTTGGTGGAGATGGAAAATGGGGAAAGCTTTGAAGCCCCTTTTTTGCTCAATGCAACTTACGCTTCAGTTAACCAGGTCATTGACCGGGCAGAAGGAATCAAAAAGAATCTGTTTAACATTAAGTACGAGTTATGTGAAATTATTTTGTGCAAGCCTTCGGAAAAATTGCAGGATATAGGGATCACTGTGATGGACGGCCCTTTTTTTTCTATTATGCCTTTCGGAAAAACAGGACTGCATTCCCTTACGGCGGTTACTTTTACACCACATGTGACCAGTTATGAGGAAAAGCCGGTGTTTGGCTGTCAGAAAGGGATGGAAGGAAAGTGTTGTCCGGAACAGCTTGGAAACTGCAATGAGTGTATCCATAAGCCGGATTCTGCCTGGTCTTATATGTCTCATTTGGCTGATAAATATTTAAAACCAGAGTATGCATATACTTATGAACAGTCGCTGTATTCGATGAAGCCGATTTTAAAAAGTTCTGAAGTGGATGATTCCAGACCTACAGCAATTGCGGTTATGAGCAGCAAGCCTACGTTTGTCAGTGTTTTATCGGGAAAAATCAACACGGTTTATGACTTGGATGAATTTTTAGAAGGCTAGAAATAATTGGGGAAAGAGTATAGCATGGAAAAAACAGTAAAAAAGGAAAAGAAGTTTATATCATTAGTTGTTTATCTGCACAATACGGCATCTTATTTGAAATATTTTTTGGATACAGTCATTCCGGTTTGTGACAGTCATTTTGAACAGTTTGAGATTGTATGTGTCAATGATGCCTGTCAGGATGATACGGTGGAAGTTCTGAAAAAATATGTGGAAGACCACAAGCTGAAAACAATGGTCAATATTGTGCATATGAGTTTTTTTCAGGGATTGGAAAGCTCCATGAATGCGGGCAGGGATATTGCAATTGGGGATTTTGTTTATGAGTTTGATGATATTTTCGTTGATTATGAACCGGAAGTGATCCTGGAGGTATATGACAGGCTGATTGCCGGGAACGACATTGTGGCAGCCAGCAGCAAAGGGAAGCTTCGTGTGACGTCAAGGCTCTTCTATTCTCTTTATAATAATACCAGCAGGGGAAATGGGAAGATTGGACCGGAAACCTTTCGGATCGTATCCAGACGGGCAATCAACAGGATCAAATCTATGGGGCAGTATATTCCATACCGCAAGGCGGTTTATGCAAATTGCGGGCTTCATGCAGCCACTGTGTTTTATGACAGCAAGGACAACAGGGTAAGGCTGAACAATAAGATTGTGGCATCGGAGAGAACAGCGCTGGCGCTGGATTCCTTTATTTATTTTACAAACGTGCTGGAAAGAGTGTCTGCGGTCATATGTGGTCTGTTTCTTTTGTTTACTGTGGGAATGGGCATTTATATTGTTTCGGATATGTTTAATAAGACAAAACCGGTGGAGGGATGGCTTTCCACTATGGGATTTCTGGCGTTGGGATTTTTTGGCGTATTTGCGTTGCTTACGATTATTTTGAAATATTTGTCGGTGATGCTGAATTTGATATTCAAGCAGCAGCGTTATTTGATTTCTGATGTGGAAAAGGTGGTTAAGCGCTGAATAAGGAACTCGGTTCCTAAGCGGAGCTGGCATAAGGGAGGGATAAATGGAAATTAATATATTATTTCCGGTGTTAAATGAAAGATTAAGGCTTCAAAGCGGCATAGACCGGACCATGGAATATCTGCGTAAAAATGTAGATATTCCTTATAAGCTTACCATATTGGACAATGGTTCCGAGGATGAAACACCTGAGATTGGAAAGGCGCTTGAGGAAAAATATCCGGAGGTTTCCTATGTGCGTGTAGGAGAGCGTGGGGTTGGAGTAGCTTTCCGGAAGGGAATTGAGTTGAATGAGAGTGCCCTTGTGGGATATATGGATATTGACCTTTCCACGGATATTAAGTATTTAGGAAAAACGATTCAGTTGTTTCAGGAAAGACTGGAGCTGGAGTATGTGAACGGAAGCAGGTTTAGTAAGGACTCTGACACAAAGGGGAGAAAGTGGTACCGAAAGATCATTTCCATGGGATTGGTTTTCTTACTGAAAGCAATTTTTCATATGAAGGCTACGGACGCGGTATGCGGCTTTACCTTTCTTCGGAAGGAAACGGCAGAAAGGCTGGTTGTAGCATGCGGGAAAGATAATGGATGGTTTTATACCATTGAATTTTTGTTGCGGGCGGAGCGCATGGGTGTGGTGATTTACGATATGCCGGTGGAATGGCAGGAAGATTATAACACAACCGTGAAGATATGGAAGACTGTTAAAAATTATCTGGTGCAGATCAGAAGGCTTCACAGGGAATTCAGGCAGGAAGAGAAAAGAGGGGCATATGCTGAAAAGAATTGATTTAACGAGAGATTATCAGAAACATAAAGAAGAATATTTAAAAGCTGTTCAGGAGGTGTGCGAGGAGACAGCCTATTCAGGAGGAAAGTTTGCCGACCGGTTTGACAGAGAGTTTGCAGAATTCTGCCAGGTGCCCTATGCGGCAGGGGTGAACAATGGAACCTCGGCGCTTCACTGTGCAATGATGGCATTGAGAATTGGGGCAGGTGATGAGGTAATCGTTCCGGCGAATACTTATATTGCAACAGCATGGGGTGTTACTTACACAGGGGCTGTCCCAGTGTTTGTAGACTGTGCATCAGATACATGGGAAATTGATCCCGATAAGATTGAGGAGAAGATTACCGACAGAACCAGGGCGATTATTGGAGTTCATCTGTATGGTCAGCCTTTTGAATTTAATAAGGTGAAAGCTATTGCAGACCGGCATGGGTTATATGTAGTGGAGGACTGTGCGCAGGCGCATGGAGCAGGTTATGAGGGCAATTTGGTAGGCGGTCTTGGGGAACTGGGATGCTTTAGCTTTTACCCGGGAAAAAATCTGTATGCTTTTGGGGAAGGCGGAAGTGTTACCTGTCATAAAAAGGAGTATTTTGATGCCATAACGACTATCAAAAACCAGGGATGTCAGGTTCGCTATTATCATGATGTGATCGGATATAATTACCGGCTGGAAGGGCTGCAGGGGGCGGTTTTAAGCGTCAGCCTGAAGTTTTTGCCGGAGTGGACCAAAAGGCGCAGGGAAATTGGCAGAAGATATCTTGCGGAGATTGCCAATCCGCTTATTACCATGCAGGCACATCCGGAAAATACAGATCCGGTATTTCATTTGTTTGTGATCACCACAGAGAACTCGGATGATTTTATTGCTTATATGGAAAAAAAGGGAATGGAGTGCAATAAGCATTACCCGGTACCCTGCCATCTGCAAAAGGCGTATGCAGATCTGGGGTATCGGGAAGGGGAATGCCCTAATGCGGAGTATCTGGCAAAACATTGCGTGACGTTACCTCTTTTCCCGGAAATGACTGAGGATGAGGTGGAAAAGGTCATTCAGGCATGTAATGCTTATAGAAGTTAATTTCCACAAACCATAGGCTGCCATGGGCATGCACAAAACAAAGTAACCAAGACCATAACGTCCGCCGGCTTCCCAGAACATATGGAAAAAATAGCCGCCAAATACGCAAAGGACCAAGAATGCGGCAGGAAGAGAATGTTTTCTAAAATGGATCATGGTGCCGACAGATGCACCAAGTAAAACCAAAAAGTGATAGACATTCATAAGCCATTCCAGAATCAGCCTTCCGTTTCCGTAAATTAAATATAATGCAAGGGAAGAGTGGTCATCCCGGTGACGGCTGTACCATTCATTGGTAATTTGTGATTGGAACCCTGGGTCATTCCATTGGGAAATGAATTTCTTATAAAAAAAGCGAATTCCTGATCTGGGGGCGGACAGGAAAGACCGGATGGATTCTTTGATGGATTCTGTGCATACTTCTGTTGTTTTAGAGGGGTCAAGCCCGCACGCAGAATATATAGACCAGTTGTAGCTGTTGTACCAGCCATTTTCGATATATTCATTTTCTTGCAGACCCATGGCAACCCAGGCAATTTTAGGAATGCCGTTTGGAATTTCGGAAAGACCGGCAGCTTTGGCATAATAAGAATTGACACATGTCGTTCCTAAAGTAGGAAGCAATAGCAGGGCAGCGGCGAAAATCAGGGAAAACCAGTCTTTTTCTTTTATAGAAAAGAGTACTAAAATAATGACAGAGGCGGCAAGAATCACTGTATTATTAGACTTTAACAAAACAGCAAAACACATGCAAAGAGAAGCGGGGATAAGAAGGCTCCGCTTTTTGGCATTTAAATAGCGTATGATCAAATAAATGGCAGGCACAACAAAGCCCATGCCGGGAATATCACCGTAGATAAAGGTGGTATAGAGATAAAGGGGGAGCAGACCAATGCAGAGAACAGAAAGCAGTATCTGCACCTGAAAATCATGAAACAACTCCTCTGTAATCCGATGCAGAAAATAAATTACGGTAAAAATTGCTATCACATTTATAAACTGCAGAACTGTAAAGTTATTGATGCCAAAAATAAAGTAAACCAGTTCCAGTAAAGCAATCATTCCGAGCTGATGGGGATAATGTGCGAGGTAGCTGTCACCGGAAAAACCGGAGTAATCTCCGTTCAAAAAAGCGATAGCAATTTCGCTGAGTGCTTTGCTGTCACAGGCTACATGTACCCGGTAAATAAAAATGATCAAGAGGCATAAGATGACAGAAAAAATAAGGGCGATTTTTTCAAAAATTTTACTGGTTTTACAGTTCACTGTATTTTTTCTTAAAAGGTATCCTGATAAAACGATGAAAAGGATTGTCAATACAAGAAGAAGGGCAGGGGAATCTGCCTTATATAGAGGTTTTTCTGTATCCTGATATAATTCCATATAAGTAGTTTGAAGCATGGAAAAAAGCGTGTTGAATATGAGGAGAACTCCGGCAGGAATCATGTAGCATAGGGTTAATAAATAAATGATACGTTCTTTTTTAGTCATTGGATGCATAAAAAGGATATCCTCCTAAAAGCAAAGTTCATATCCAATAGTATATCCGCTTAGAAATGCTTTTTCAAGATGATTTCTTGACCGGTATTCCATATCGTGATACCATGTATGAAAATAAAGTGTAAAGGGATTTAAAGGTGGGAATTTTGGAAGATAAAATGAAAAGGTGGATTACGCCGAAAGCATTGGCAGTTTTTTTAACAATTGTTTATATTTTGAGTCTGGTTCCGCTTCTTTGGATTGGCTGGTACAATTATCCCAGCGCTGATGATTATACAATTGGTAATAATTGCAGGCAGGCATGGTTATCAACCCATAATCTGTTTGGGGTAATTGGGGCGGGGATTATCAGGGCAGTGGAAGACTGGCTTGAATGGATGGGATATTTTACTTCCAATTTTCTGATGGCGATTCCTCCAAGCAGTTTTGGAGAGCGGTTTTATGTACTGACGGTATGGATCATGCTTGCTATGCTCAGTTTTTCTACAATTTATCTTTTGAAAAATATATTTGTCAAGGTTTTTGGCGCGGATAAATATGTAAGTCATTGTGTGAGCATGGTAGTGCTGCTTGTGACTGTCCAATGTATGGTTGGGAGAGTTGAGGCATTTTACTGGTATTGTGGTGCCGTTAATTATATGTTCGTGCATGGTATGTCTTTATTTTTTTACGGTCTGTTAATTTTAGCCATTTATGCTAAGGGTAAAAGACGGATTGCAGACCTTGTGGGGGCAGCTTTGCTGGGGTTCTTTACAGGCGGTGGGAATCAATTGACTGCGCTGAATGTGGCAGTGATTTTATTGGTGGTCATTGGGTTCATTTCTTATAAGAAGAAATGGAAAGAATATCGGGGATTCGTATTTCCTATAGGCATGTTTTTTTTAGGATTTCTTTTGAATGTGGCAGCTCCGGGAAACTGGGTGCGGGCAGAAGGAGCAAATGGAATGAATCCGGTAAAAGCAATACTGGTTTCTTTTTATTATTGTCTGGATTATTGTCTGGGAGAGTGGTTTAGCTGGCCGGTTATTGCTCTTGTTATAATATTGATTCCCCTGTTTTCGCATATGGCAGAACGTACAAAGTTTCGATTTCAATATCCTGTTATTGTTGTATTTTTCGGATATTGTGTGGTGTCAGCAATGATGACGCCGCCTCTTTTCGCTATAGGAAATATTGAGGCGGCAAGATTGCAGGCGCTTACATTTACCATGTATATATTGGTGCTTGCGTTATGTGTAGGTTATGTGACCGGTTGGGCAAGAAAGAGAGTGGAGAAAAATATTTGCACAGTTAAAGAAACAAGAGTAGAAAGAGAGAAATTTTCTGTTAATGAAATATGGTGTATAGTCGGTTGTGTTCTGTTTGTCGGCTTTGCCTCTGTTATTATAGTGATACCAGAACCGCATTATTTTTCATTTTCCTCGGCAATGACAGATCTTGTAAATGGTAATGCGCAGGTTTATGGAGAGGCTTTGGAGAAGCGCATGGAACAGTATCACAGTGGGGAAAAGAATATTATTGTGGAACCGCTGCCTTGTCAGCCGGAGCTTTTGTATTTTTCAGATATAAAGGAAGATCCTGAAGACTGGGAAAACAGAGGAATCTGTCGTTTCTATGGTCTTGAATCTGTGAAGGTACGAAGCAAAGAGTAAAAGTAATATTATAACGATAATAATGTAGCAGAATTGGGGATTGCGAAATGAATCAAAGAAAAATTGTAAAATTTGGAGAGTTACTATTAATTACAGGGATGTTATTATTTTTGGGAATGATCTTTTTTACAAATATATTTCACTTTAATTTCAAGATGAATGCAGATATCGCCTCTGATGCTGTTTTGGCAAGACTGATCTGGAATAGAAAAGAAATAATCCCCAGCACGTGGTATAGGGCTAATGAAACAAGGATAATTTGTACTCCCAATTTAGCGGCATTATTTTATGGCTTGACGAAAAATATGGTATTATCTGAGGGTATGGCTTGTTGCCTGATGACGTTAATGATAGTGACAAGTATTTTTTATTTTGGGAAAAAAGCAGAATTGAAAAAATCAGAAACCCTTTTGCTCGTTTTTCTGGGTTTGATACTTCCTGTTAATATGGCTATTCTTGAACTTTTATATTTGTTTGCCAGCTATTATGCAATTCATGTTGTTGTGCTGTTTTTCACTTTGGGCGTTTATATGGATCTGATCAACAAAAAAAAGACGAAGTGGACGCAGGCGGGTTTGAGCATTATATTCGCATTTATTTTGGGAATACAAGGGGTAAGGGGAATATTAATTCTGTATGAACCATTATTCGGTATAGAAGTGATAAGGATATTATATCGTATTTATTGTAAAATCAAAAGTGAAAAAGCAGATTGGATGAGTAGTATATGGATATTTTGTCTTTTAGCTGTAAGTTTTATTGGAACCTGTTTTCCATTTTCGACAGGACAGAGTTTTTCCAGGAATATTAGAAATGGCGTGAAAAAATTATTTACAGTAGTATTACCTAATATAAAAAGAGCAATCGGTTTTGAAGAGAGTAATTTATATGGAAAGATTATTTTATGTATCTTATTAATTGTAGTTTTGTACACATTGGGGAATATTTTGTATCGTATATGGCGGAAAAAAACAATTAATGCCGTAGATTGGGCTTTTTTGGTGATTTGTGCTTCGCCGGTGGTAACAGCATTGACGGTTGCTTTTACGACATTTGACGATAGCGAGAGGTACTATTTTTTATTGGTCTATTCAATGGCATTTGCAATTGCTTTACTATGGCGGAGAATAAGCAATACGTGTAAACTAGTGGGTGGGTTATTAAGTGTAATATTTGCGATAGTCAGTATTCGTATGGTGTATTTGCCTATTATTTTTTCACAAGAACCTCCTGCAACGGAAGCATATGCAGTTGGAGAATATCTGGAGAAAAATGATTACAAGAATGCATATGCAACTTTTGAAAATGCAAATACAATTACGGTTTTAACAAATGGCAGTGTTCAGGTATCCGCAGTAGCTTCGGTAGATAAAATGGATATTTGTAAATGGATGACTAGTACGGAGTGGTATGTCCCTAACATACCATTCGAAGAAAGGACAGCGTATATTATTACAGAATCAGAGATGGAATTATTTGAAGACTTTCTTAGAAAGCATAAGGATAAAGTGGAATTAGTACAGAAGGTTGGTAAATATATAGTATATGCGTCTAACTATAATTTTTCAACGATGTAATGAAGATGATTACTTTTGAAGAGTCAGATATGAGGGGAGCAAATGAAAAAAACGATCATCGTCATGCCAGTTGCCAATGAAGAAGAAACCATGGAGAAAATCCTGGATGAGATCCTGGCGCTGCCCTATGACAATTTATATATTTATCCGGTGATTGACAGTTATTCCAGGGACCGGACGGAGGAGATTATCCGCAGGAAAGAATCTCAAAATGAAAAGGTGAAATGTATTTTTTATAAGGAATCTCAAGGCGTGATCAGTTGTTATCTGGAAGGCTTTCGGCGGGCGTTGGCGGATGGCGCGGAGAGGATCTTGGAGATGGATGGGGGCGGAAGCCATTTGCCCTCTGAGATTCCGCAGTTTCTGCAGCGGATGGAAGAAGGGTACGACTGTGTATGGGGGTCCCGCTTTATGGAGGGCGGCTCTATGCGGCAGCAACCCTTATATAGGAGGATTCTCAGTCAGGGCGGCACTTTTTTGGCAAATCTGGTGCTGGGAACGAAATTAAAGGATATGACCAGCGGATTCGAAGGTTTTCAGCGAAAAGTGCTGGAAAGCATGAATTTGGATGCATTTTTGTCCACCGGTCATATGTATCAGACAGAAATGCGTTTTTATTGTAGAAAGCTTCGGACAATTGAGGTTCCGATTCACTATGTAGGAACTGCTTCCAGTTTGAAAGGTAGTTCTGTGACAGAGGCATTACGGATCCTGTTCCAGTTAAAAAAGAATGAACCACAGGTAAGGAATATATAATGGAAAAAGTAAAATACTTGATTTTAGGCGCAGGTCCGGCAGGGCTTACGCTTGCAAATAAATTAAAGGACCATGGAGAAGCTTCATTTTTGGTGTTGGAGAAGGAAGTGCAGGCAGGGGGCTTATGCCGTTCTGCTTTAGTGGATGGAAGTCCGTTTGACATTGGCGGGGGGCATTTCCTCGATGTGAGGAGACCGAAGGTCAATGAATTTTTATTCCGTTTTATGCCGGAAGAGGAATGGACGCTTTTTCATAGGGATAGCCGGATCTGGGTAGACGGTGAGGAGATAGGGCATCCGCTGGAGGCAAATATCTGGCAGTTTGACCTGCAGGAGCAGGTGGCATATTTGGCGTCTATAGCAAAGGCTGGCTGTAATTCGGACCAGCCCATGCCGGAACAGTTTGTGGAGTGGATCATTTGGAAGCTGGGGCAGAGGATCGCCGATCATTATATGCTCCCCTATAATCAAAAAATGTTTGCGGACGAATTGAATGAGCTTGGCACTTACTGGCTGGAAAAGCTTCCGGATGTGAGCTTTGAGGAGACGCTGTTGTCCTGTCTGACTCATAAGCCATACGGAACCCAGCCCGGGCACGCTTCTTTTTACTATCCGAAAAAATATGGGTATGGAGAGCTGTGGCTTCGGATGGCAGAGGAGCTGTCCACGAAGGTGCTGTATGGTGCGGAGGCAGCAGAGCTTCACTGTGAGAGGCGGCAGGTAAAAACCAAAGCTGGGGATGTGTTTCAGGCGGAGAAAATCGTCACTACGATTCCCTGGCAGAGTTTTAGGGAGATTTCCGGTATGCCCGAAGAATTGAAGGAGTCTGTTAAAGCATTAAAGCCCAGTGCCATAGAAACTCGTTATGTGGCGGAGAATCTGGATACACCGGCTCAATGGATTTACGTGCCGGATCCGGAAATCCCTTATCACAGGATATTGGTACGCCATAATTTTTGTCAGGGAAGTAAGGGATATTGGGTTGAAACCCGGAAAGAGCGTGTGAAAATGTTTGAACATGCGGCGGAATCAGATGGTTTTGGAAAGGGCAATGGTGAAGGGAGTTATCATTATCTGAACGAATACGCATATCCTTTAAATACCATCGGAAAGCCGCAGATCATGGAAAAGTTATTGCAGTTTTGTGAGAAGAAGGGAATCTATGGGCTGGGACGCTGGGGAGAGCACTGCCACTACAATTCGGATGTAGTGGTGGAGCTTGCTATGAAATTTGCAGAAAAATTAAAAACTGCATAGAAACAAAATTGCAAATTTATTTCCGCGAGCGATAAGTCAAGCGGATGCGAAGCAATACAAACTTTGTTTGATACATTTGACGAATGCTGCGAGGTTTTTGACTTTGCGATAGTTCTTTAGTAAAGGGTCGGACATTGGAATGAAGCAGGGGATTGGAAAGAAAATAGCATGTAGTCTGGCACTGCTGGCAGTCTTAGGGGCTGTGATGCTGGTATTGACACATACGGCGCAAAATGGGATGAAAACCACGGAAATCCTGCCGGGGATCAATCCAGATCCGGTATATGTTACCTGTGAGGAAGGGCAGCCGCTGGAGGTATCTTTGCTGGCAAAAGAGGATTTTACGATCAGTGGTCTGCAGGTTCTATTGGTAAACATTGCCCAGGACAGCAGGGGAACGCTCCGCTTTGTGGTGACGGATGCTGATTCGGAAATTCTGTTAAGTGAAGTGATTCCGGTGGAGACGATCACTCCGGGAAAATGGTATACCATTGCAGAAAATGCAGCTTTTACCGCCGGGCAAGAATATAAATTGTCTGTTTTGGCGGATGGCAGTTCCCCATATTTTATGCAGGTGCCTGAAGGAGAGGGCAGTAACCTTCCTTTTGAGGAGCAGGTAAAAAAGGGCGAAGAGATTTTGGAATGGGGAATTTCATTGGGGATCAATCAGGTGGAGCCTGCGAAAGTGACCTATGGTGAAATCTTTTATTATTCTATTCCTGTTTCCGTTCTGCTGGCTGTAATCCTGTTGCTTTTTATCTGGGCGGGAAAAGAAAAGCTGCTGGCAGCAGCCGGAAGGATTCCGGTGGGGAATTTTGTTAAAAAATATGGCAATGACCTGTTCTTGGTCTTATTGTTTGGGTGTATTTGTATCAGTATTTATTCAAGGGCTTACCTGAAAGGCGCTTATATTTCGGCAGATTCCGCGGGTTATTTGCGGGAGGCAGTGAATCTTGTAGCAGGAAACGGTTTTTCCTATGATGGGCTGGCAGGATATGATACCTGGTTTGCCAACTGGCCGATTCTTTACCCTGTTTTGATTGCAGGGGTGATGCTGGTCACGGGGGCAGAGGCATATTTGGCATCTAAGATTGTGGCGATGGTGGTCGCCGGGCTGATCCTTTTGTTATTGCGGAAATGCTTTGGAAAAGATGCCTGGGTGCATGGGCTGTGCCTGACCAATATCGGGTATTTAAATTTAAGTTACTATACGTGGAGTGAGATCCCTTTTATTTTGTTCCTGTTTTGCTTCACATTGGTTCTGGCTAAAATTTTGGGCAGGGAGCGGCCGGCGGCATATTGGTATGTGGCGCTTGGCTTGTCCGGGCTGGGCTGTTTTTTGGCCAGATATTATGGGATCTTTGTATGGATCGTGACAGGGTTA
>ERZ808054.402-NODE-402-length-43428-cov-41.938041_pt1 | contig 43428 bp, 32 predicted proteins | sample MGYA00380201_ERZ808054 | MGnify/ENA primary metagenome ERZ808054 (study PRJEB31490, sample SAMN06133419) | mouse gut metagenome | isolation source: Z5_2 | host: mice | place: China: Chengdu | collected 2015-05 ...
ACTAATTTACTAAATATCTGCGATATGTACAACTTTTTCATTGCAAATATGTTAAGAATCTAATTCAACCAACAGGTCTTATACTTAATACTTAGCCCCTAATCCCTAATATCTAATACTTAATACTTAATACCTAATACCTAATCTACATCGGATCCACATCATAATACACAATCAGCGACTTGAAGCGGTCTTCCGCAACCATCTCCTTCTGCACCTGCACCAGCAGTTCGCGGACGCGCGCCATGGGCGCTTTCGTCTCCACTTTCACCACGATTTTGCGGATGAACAACGTCTGCACGCGTGCCACGGGCGGTTTGTCCGGTCCGAGCACACGGTTGCCGAAGAGGGCGCGCAGCTTGCCCGCCATGGTCTGCGCCATGAGGTCGAGCAGCGTCTCGTTGCGGTTCTTCAGGTAGACGTATACCAGGCGGTAGTAGGGCGGATAGTGGAAGAGCTGGCGTTCAGCAAGCTGGCCGCCCACCATGCTTTCGTAGTCGTTGGCTATCACCTGGGGGATGATGGGATGGTCGATGCTCTTGGTCTGCAGCACCACCCTGCCCCGCTTGTTCTTCCTTCCGGCACGTCCCGCCACCTGCGCCATCAGCTGGAAAGCACGCTCGTAGGCGCGGAAGTCCGGATAGTTCAGCATGGTGTCGGCGTTCAGGATGCCCACCACACTCACGTGGTCGAAGTCCAGTCCTTTGGAGATCATCTGCGTGCCGATGAGGATGTCCGTCTTCCCCCGCTCGAAGTCCGCGATGATGCGTTCGTAGGCGGCACGCGTGCGGGTGGTGTCCAGGTCCATGCGGGCAACGGTAGCTTCGGGGAAGAGCTGCCGGATGTCGTCCTCTATCTTCTCCGTGCCGAAGCCGCGGTTGCGCAGGTCGGTCCCCTCGCAGGCAGGGCAGACGCGGGGCAGCTGGTAGGTGTATCCGCAGTAGTGGCAAGTCAGCTGGTTCAGCCCTTTGTGGTAGGTCAGGCTGACGTCGCAGTTCTTGCACTTGGGCACCCAGCCGCACGTGTGGCACTCTATCATCGGAGCAAAGCCCCGGCGGTTCTGGAAGAGGATGACCTGTTCCCGTTGCTCCAGCGCCTCGCGGACGTATTGCAGCAGCAGCGGGGAGAAGGGTCCGTTCATCCGCTTCTTGCGTTGCAGCTCCTTGATGTCCACCGGAATAATCTCCGGCAGCTGTATCTCTTTGTACCGTTCTTTCAACTCTACCAACCCGTACTTGCCGGAAGTGGCGTTGTACCAGGTCTCTATGGAGGGAGTCGCCGTGCCCAGCAGTGTCTTGGCGCCGTACATCGCGGCAAGCACGATGGCGGCATTGCGCGCATGGTAGCGGGGCGCGGGGTCTTGCTGCTTGTAGGTGTTCTCGTGCTCCTCGTCCACGATGACCAGCCCCAGTCGGCGGAAGGGCAGGAAGACGGACGAGCGCACGCCGAGGATGATGTCGTAGCCGCTGTCCGAGAGTTGCTTCTGCCAGATTTCCACCCGCTCGGCATCGGGAAACTTGGAGTGGTAGATGCCAAGGCGCGCGCCGAACACCCGTTGCAGGCGTTCGGTGATTTGCGTGGTCAGGGCTATTTCAGGCAACAGATAAAGCACCTGCCTGCCCTGCCGGACGGTCTCTTCTATCAGATGGATGTAGATTTCCGTCTTCCCGCTGGCGGTGACGCCGTGCAGCAGGCAGACGTTTTTCGTGCGGAAGCTCTCCGTGATGGCATCGTGCGCCCGTTGCTGATGCGGGTTCAGCGGGTTCAGCGGGAAGGTCTCGCGCACGGCGGCGGTGTTCAGCCTACCCACTTCCTGCTGGTAGGCCTCGAAGACGCCGCGCTCCACCAGCCCGTTGAACACGGCGGGCGTGGCGGAAGAGCGTTGCAGCAGTTCCTTCTTGGTGACCTCCTTCGGGGTAGCGCCCAGGCAACCGGAGAGCTCCGTGTACTTCATCAGCAGGTCCAGCTGCTTGGGGGCACGGCGTTGCAGTTCGTCGAAGAAGATGTGCAGGCGATGTTCGTTGCGCGCCGCTTCCGTCAGGCGCACGCGGGTCTCGGTCTTGGGCTTGTAGGTGCGCCTCAACTCTTCCTTCACGAAGATGGCTTCCTTGTCCAGCAGGGATTTTATCACGGAGAGGATGTTCTTGACGCCGCTCTCCTTCTCCAGCTTCGTGACGCACTGCTCCGGCTCGGCGGCGAGCAAGTCGAGCACCTGCCGCTCCCGTTCGGACAGCGGCGCGTCCGGCTCGAAGTCGGGATTGTACTCCACCATCGTCTCGCTCTCCAGCTTCAGCCCGGAGGGCAGGGCGGCTTTGTAGACATCGCCCTGCGTGCAGAGGTAGTAATCGGCAATCCACTCCCAGAACCTGAACTGCACGGGCAGCAGGATGGGGTGCGCGTCGAGCAGGGCGCTCACCGCCTTCACCTCGTATCCGACGGGCGCGGCATAGTGGACATTGCGCACAATGGCGGTGTAGTACTTCTTCCGTCCGAACGGAACGACCACCCGGCAACCCGCCTGCACCTCGTCCGCCAGTTCTTCCGGCAGCGAGTAGGTGAAGCAGCTGTGCAGGGGAAGGGGCAATATGACATCTACAAACTTTTCCATCGCGTCGGCAAAGATAGCGCAATCTGCGGGCAGAACGAAACGAAGCGTTCTTTTTTTGCGCAGGAAATGCGGCTTACAGCCTTCGGCCTTCGCCGCCATTCCGCAGGGGCGGACGAGACGGGAACCATGGAAAAGAGAAAGGACGCATCAAGACAGAAACGTGCAATCTTTATGAACACAAATGACGCGAATGACACGGATTTAAAAAGAAAAATCTGCGTCATTCGCGTCATCCGCGTCTGAAAAATAACATGATAACGGGTGCTTCCCACGCTGGCGTGCTCTCACCCGTACGGCAAAGCTACCGCATCGCCATCACCCCTTAGAAGATATAGGCGGCGGAAACCTGCCAGGTCTTGGTCTTGGCACCGGCATCTTTCAACTGCGTCAAGTCGAAGCTATCGCCCAAAGGAATCTGATAGTTAACGCCAATCTGCAAGTGCTTAAGCAGTTTCACACCCGCACCTAAGTTCAAGCCGACCTGCGCGTTCTTCTTCTCAACTGCCATTCCGTCCCACTTCACATCTTTAAAGTTAAAGAAGAAATCGGGACCGGCGGCAACGTATATCCCCAGCATACTGCCCAAACCGAAGGTGTACTTCAGATTGACGGGCAACTCAATGCCTTGCTGTTTCCACTCATTTTCTCCACGCTGCGAATAGAGCAAAGCGCCGTCCACTCCCAGCCCGACAACCGGTATCGTCACCTCTGCCATCGGACCGATAAAGAAACCGGTGGTATTGTCACTGTTGATACTTCCCTTCGCAGCGCCCGAAAGGCTTAATTTAGCCATATTCAAACCACCTTTCACACCAAACTTGATAAGTTGAGCCTGAACCGGCACAGCCATTGCCAAACAGCATACGGCCATCACAAAAACACTAAAAAATCTCTTCATAATTCAATCTGTTTAAATAATCGCGACAAATATATGCAAATTATTCCTAAAAGAACAACAGACACCGCAAATTGTTTAGGTCAAGGAGGACAACGAAACCCTAAAAGCATTACTTTTGCACCACCCAACCAAGGAAAGATGCCGGAGTGGTCGATCGGGCCGCACTCGAAATGCGGTGAACGGGTAACTGTTCCCAGAGTTCGAATCTCTGTCTTTCCGCCAAGAAACCCGCTTATCACAGACGGGGATGGCACGCGAATGACGCGTGCCACCCTGTTGAAAAGCATCCTCTATCCCCCATTCAGCCGACGCACTATGATAACAATCCGAAAAACCGACATCGCGGAACTCGACATCCTTATGGACATCTTCGAACAAAGCAAGCGCATCATGCGCAAGGACGGGAACATGAAACAGTGGACCGGCGGCTATCCCACCGAAGCGATTGTCCGGAAAGACATCAAGCAAGGCAACAGCTACGTCTGCCTTGACGACGAGCAGCGCATCATCGGTACCTTCGCCTTCATTCCGGGCGACGACCCCACCTACGCACAAATCTACAACGGCGCATGGACGGACGACACACGCCCCTACGGCACCATCCACCGCCTGGCAAGCACCGAAGCGAGCAAAGGCGTGGCAGCAGCCTGCCTGCAATGGTGCTACCGCCAACTGCCCAACCTGCGCGCCGACACGCACCGCGACAACCGTATCCTGCAACACATCCTCCTGAAGCACGGCTTCCGCTACTGCGGCATCATCTACCTGGCAAACGGGGACGAACGGCTGGCTTATCAAAAGTTGTAAAGGCGATTGACTTGATATATCCTTAGCTATTATTTCTCAACTCTCAATTTTCAATTCTCAATTTAAGAAACGTCCCATTACCTACCGAACGGCATACAGCTCTTTCAGCTCCTCTACCCCCGTCCCGGTGAAGTACGCTTCCACGAAGTCCCACCGCTGTTCGTCGGTCAGCTTGCCTGTGCCGAAGAAGAGGGAGAAGAGTTCTATCTGCTCTTCGAAGATGCGCTCGTTCATGTCCAGGATAAGGTTGCGGTATTCGTTGGAGTCCGCCAACTGTTGCAGAAGCGCGGGGTTATCGAACCGGATATGCACGCAAGGCGTGCCGCCGCCCTCTACGCTGAACGAAAGGCAGTCGAGCATGGACAAGAGGTTGAGCAACATATTCAGATCGGAGAACGGGGTGCAATAGAACAGCAGGCGATCGCCCTTGCTGCCCGTGATGCGCTGGGAGAAGAGCTTCTGATAGCGCGACAAGAGCAGGTCGAATCCCCGGGTGACCGTAAACGAGAGTTCGTTGGAGTCTTTCTTCTTGACACTGCTGATGTAGCTCACGCTGCGCCCCTCTTCGGTGCGGCTCTCCAGCAGCGAACCGATGAAGCGCTTTGCCGATGGCACGTCCATACCATGCTCGACAAACACCGCACGCAGCTCCTCTTCGTCGAAGCGGCCTTTCGATTTCAGCAACGCCGTCTTCAGCATCGTCACCAGGCTCTTGAACAGGGCGTCCATACGCTGGCGGATGACGGCGGCATCCTCCTTGAGCAACACCTCGTGCTTGCCCACGGAGACGGCGCGCGAACCTTCCCACAGCGTACCGTTGTTCAGCTTCTGCTTGAACTCGCGATAGCCCAGTTCGGGGAAACGCTCTTCCCAAAGGTTGTCCAGCCGCACGCGGTAGACGCCTTCCTCGCCCTCCACCTTCGTGAGGTAGGCTTGGAACTCGCGCGCAAAGGCATCGCCCGTCTTGTCCTGCACGTAGCCTTCGGTCAGCAGGTTCTGCGGGCTGACTTCCAGCAGGCGCTCCCCGTAGCGTTGCGACAAATCATCTTCCAGCCACAGCAGGGCGGTCTTGATGAGCTGTCCCAACTCGGCTTCGTACTCCAGCTTGTTCTTGGTGCGCGGCAGCTTCACCACAAACTCAAAGTCGGAGAGCGAGACGAGGATTTCCTCTTTCCCGCCTTTCATCCGGTAGACTTCCATGAGTTTCTTCAGAATAAGTTCCAGCTGCTCCTGCGCGATGTTGCCGGTCTGGTGCAGGCGCTTCATGTAATAGAAGTCGCGTTCGTGGTAATCGGTGGCGGCAACGCCCTGCACGTCGGCATCACGCGCCGCACGGCCTATCTCCTGGATGTAATCGACAAACGTGCCGGAAGGCGCCACGTGATAGACGCGGTCGATGTCGCTGATGTCCACGCCCATGCCGAAGGCTTTTGTGGCGACAATCATCCGCTTCGTACCTTCCTTGAACTCCTGCACGATGGCGGCTTTCTGCTCCTTGTCCTTCTTTCCGTAGTAGGACGCCACCAGGCGCCAGTCGGCGGAGCGCACCCAGGTCTTGATGCGCATATCGATGCTGCCGGCAAAGGGGTAGTAGAGCAACGTCTTGTGCCCGTCGAGATACTCCTCCACCCGTGCGGAAATGGCGCGCTGCTTGCCTTTGTCGTACGTCTCCCCCTCTTCCAGGATGAGCTGGCGGATGTCGAAACGGATGTTCTTGCGCTTCACCGTGCCGACATAGAGCACGCAAGGTTCCATCTGCAGGGAGCGGATGGTCTCGAACACCATGTCGTTGCCGCCTTGGGGATTCCATACGGCGGTGGCGGTCAGCGCAAACAGCGGGAAGGTATAGCCGAGCTTCTGCTTCAAGGCATTCAGGTAGCGCCCCAGGAACCAGTAGTCCACGCGGAACTCCTTGCCCCAAGTGGTCACCGTGTGCGCCTCGTCGATGACGACCATGCCGATGCGGCGGTTGCCGATGAAACGCTTGATGTCGTAGGAGAGCAGCAGCTCCGGCGAAAGGTAGAACAAGTCGACCTCGCCCTCGCGCACCGCCCGGTAGACCTCCGCCTTCTGCTCCGGCGAGAGGTCGGAAGAGGCATACGCCACACGCCCGTAGCCCAAGTCCTGTAGGCCCTCCACCTGGTCGACTATCAGCGCCTTCAGCGGAGAGACGACGATGGTCAGCAGCCCGTATTCCTTTCCCAAATAGATGGCGGGGAGCTGGAAGAGCAGCGACTTTCCCGAACCGGTGGGTGCGGTCAGCAGGATATTGTCCGGCTGCGCGTCGTCCGGCCGTGCATCGTCCCGCAGTGCCTTTTCCGCCTCGCGGATTACGTTCTCAATCAGTTGTCCCTGGGAGATGCCGAGCGTCTCCTTGCCTTTGAATAAATCATCGTAAATCTCAAGGTTACGGAAACTGTCGTAACCATACGTCTCTTTCAAGAGTTCCGTCACGCCTTGCCTGCACGCTTCGGGCAAACGGCGTTCTTTCAACTGGGGCACGCGGCGCGCCTCTCCTATCTGTGTCATCATCAATGGAATGTGTGGGGGTTAAAAAGAAAAAAGATAGTACTCCAGCCATAGCAAAGGCTTTCATACTACCTCTTTCTATCTCATTTTTCTTATCCGTAAACCAACGGATGGATTTCAATCAAAGCGCATCAATACTCCTCTTCATTGAAGAAAAAGTCTTCCTTGCTGGGATAATCGGGCCAAATGTCTTCGATACTTTCGTAAATCTCGCCTTCATCTTCCATTTCCTGCAGGTTTTCAATCACCTCAAGCGGAGCGCCCGAACGCATGGCATAATCTATCAGTTCATCCTTAGTTGCCGGCCAAGGAGCATCTTCCAGTTTAGATGCTAATTCCAATGTCCAATACATAAGTTTCCAAGTATTAAAATGGTGGATACTAATTCCTACTCTTTATTTTTCGGCAAAAGTATAATAAATTCCGTCACTTACAACTATTATTCCAAAATATTTCTTCTTTTTCCGCGTCGCGGTTCATTTTCCGCGAAAGAACGAACAAATAGTCAGACAGGCGGTTGACGTATGCCAGCAGTTCGGGAGCGATGTCCGCCTGTTCCGCCAGGGCGAGGATGCGGCGTTCGGCGCGGCGGCAGACGGTGCGGCAGACGTGGCAGACGGCGGCTCCGCGGCAGCCGCCCGGAATGACAAAGGCCCGCAGCGGGGGCAGCGTTCCGTCCAGCCGGTCTATCTCGCGCTCCATCGCCGCCACCTGTTCCGGGGCGAGGATGCTCGCTTCGTTGAGTCCGGTCTTTTCGCGGTCGGTCGCCAAGTGCGAGCCTATCACGAACAGGCTGTCTTGCACTTGCCGCACGAATTGCCTGTCGCGCCCGTCGGTAAGGTAGGTGGCAAGAAGTCCCAGCTGGGCGTTCAGCTCATCCACCGTCCCGTAGGCTTCGAGGCGGATATGGGTTTTGGAGACGCGCGTACCGCCCACGAGGGAAGTCGTCCCGCAGTCTCCGGTTCGGGTATACACAAGGCTTTTTTTCATGGCAGTCGTTTTTTCCGTTAAAACGCCTAAAGGTAATCAAAAGTTGACAATATAGTCTTGTTTTATCTTGGTTTTATCGAAGAATATGATGCCGAGGTCGTAAAGGTCGAACGTGACGCCCGCCTGCGCGTGTCGGCTGAAACGTTCCCAAACGACGCGCATACGGGAGGTATACCGGATGCCTTCGATGACGAAGACGGAGGTCGGGGCGGTGCGGCCGATACAGACACGGAGCACCTCCTCGACCAGCTCCGGATGGCGGTAGTCGTGCAGGTAGAGGAAGCCGACGGGAATGCCACTCTCCAGGAAAAGCCCGGACAGGTCGGCGGCAGCGGTATATTCCGCCCCTTCCTTGGCGGCACGCAGGTAGAGCGAAGAGGCGGAGAGCGTGCCGACATCCACAATCGTGGCAGGTTGCGCGTAGTTCACCAACCGGAACAGGAGACGCTTCACCTTCAAGGACTCGTAGCCCCACATCCGGTCTTTCTGCGGGGCGAGCCGCTTCTGCTCGGCGGCCAGTTCCTTATATTTATAATAAGGTGTGGACTCGTAGATGACGTGCGTTATCAGGTTGAAGGCGAACGGCGAATGAACCCCGTATCCGCAGCGGTGGCGGAAGCGGCGCAACCAGACGAACGGGCGTTTCATCGGAAGCAATATTCGTTGCATCGGAAGTAATCTGTTTTTCATCGGAAGTTATTTCTTTTCGGCAAAAATAGGAAAAAACCGCGAAAGGGCGGGCAATCGCACGGTTTTCCTTTCACCGACGTCTCCCCCCGCCGGAGGAGCAACCAGGGGGAAACTATATAAATGTATGTATTATCGTGTGTTGATTTTTTCTTTACATCCTCATTTCCCTCGTAACCGCCCCCTTTGTCCGGCACCGGGGAAGGCAGGGTTCCCCGGTGCCGAAGGCGGTGCTCCCCGGTGGGGAACGACCCGTTCCCCGGTGTCGGACAAAACCCCGTTCAGGAAGGGGTTGTAGATGGGGTAAGGGAGAGGGGACCGGGATTCCTTTTTGGATGAAAAAATAATGACAAGGCGTTACTTATTGTGACAAATATTGCGAAAGAACAATGCAATTCACCGGAAGTGGTATCCCTCCGCCCTAAGCCAGCGTGAGTTTCTGTAGAAATTCCGTCAGGTTCTCCCCTTCGCCCAGCCCCAGTTTCTTCCGCAGGCGGTAGCGGCTGATTTCGACTCCACGCAAGGAGATGTTCATCAGCGGGGCTATCTCTTTAGAGAGCAGGTTCATCTTGATATAGGCGCACAGTAGCTTCTCCTTGTTGTTCAGTTCGGGGAATGCCTCTTCCAGCTTCTTGAAGAAATCATGATGCACCGAATCGAAAGAACGCTGGAAAGTCTGCAAATCATTGTCATGCTCGATATTCGTATCAATCTGTCCCAACAGCCGGAGCGTCTTCCGGCGGAGGGAAACAAGATTCTCCTCGCTGATGGAATGGGAAATGCCCAGCACTTCTTTCTTGATTTCCAGCAGGATTTCATTCTTACGCACGATATTGAGCGTGGAACGAACCAGTTCCTCCGATTTATGGCGCAACTCGGACTGTAGGTTTTCCTCTTTCAGGATATCAATCTTCTTGTCTTTCAAGTCGCTCTCTTTCTGGAATTTCTGTTCCTGCCGGTAGAGTTCCAGCTCTTTCTGCATCAGCAGCCGCCGACGGGCCGCCGAGATGCGGTAATATATATAATAGAACAGCAAGAGCAAGGCTGCCGAATACATCAGATAGCTCCACCAGGTGCGATACCAAGGCGGCAAGACCTCAAGAGCAAAGGAGGTCTCTATCGGTTCCTGCCCATAGGCGGTCTGCAAGCGCACACAGAACTCATACCTGCCTTCATGCAGGTCCGTGAACTCCTTCACGTTATTCTCGCTGTATTCGCTCCAAAGTCCCTGCTCGCTCCCCGCATTCAGCCGGTACGAGTATAAGACCGTCTGTGCCTTATTATAATTATTCACACTGTATTTTATCTTTATCGAGTTCCGGGAATAGGGAATCACCACCGGGTCCGTATCATACAGATAGCTGCGGCCATAGATAAGCGAATCGCCCGGTCCCGTCAGATACACTTTCCTGATTTGTAGGGTCAACGGTACGTGCCGTTCCTTCAGGCTATCCGTCTTAATCAGCGAGAAGCCCTCTTCGGTGCCGGCAATCACCTGGCCGGCCTTGTAAAAATACACATCTTCAAAGTTCTCTATCAACGCTCCTCTGAGGAACGCCTCGTTGTCCGTCCGATAGTATTCTTTCCTGGCGGAATCGTAATGCAACATTTTCAGCGCGCCATCCGCCACATACCAGATATTCTGCAACGAGTCTACCTTCATATAGGTATAGGCAGTCTTGCCTTCCAGTAATTGCTCGAGCCGGGTATGTGGTTCCAGGCGGTCGCGGCTTTGGTCATACCGCCATAAGCCGTAATGGGAAGCCACGATTACCTCGTCCTTCATCCGCAGCAGACACACATTATAGCCGCGCGGGAAGTCTGCGCCGTTATAGTCTTTCATCTTTTCTATTTTCCGCAAATCGGCAGACAAGGTCAAACGGAACAGCCCATCCTCTTTATTCCCCACCCACAGGATATCGGCGGCATTTTCCATCAGCATATTCTTGCATGAGCGGTTGAAACCTTCGATACGGCACTCCACCGTCCATGCCGCCCCTTTCTTTACAAGCAAATACAGTCCGCTGTAAGTCCCCGCAATCAACGCGTCTTTCCGAGTATCCACCGGCACGATTCCCCATACCCCTTTGAGACAGCCAAGATGCTCCACCCGGTTTCCATCTATCACGAAGATGCCGTTGTCCGAACAGCAGAAGAGTTTGTCATCGTATCGGCAGAGCGACCACATCTGCCCACCCGTCCCCGGTACAAACTTGACACGTTCTCTCCGGTTCAGCTGTTCGGGGAGAGCAGAGCAATACAAGCCCTGATTCGTTGCAAAATAGAATTTATCCCGATAACTGCAAGAGGCATACCCTGAACCTATCACGGGCTTGCCGCCATATAGCGAAATAAGCCGTGCGTCCAGCTGGATGCAATCGATGCCATTGTCCAGCCCCAACCAAAGATTGCCGGTCTTGTCAAACATCATGCTCAACACCGTCTTGTTCTGCAGACCGTTGTCCGTAGATATCACTTCCATTTCGTTGGTTTCCAGATTCAGGAGACAGACTCCACCTTGGATACTGCCCAATGCCAATAACGAATCTTGCAACGCCGCACAGAAAATCTGGTTCTTGCGGCAGAACTCTTCGGCCACCGTAGGACATTTCCGGAAGGCAGTGCCATCATAAATGAAAAGGCCGCTGTCACGGGTCACCACCAGGAGGTTGTCGCCATAAGGCAACATTCCTCCAATCTTCACCGTGGCGCCTATGTCCGACGCACCGGAAACCCGCCTGAAAGCCGTCCCATTCAGCACCAGCAATCCTTCGTCCGAAAGGATGTATAATTTATTCTGAAGTATCAATGACGTATAAATCTCCGATGAATAGTCGATTCTGTTCACCACGCCATTCTCTATATAGAAGAAACACCGGTCCGACTGGAAATACACCCTGTCTCTGTCCAGCAGGATGTTCCAGATGACTCCCACATTCATGCCGGGAGACAGGCTATCGGAAAGGCAGGTATATTCCAACTCTCCCAGGCGGTTCGGCGTAAAGTAGCCGAACTGCTCCATTCCACCGATATAAATCCGCCCGTCATATCCTATTTTCACCGCACGTGTCTTGGCATTATGAATCGGGTAGATATTCCACTCCACCCCGTCAAACTCCAACAGTCCTTTATTATTGGCCGCGTATATCCAGCCGTTGTCATGCTGCTGGATATTCCAATTCTGGTTACTGCCCCCATAAGTATGGCGGGTATAGTTTGTCACCGGACGTTGCCAATCTGCACTTACGGGAATAGCCATAAGGAAAAGCAGGATATAAAGACAAGAAATCTTTTGTTTCATAGCAGTTAACGTTCTTTTACGGAAAACAAAAATAAGGCATTTTACTTTCAAAAAAAAATATTTTTTCAAAGAAGCGTAGCAAATTCACAACACACCCGCTTGGTTATCAGCATACTGACAATTCCGAAAGAAAGTTTTGAAGTAGTAAAAAACGGCGAATGAGAAAACTCTGAAGTAGTAAAAACAACGAATGAGAAAGGAACTACGGATGGTAAAAGCCGCAGCCTTTTCTGCCGGTTTTCAATAGATATAAGCAGAAAGATTGAAGAGGGATTGGGAAACAGCAATACATCTTTACTTTCTCAAACACATTATTTAACTTTCACACCGAGAGCCGCAAACCACTGTCAGCAAACAGATTACATCTTACGGTAGGTTTCTCAAACCTGAATCTGTGCCATGGGAGAAGCAATCGTTGTAAAAACCAATCTTTATTATTCGTAAATTTGGCTCACACAAATCATATATGGAAATGAAAAGAATATCAGTAAAATGCTGTGCCGCTTGCCTGTTGCTGGCAAGCCTCGTCGGTTGCAGCGGAAACACGGGCAAGGAACCCGCACACGCAGAATCGTTCGTCACCATCCAAGGGCAGGACCTGATGAAGCCTGATGGAGAGAAACTCTTCATACAAGGGACAAATCTGGGGAACTGGCTGAACCCGGAAGGGTATATGTTCCGGTTCCGCAAGACGAACTCTCCCCGGTTCATCAACGAGATGCTGTGCCAGCTGGTCGGACCGGACTTTACCAACAAGTTCTGGAAAGCGTTTAAGGACAACTACGTCACCCGCGAGGACATACGCTTCATCAAAAGTACGGGAGCGAACACCATACGCCTGCCGTTCCACTACAAACTGTTCACGGACGAGGATTACATGGGGATTACCGCCAACCAGGACGGCTTCCAACGCATAGACAGCCTGGTGGAATGGTGCCGCGAATCGGAACTTTACTTAATTCTGGATATGCACGACGCACCGGGCGGACAGACGGGCGACAATATCGACGACAGCTACGGATATCCCTGGCTGCTGGAGAGCGAGGAGAGCCAACAACTCTACTGCGACATCTGGCGCCGCATCGCGGAACATTATAAAAACGAGCCGGTCATCCTGGGCTACGAGCTTTTCAACGAGCCCATCGCACCTTATTTCAGCAACATGGACGAATTGAACTCGAAGCTGGAAGATGTCTACAAGAAAGGGGCGGCCGCCATCCGCGAAGCAGACCGGAACCACATCATCCTGTTGGGCGGCGCGCAATGGAACGGCAACTTCAAGCCGTTCAAGGACGCCCGGTTCGACGACAAAATCATGTATACCTGCCACCGCTACGGAGGCAATCCCACCAAAGAAGCCATCCAGTCCATCATCAGCTTCCGCGACAGCGTGAACCTGCCGATGTATATGGGCGAAATAGGCCATAACACCAACGAATGGCAGGCAGCCTTCTGCGAAGTGATGCGCCAAAACAACATCGGATATACCTTCTGGCCCTATAAAAAGATGGACGGCTCTTCGTTTGTCGCCATCAACGCTCCGGAAAGCTGGGAAGATATCGTCGCTTTCTCCGAGGAAACGCGCACATCCTACAAGGAAATCCGCGACGCCCGCCCCGGGCAGGCACACGCGCGCCGCATACTGACGGAATATCTGGAGGCCTGCAAACTGAAAAACTGCCAAGTACAGGAGGGATACATCCAATCGCTCGGGATGACACCCCAACCGGCGGAAACAATGAAAAGATGACATTCTAAAAAACTATCCATCATGAAAACATTAGCAATCTGTCTGTCGCTTGCCGCCACGCTGACGGCCGCGGCACAGCAAAAAGCAATTTATTTAGATGCAAGCAAACCACTCGAGGAGAGGGTGGAAGATGCGTTGAGTAGGATGACAACGAAGGAGAAAGTGAACATGATTCACGCCCAGTCGAAGTTCAGCAGTCCGGGAGTGCCCCGCCTGGGGATTCCCGAAGTATGGGCCACCGACGGCCCGCACGGCATCCGTCCCGAAGTGCTGTGGGACGAATGGGAACAAGCCAGGTGGACCAACGATTCCTGTGTCGCCTTCCCCGCCCTGACTTGCCTTGCCGCCACCTGGAACCCCGAAATGGGACTCCTGTACGGACAAAGCATCGGCGAAGAAGCCCGCTACCGCAACAAAAGTATCCTGCTGGGTCCCGGCGTCAACATCTACCGCACGCCGCTGAACGGACGTAACTTCGAGTACATGGGCGAAGACCCCTACCTGGCTTCGGAGATGGTTGTCCCCTACATCCACGGGGTGCAGCAGAACGGCGTAGCCGCCTGTGTGAAACATTTCGCGTTGAACAACCAAGAAATCAACCGCCACACGCTTAACGTGATAGTAGACGACCGCGCGCTCTACGAGATTTACCTGCCCGCCTTCAAAGCCGCCGTGCAGAAAGGGAAGGCGTGGTCCATCATGGGCGCCTACAACCTCTACAAAGGGGAACACTGCTGCCACAACCAGTACCTGCTGAACGACATCCTGAAAAAAGAATGGGGCTTCGACGGCGTAGTCGTATCCGACTGGGGCGGGACACACGACACCGACCAGGCAATCCGGAACGGTCTGGACCTGGAGTTCGGCAGTTGGACAAACGGCCTGTCGAACGGTGCCAGCAACGCTTACGACAATTACTACCTGGCAAATCCCTACCTGCAACGCATCAGCTCCGGCAAGGCAGGTACCGCTGAACTTGACGATAAAGTCCGCCGCATCCTGCGTCTCTGCTTCCGCACGTCCATGAACAGCGCACGCCCCTTGGGTTCGCTCTGCTCACCGGCACACTACGCCAATGCCCGCCGGATAGCCGAGGAAGGCATCGTTCTCCTGCAGAACAGGAACGACGTGCTGCCCATACGACTGGAACGGACAAAGAAGATAGCCGTCATCGGCGAAAACGCCATCAAGATGCTGACAGTGGGCGGCGGTTCCTCTTCACTGAAGGTGCAACGTGAAATCTCTCCGCTCGACGGCATCCGCAAGCGGGTGGCAGGAAAAGCGGAAATCGTGTATGCACGCGGCTACATAGGCGATGCCGGCGGCGAGTACAACGGCGTGGTGACAGGGCAGAACCTGAAAGACGACCGCACGCCCCGGGAATTGACCGAAGAGGCCGTAAGAGTTGCCACGGATGCAGACTACGTCATCTTCATCGGCGGACTGAACAAGAGCAACGGGCAGGATTGCGAGGATTCCGACCGTAAAGGGCTGAACCTGTCCTACGGGCAGGACGAACTGATTGCCGCCCTGGCCAAGGTCAACAAGAACCTGATTGTGGTGAATATCTCCGGCAACGCCATAGCCATGCCGTGGGTGGACGAAGTCCCCGCCATCGTGCAAGGCTGGTACATAGGTTCGGAAGCTGGCAATGCCCTGGCAAGCGTCTTGCTGGGCGACGTCAACCCCAGCGGAAAGCTGCCCTTCACCTTCCCCGCACGCCTGGAAGATTGTCCTGCCCACGCCTTGGGCGAATACATCGGCGAGAGAAGCAAGCAGGTGGCGGACATCCGGTACAACGAAAGCATCTTCGTAGGCTACCGCTGGACCGACAAGCAGAAAAAGACGCAGCCGCTCTTCCCCTTCGGACACGGCTTGAGCTATACCACCTTCGTTTATGGCAAGCCGGTGCTCAGCAGCAAAGAGCTGACCGCCGACGGAACGCTGACGGTGACAGTGAGCGTCCGGAACTCCGGCACACGGGAAGGACAAGAGGTGGTGCAACTCTACATCAGCGACAAGAAATCCTCCCTTCCCCGTCCGGTGAAGGAGCTGAAAGGATTCCGGAAAGTCCGTCTGGCTCCGGGCGAGGAGAAAGAGGTCTCTTTCACCATCGGCAAGGAGGCTTTGAGCTACTTCGACGACGCACGCCACTGTTGGGTGGCAGAGCCGGGCAAGTTCGAAGCCGTCATAGCAGCCTCAGCCACCGACATCAAAGGAACCGCAGCCTTTGAACTGAAATAAAAATCATACCCGAACATATATATAATAAGGAATACGGGGCTGCCACGCTTGTATCTCACATTCTACGAGAATAGATACAAAGCAGGTAGCCCCGTCTAAAATCAATACTACGAAATGAAGCGCTTATTTTTCAGCTGTTGCGTCCTCCTGATGCTTATCGCCGGACTCGACTGCCACGGCACAGTGCCCGTAACTGCACCTGCCCGCCACACACCGTCCCGCCAGTCCGGAAAAGTCATCGTGGCATACGTCACTTCCTGGAGCGACGTAATCCCCGACCCACAGTATATGACCCACCTCAACTACGCTTTCGGCCACGTCAACAAGACGTTCGACGGCGTGGACGTAGCCAACGAACCGCGCCTGCGGCAGATTCTGACCGTCAGGCAGCAGAAGCCCGAGCTGAAAATCATGCTTTCCATCGGCGGCTGGGGAAGCGGAAGGTTCAGCGAAATGGCCGCCGACAACCAAAAGCGGCAGGCTTTCGCCAAAGACTGCCGACGCGTAGTCAGGGAATACGGTCTGGACGGGATAGACATCGACTGGGAATACCCGACCAGCAGTGCTGCCGGTATCTCCGCATCGCCCGCCGATACGGAAAACTTCACGCTCCTGATGCGCGACATCCGCCAAGCCATCGGGAAAGGGAAGCTGCTGACGCTCGCCACCGTAGCCTCCGCCGAGTACATCAACTTCAAGGATATTCTCCCCTACATCGACTTCGTCAACATCATGTCTTACGACATGGGCGGAGCATCCAAACACCATGCCGCCCTCTATCCGTCCGAAAACAGCGGTTGGCTGACCGCCTCGCAGGCTGTCGAAGCCCACCTGGCTGCCGGTGTGCCCGCTTCGATGCTGACCATGGGGCTTCCCTTCTACGGACGGGGCGACAAGGAGTATGCCAACTACCTGGACTACAAGCAGATAAACATCCCCGAAGAGTACACGGAACGCTGGGACGAGACGGCCAAAGTCCCCTACCTGGTCAACGCCCAAGGGAAATTCGTCTTCGGCTTCGAGAACCCGCGCTCGCTGGCCATCAAATGCCGGTACATCCTGCAGAAAGGCCTGCTGGGCGGTATGTACTGGGAATATGCCGCCGACAACGACCGGAACGACCTGCGGCGCACCGTTTATGAAAACCTTATCGGAACGGAAACGGGCACCGGCAGCTCTGCCTCCATGAGGACGCCACCCAAAAACTGCTCTTCGTCAACGCCTTCCGGTGGGTGGTGAGCACGGACAAAAGAGGAAACCCGTTCAATTGAAGAAGAAAAGTCCGTTCCAAGCCTGCGGATGCGCGTTCCAAGGCTTGGGATGTCTGTTCCAAGCCTTGGAACAGACCTCCCAAACGTGAGAACAAAAGTTATGCTTAACATTTTCAATGTTTGGAACGAACATTCCTGAACTTTTTCCTGAACATTTCTGAACTTTTTTATTAAGTGCGCCCGAAAGGAAGCAGCATACCTCTCATCTTCATCATACAGATGCGCCCCTTCTCCCAAGCTTGCGCCGGAACAGGGGAGCAAACACACACGACGCAAAGGCAGGATGAAAAAGCCGGAGAGCATATACGGAAATTCCCAACAGTCGTTTTTTCCCGGCACAACGCCCTGAACCGGCGCAAGAAAGGAAAATATGAACACAACCTGTCTATATATAGACAGCATTTATCCGCGACAAGCCACTACTTTTGTAGAAAACATTGGTGATTGTCATGAAAAAGCTACTATTCATTTTTTCTTTTCTCTGCCTGCCCGTTGCCGGAGGATACGCCCAAAAGACCCTGACGCTGAAAGAGTGCCTCGAGACAGGCATCCGGAACAACCTCTCTCTGGAGAGCCGACGCAAGGAGATGCAGAAGAGCAGATACGGGATTTCGGAGAATCGCGCAAGGCTGCTGCCGCAAATCAACGGATTCGCCAACTACAACGACAACATAGACCCGCCCGTGTCCGTCACCGACGGTTCTGCCTACGGAAACCCGTACAACATCACCCGCACCCTGCAACACAATGCCAACGCGGGCCTACAGTTGCAGATGCCCCTCTACAACCAGACCCTCTACAGTTCCCTGTCCATCGCCCGAATCGTGGACGAGGTAAACCGGCTCTCTTACGGAAAAGCACGCGAAGACCTCATGCTGGAGATTTGCAAGCTCTACTACCTGGGGCAGACCACCGCCGAACAAATCACGCTGATAAAGGCCAACATCAAACGGCTGGAAGAACTGAAGGACATCACCCTCGCCTTCCATGACAACGGCATGGCAATGGAGGTGGACGTAAAGCGGGTCAATATCAACCTGGAGAACCTGAAAGTGCAGCACGACAACGCGCTGGCCATGCAGGAGCAGCAGCTGAACCTGCTGAAATACATCATAGACTATCCCGTCGACGAACAGATAGCCTTGGTGCCGGTAGACCCCGAACACATCGCCCCCGTCGCGCTGACCGGACTGTCCGAAAGCCTGTACGAGTTCCGGCTGCTGCAATCGCAAAGAGAGCTGGCGGAAAGGCAGAAGAAGACAATCGGCTACGGCTACCTCCCCTCGTTGAACCTGACTGCCAACTGGATGTTCGCCGCCTACACGGACAAGGCCTATCATTGGTTCCATTCCGGACCGTCCAACCACTGGTTCCGTTCCTACGGCTTGGGAGTGTCGCTGCGCGTCCCGATATTCGACGGACTGGACAAACGCTACAAAAGCCGTAAAGCCGCCATCGACATCGAAAACCTGAAGCTGGCGCAAGAAAACACCCGCAAGCAGCTGCAGACCCAGTACCTGAACGCCACCAACGACCTGATGAACAACCAGCGCAACTTCAAGAAGCAGAAAGACAACTACCTGCTTGCCGAAGACGTATACACGGTCACCATGGAGCGCTATCGGGAAGGCATCGCCTCCATGACCGAAGTGCTGCAAGACGAAATGCAAATGAGCGAGGCGCAGAACAACTACATCAGCGCACACTACAGCTACCGCGTCACCAACCTGACACTGCTGAAACTGACCGGACAGATAGAGTCGCTGGCAAGGGAGTAAGCCCCCGGCACCCCTATCATCTACCACATCTATTAACTATCAACTATCATCTATCAACTATCAACTAATATCATCCTATGGAAGCAACAGAAAAGAACACCACATCGGGCACACACCAAAAGAAAGCCCGGAAGCTCCGCAAACTACGCCGCCGACAAATCGCAGTCAGCCTGCTGGGAGCGGCAATCATCGTCTGGGGGATAATAGAGGCCGCCTGCCTTTTCCTCGACTACAAACGGACCGAAGTCAGCGACGACGCGCAGATAGAACAGTATATCTCCCCCATCAACCTGCGCGCGTCGGGATACATCCGGAAGATTTACTTCACCGAACACCAGGAAGTGCGCAAAGGCGACACGCTGCTCGTGCTGGACGACCGCGAGTATAAGATACGCGTGATGGAAGCCGAAGCCGCACTGAAAGACGCGCAGGCCGGCGCCACCGTCATCGGAGCCACGCTGCAAACCACGCAAACCACCGCTTCCGTATACGACGCCGCCATCTCAGAGATAGAAATCCGCCTTGCCAAACTGGAGAAGGACCGGCAGCGCTACCAAAACCTGGTGCAACGCAACGCCGCCACTCCCATACAACTGGAACAGATAGAGACGGAATACGAAGCTACCCGCAAGAAGCTGGAAGCGACCAGGCGCCAGCAGCAAGCCGCCTTGTCGGGAGTGAACGAAGTGTCGCACCGCCGCGAAAACACGGAAGCCGCCATCCAGCGGGCAACCGCCGCCCTGGAAATGGCGCGCCTGAACCTCTCCTACACCGTAGTGACAGCCCCCTGCGACGGGAAGCTGGGACGGCGGGCGCTGGAAGAAGGGCAGTTCATCACCGCCGGACAGACCATCACCTACATCCTGCCCGACACGCAGAAATGGATTGTCGCCAACTACAAGGAGACCCAAGTGGAGAACCTGCACATCGGACAGGAGGTCCGCATCACCGTAGACGCCATCAGCGACAAGGAGTTCACGGGAACCATCACCGCCATCTCCGGCGCGACGGGCTCCAAGTACTCGCTGGTGCCCACCGACAACTCGGCAGGGAACTTCGTCAAGATACAGCAACGCATCCCCGTGCGCATCGACTTCACCAACCTCCCGGAAGAGGAGAACGAGAAACTTGCCGCCGGTATGATGGTCGTCGTCAAGGCCAAGCTCTGACTACAGACAGTCCGCCGCCTCGTACAGCCTCAGCAACCGCCAATTCTTAATTCTTAATTCATAATTCTTAATTTTCCCAATGCCCTCCTATCCCAAGAACTATCCTTTCTACAACTGGGTGCCCAAGCCGGTAGGCATCCTCATCCTGTTCATGTTCTTCCTGCCCATCCTTACGGTAGGCGGCACCTACTCCGCCAGCGGCACGGAAATGATTGGCGGGCTGGGCATCCAGTCCGAACATATCCAGTTCGCCAACTTCGCCACCTCCGTCGGCATGGCGGCCTTCTGCCCCTTCCTCTACCGGCTGGTGTGCATCCGCCGGGAGAAGATGATGTGCATCGCCGGATTCTCGCTGATGTACATCTTCAGCTACGTCTGCGCCAAGACGGACAGCATCTTCCTGCTGGCATTGTGCAGCCTGTTCATGGGATTCCTGCGCATGGTGCTGATGATGGTCAACCTGTTCACCCTCATCAAATACGCCGGACACATGGAAGCCACCGACAAGATTACCCCCGGCAACGAGCCTTCCACCGGCGAAGGATGGGACAAGCTGGACGTCGAACGGAGCGCCGCACAACCTGCCATCTACCTCTTCTTCATGGTGCTGGGACAGCTGGGCACCTGGCTCACCGCATGGCTCACCTGCCGGTACGAATGGCGATACGTCTATTACTTCATGATGGGTCTGCTGCTGCTTTGCATCCTGATTTCGTTCGTCACGATGCCCTACCACAAGTATGCCACCCGCCGTTTTCCCATCAACCTCAGGCAATTCGGCGACGCGTCCATCTTCTGCATCGCGCTGATGTGCTTCGTCTACGTACTGACCTACGGCAAAGTGCTCGACTGGTACGACGACCCCACCATCCGATGGGCGACAGTCGGGGCAGTGGCCATGGGAGGCCTGTTTGTCTACATGGAGCTGACCCAACGCAATCCCTATTACCAGCTCGACGTCTTCAAGTTGCGCACCATCCGCTTCGGGTTCCTGTTCTACTTCCTGCTGATGGTGCTGAACTCCAGTTCGCTGTTCGTCAACGTATTCGCGGGCATCGGGATGAAGCTGGACAACTACCAGAACGCAACGCTGGGCAACTGGTCGATGCTGGGCTACTTCATCGGTGGCATCGCCACCATCTGGCTCAGCGTGAAAGGCGTGCACTTCAAGTACCTCTTCGCCGCCGGATTCCTGTTCCTGGGACTGTCCGCCATGTTCATGTATTTCGAGGTGCAAGGCGCAGGGCTGTACGAGCGGATGAAGTACCCCATCATCATCCGTTCCACGGGCATGATGTTCCTCTACTCGCTGATACCGACATTCGCCACCCAGCGTATGCCCTACAAATACCTCTCGTCGTGGATTTGCACGATGATTACCGTGCGCATGGTGCTCGCCCCCTGCATAGGGACTGCCTTGTACGGCAATGTGCTGCAGGAACGGCAGCAGCACTACGTCACCCGCTACGCGCAGAACGTAGACATGATGCATCCCGAAGCATCCGCCTCGTTCGTGCAGACCGTCCGCGGGATGCAACACCAGGGGAAGAGCCGACAGGAAGCCGTCAGCATGGCAGCACTCTCCACCAAAGGACGCATCCAGGTGCAGGCCACCCTGTCGGCAGTGAAAGAGATGGCGGGCTGGACGCTGTACGCCTGCTTTTTTTGCATGATATTCGTCGTCGTGCTGCCCTATCCCAAACGGAAATTACTAACTTAGCAACGGAATTTAAGAACACATCAAAGCATGAATACCCGGCAAGAACGTTTATCGCGCCTCGAGAGCGCACTATCGGCCAGAGAACAGATTTGCAGTTCGGAAGGCGTGCTCGGCGCCTTCCCGCCCTCGCTGTGCCGCCCGTTCAGGATAGAGGGAGTGGGACTGGTGATTTGCCGCCAAGGGGGCTTCACGTTTCTTCTCAACCAGAAGCCGTTGTCCGCCAAGGCGGGCGACACGCTCTTTCTGCCGAAAGGCTCGCTGCTGCAAGTGCAGCAAGCTTCCGCAGAGGTCGAGGTGCACATCCTCATCTACCAGACCGACCCCATACGCGACTTTATGGGGAACTCGGTAGTGTCCATGCACCTGTATTCGCACCTCGCCACCGAACCGTGCTACGTATGGAACACCGGCGAAGAGGAGGAGGTCCTGAAATACCTGTCGCTGCTGGACAGCACACTGAAGATAACGGAAAACCCCTTCAACCGCCACGAGCAGCAGTTGCTCCTGCTGGCGCTGACCCACCGTCTCTGCTCGGTCTACACCCGCAAGCTCATGGCGGAGAACACCGCCGCAAGCCGCAAGCACGAACTGTTCATCCGCCTGTTGCAACTGATAGAACAATATTATACGGAAGAGCGCGGAGTAGGCTTTTATGCGGACAAGCTGTGCCTGTCGCCCAAATACCTTTCGGCGCTGTCAAAGTCCATCTGCGGATACACGGTGCAGGAGCTGGTGTTCAAGTCCATCGTCCGCAAGAGCATCTCGCTGCTGAAGAACACGCAGAAGAACGTGCAGGAAATCTCCGATTTCTTCAACTTCCCGAACGCATCCTATTTCGGCACGTTCTTCAGGAAACAGACGGGGATGTCGCCGCAGCAGTATCGCAGAAGGTGAAGGCAAGGCAGCCCGCGCAGAAGAGCACGTCGGAACCCTGCACGGATTACACTATTTAACACCGATTGAATCAGGGACACGAATGAACTATCTCGAATAGTTTCCGTATTTTTGTTCCCGACTGTATTATACCTTATATATAATGTTCAACTAAAAAAACGACAAGCATGACAAACACCATCTATTCTCCGTCCGCCGACCGATACAGCAACGGCATGAAGTACCGCCGTTGCGGAAAGAGCGGCATCCTGCTTCCTGAGATATCCTTAGGGTTCTGGCACAACTTCGGCGATGTCAACACATTCGCCAACTCGCTGGCGATGGCACACTACGCATTCGACCGCGGCATCACGCACTTCGACCTTGCCAACAACTACGGTCCTTCCTGCGGTTCGGCCGAAGAGACCTTCGGCATGATTATGAAGAAATCGCTGATGCCTTATCGGGACGAACTGTTCATCTCCACCAAAGCCGGACACGAAATGTGGGCAGGGCCTTACGGCGACTGGGGCTCACGGAAATCCCTGATGAGCAGCCTCGACCAAAGCCTGAAACGGATGAACCTGGACTATGTGGACATCTTCTACACACACCGTTACGACCCCAACACCCCACTCGAAGAGACTCTTCAGGCATTGGTCGATATCGTGCGGCAAGGGAAAGCGCTCTACATCGGCATCTCCAAATATCCTAAAGAGAAAGCAGAGCTGGCTTATAGATACCTGGAAGAAAGGGACGTACACTGTCTCCTCTACCAAGGCAGGTACAACCTGTTCAACCGCGAACCGGAAGAGGGTCTCCTGCAACAGGCGAAAGAGAACGGGACAGGGTTCATCGCCTTCTCTCCGCTGGCGCAAGGCCTGCTCACCAACCGTTACCTGGACGGGATTCCCGAAGATTCGCGCATCGCCAAAGGCGGTTTCCTCAAAAAAGAAGCACTGACGGAAGAGGTGCTGGAGAAAATCAAGGCACTGAACGCGTTCGCCATCCGTCGAGGCCAGACGCTTGCCGAAATGGCACTCGCCTGGCTGCTGAAAGACGACCTGGTGACCTCGGTCATCATCGGGGCCAGTTCGGTCGGCCAACTGGCGGACAATCTGAAAGCCATAGAGAACACCGCCTTCTCCGCAGAAGAGCTGGAAGAAGTTTACCGGATTATAAACCGCCGATAACCGACCCCTCCCGCAAACCGGCAGAAAGGCAGCGGGAGGGGTGCCGGAGCCCGGTATGGATATTTCAGCACACACCCATCGCTTACGACACAGCAGTGTCATCGCTTACGACACAGCTGTGTAGCCGCATACGACACAGCTGTGTCACCACCTACGACACAGCTGTGTCGTTACCTATCACACAGCTGTGTCGTTATATGCTACACAGCGCAGGATGACACAGATTGATTCATTCCCCCAACCCCCAATTCCCAACTCGAGCAGATTCCCAACTCAAGCAGATACCCAATTCATAATTCAAAATTCAAAATTCAAAATTCATAATTCAAAATCCCCTCCCCCTTCCTTGAACCTTTCGCCATCCATGCTTGTTCTCTTTCCACAAGCCTAAGGTACCAACAGGGCAGGAAATTATATTTAACCTAAACAATTACAGAAGAGTATGAAGAAATTTATTCCTTTATTATTAGCGGCCTTTGCCATCGCATTCGCCTCTTGCGAGAAAGACCCGGACATGGATAAGCTGGACAGCAAGTACTTAGTTTATACCAACTACGACACGCAGGCAGACTTCGAAGCTTACGAGACCTACTACCTGCCGGACAGTATCCTCGTTATCGGCAACAGCCCAAAAGCCGAATACTGGAAAGACGAAAGCGCACAGGAAATCCTCAACGCATACGTCACCAATATGAACAACCGCGGTTATCTCCGCGTGGACAACCGTAAAAACGCCGACCTTGGCTTGCAAGTCAGCTACATAAAGAGCACCTACTACTTTACAGACTACGGACGCCCCGAATGGTGGTGGAACTATCCGGGTTATTGGGACGCTCCTTACTGGGGCAACTGGGGTGGCTGGTACTATCCCTATGCCGTCAGCTATGCCTACAGCACCGGTTCTTTCATCACCGAACTGCTGAACCTCGAAGCTCCCCAAGGCGAAAAAGAGAAACTGCCTGTTCTGTGGACCGGCTACATGAGCGGACTATTGAGCGGCTCAACTTCTTTCAACACCAAAATGGCAGTGGAAGGCGTAAACCAATCTTTCGTACAGTCCGCCTACCTGCGCAGAACGGGCACACAGCCCTGATAAGCGCGTCCGCACTCTCTTCCAGATGAGCGGGCGCACTCTCCCCCCGCCGCCGCCACCGCGCGCACAGTCCACAGAAAACCATTGTTGAATTTATAAAACAAGAACAAGTATGAAAACATTGAAATATATCTCTTTGAGGGTGTTCGCTATTGCCGCCCTCACCCTCGCCTTCGCACTGCCGACAAAAGCGCAGATGACCGACAACGGCTATGCCAACATCGACTGGCAGTTCAACTTCCCCCACAACAACCACTTTGCCGACAAGGGCAGCGGATGGGGCATGAACTTCGAAGGCGGTTACTTCCTGACACCCAACTTCGCATTGGGAGCCTTCCTCGCCTACCATAGCAACCACGAATATTTCGGCCGCCAGACTCTGCCGGTCGGCACAAGCGGCAGCCTGAACACCGACCAGCAGCACACCGTGTTCCAGCTGCCCTTCGGACTTGCCACACGCTACGCATGGAACCGTGGCGGAGCATTCCAGCCGTACATGGGCGTGAAACTCGGTGCGCAATACGCACAGCTGAAGTCCACTTTCAACGTATTCGAGGCCAAGAACGACCTATGGGGATTCTACGTGTCGCCGGAAATCGGCTTCAGCCTCTACCCGTGGGCCTATGGACCGGGACTGCACATCGCAGCCTACTACAGCTACGGAACGAACAAAGGCGACCTATTCACATACAGCGTGGACGGGATGCACAACTTAGGTGTACGTGTCGGCATCGCGTTCTGACATATAGAGCCGGGACTTAAGACAAGGAGGGTTCACCACAGATTACACGAATTTCCACAGATTAACCAAGTTGATTATTAAGAATTTGAAGAATAATCTGATTAATCTGTGGAAATCCGTGTAATCTGTGGTGAGTTTTGACACACTACCAACATCCGTACCATGAGCACTTCACTTCATCACCGCCCGGTACATCGCCTCCTGTATTCTCCCCCGAATATCCATCTTTTGCAGTTTCGCATTCCACACATCCGGATAAATACGGTTGCTGAGGAAGACATAGACCAGCCCATTGTCCGGGTCAACCCATGCGCAAGTGCCCGTAAAGCCTATATGTCCGTACACCGACGACGGAGCGGAAGGCGCGCAGGGGCTCTTTGCCGGATTCTGCACATCCGGCCGGTCGAAGCCCAAGCCGCGGCGGCATCCCTTGGCAACGGTGGTGGTGAAAAGCCTGCAAGTCTCCTTGCTCAGGTAGCGCTTCCCGTCCAGCTCGCCACCATTCAGCAGCATCTGGCAGAGACGCGCCACCTCTCCGGCCGTAGAGAACAGTCCCGCATTGCCCGAAACCCCTCCCTGAAAAGCAGCGGACTCGTCGTGTACAAATCCCTGCAAGACCGTCTTCCGCAAGAAAGCATCCACGGACGAAGGCACAATCTCCTCTTTAGACAGGCGCCGCAACGGAAGATATCCGGTACGCTTCAGCCCCATCGGGACATAAAACTCCCGGGCGAGATACTCATCCATAGGCATTCCCGCACGCGCCTCCACCAGTTGCTGCAACAAGATAAAGCCCACGCAGCTGTAGCGGTAGCGCTTATCCCGCAGCGGAGTGTCGATGATTTTCCGAAGATACTCCGTTTTGAAAGAGCTGTTCAGCCAGAGCGAGTCGCAGACCTGCAACGTACACTCCGCCGTACGCACCTTCGAGGTCAGCCCCGGACGGAAACGGAACGCCGGGTTCGCCCACGTCTGCTGCCCGATGCGGACCGGATGCAGCCTGTCTTTCCGCGCCTTGAACAGCGTCCCCTCGTAACTCTCCTTGTCAATGGCGTCCTGATAGAACATCAGTGTAGAAGGCAGTCCCGACTGATGGAACAGCAGTTCGCTGACGGTAATATTCCGTTTGTCCGTCTCTTGCAGACAGGGAAGATAATCCGCCACACGGTCCGTCAGGTTCAAGCGGCCTTTATCATAAAGTTTCATCACAGCCAGCAAGGTGGCGGTCGTTTTCGTCAGGGAGGCAATGTCGTATACGGATGCCGGCGTTACCGGAACAGCCGCCTTGCCCCGAACGCTCTCCCCCGTATAGGTACCGAACGCCTTATCGTACATCGGCTTTCCATCTTTCAGAATCACGACCTGACATCCCGGATAGGCACCTTCCCGTATTCCCTCGCGGGCAATCGTATCAATCTGCGCCAACAGGCGTGAATCCAGCCCGTACTCTTCGGGAACGAAACGGCGCTCTGTCTGCGGAGTCAGGCTGACCCCTTCACCGGCAGCAAACAGGGTGCCGATGCTTGCCGAGAGCCGACCGTCTGCCACAGCATCGGCATAGAGTATCCGCGCCGCCTGTCGCTGCACATCCTCGTCAGCCGAGTGCGCCAGCACCACCGCTCCGGCTTTCGAAATGCCCCGATGCGCCTGCAACAACTGCTTGCCGGGCACAAAGAAGAGCCAAACCACCGGCACCTCCGGGGCAAACTCCGCGAAGAAAGTCTGATAAGCCTCCAGACGTTGTTCGGTGACGCATATCAGAATGCGTTTGTATTTCGACAGTTTTCCCCGCAAAGCCTTGCGCTCCGCTTCCGGCAGCTCCTTTCCCAGCCGGAACTCCACCGGATGCGTATATCCGGAGAGTTGCTTGAGGAAAGGTTGTATCCCGGCAGCCTCACCCACATTCAGCACGGCAACGTCCTCGACTGCCGGATCCAGGGGCAACACCTCCGCAGCGTTGCCCAGCACAGTGATGGCGGCTGCCTTCAGGCGGCGAATCAGGTCTTGCGCGCCGGGAGTGTTAATCCGTTCTTCCAAACCGGAAAGACGGACGAACAGTTTCTTGTCCAACCCCAAAGCATACTTAAAGGTCAGCACCTTCCTGCACTTCTCCTCTATCGCCTGTTCCGTCAGTTCACCCCGCTTCACGGCAGCCAGCACGGCTTCCACGTCTTCCTTGATACGCCGGGGGACGAGCAGCAGGTCGTGCCCTGCCTTCAGCGCTTTCAGGCAAAGCGACTCGTTGTTCGAAACTCCTTTCATCGCCAAGGCATCCGTGAAGACAAGTCCCCGGAACTGCAGTTCGCGCGTCAGCAGGTCGTAGACCACACTGCGCGAGAGAGAAGAGGGCAATCCGCCTTGCGGTTCGAAGGCAGGCACCTCCAGATGCCCTACCATCATGCCGCCCAAGCCCTCCCGGATGGCTTTTCTGAAAGGATACAGCTCCACGCTGTCCAGCCGTTCGCGAGTGAAGGGTAACCTGGGAAGCGCCTTGTGCGAATCGACATCCGTATCTCCATGCCCGGGGAAATGTTTGCACACAGAGAGCACCCCGCCCGCTTCCAGTCCCTTGGCGTATGCGGTGACCTTGGCGGCCACATTCACCGGACTCTCGCCAAAGGAGCGGGTATTGATGACCGGGTTCTTCGGATTGATATTGACATCCGCCACAGGAGCGAAATTCACCTGCACGCCAAGCTCGCGGCACTGCCTTGCCATTTCCCTGCCATACTCATACAGCAGGCTGTCGTCCTGTATGCAACCCAGCACCATGTTTCTCGGAAAGACGGGCGTACCCCGCAGGCGCATGGAAAGTCCCCACTCCCCGTCGAAGGTTATCAGCAAGGGGACGTCCGCCCTGCGCTGTGCCTCGTTCGTCAGCATGGCCTGGTTCTGCAGCAGGCCGCCGGAGAAGAGCAGGCCGCCGACCTTGTAGTCCTCGACCACCTTGCGCAGCAGCTCCTTGTTTGCCTTGTCCTGATAGGGGGCGATGGTATAAATGAACAGTTGTCCGATACGTTCCTTCAGGTTCAGGCGTCCCAACACCGAGTCTACCCACTGCCTGCACCGCATATCGTCAAGCACGGGGCGCAACAGTGACGGTTCTACAGGTTCTGTGGCCACAGCGGCCGCCGGACACCGTTGCGCATCCGAAGCAAAACGCCCGCAACATCCCATCACGACCAGGACAAACAATAGCAATCTTTTCATCTGACTCCTCTTTCTTTTTTACTACTTTTCCATCAATGTCAATTCCAACTCTCCCACATGAATGCCGCTCTTGCCGCTATGCAACACCGGAACACTCTTGCCTTCGGCATTGAGATAGAACGCCGGTTTCTCCATGAACGTATGGGAGTGTCCGCCAAGAATCACGTCTATTCCCCGTGTCTCTGCCACCAGCTTCTCGTCGCACGCCGCATTCCTGATGCGGAATCCGAGGTGTGAAAGACAGACGACCACATCGCACCGCTCCTTGCCCCGCAGCAGGTCCGTCACCTCCTGCGCCACGGCAATGGGGTCGTTGTAAACGATACCCTCGCACTTGTCCGCCTGCACCAGTCCCTCCATCTCGGGAGCCAGCCCGAAGACGCCGATTCTCAATCCGCCGCGTTCCAGCACGACGTAAGGCTTCACCAGCCCTTCGAGGACGGTTCCCGCCACATCGTAATTGGCACACACCACCGGGAAATCAGCCATACGGAACAGACGCGCCATATTCTCCAGCCCGAAGTCGAACTCATGGTTGCCGATAGTCATGGCATCGTAGCGCATGAGGTTCATCATCCGAACCTCCACCTCGCCCTGGAAAAGGTTGTAATAGGGCGTGCCTTGCGAGATATCCCCGCAATCGAACAGCAGGACATCGGGATGCTTGGCGCGGAACTCCTTCACGAACGTGGCGCGGCGCACCACGCCGCCCATGCCGGCATTCCGGTCGGCAGCGTGCGGGTCTATCGGTTCGATACGGCTGTGCGTATCACTTGTATGCAGAATAGTCAGTTGCCTGGCCTGCTGTGCCGACACCGTCAACAGCGCGCAGCATATCAGCAGACAATATATCGATATACGTTTCATCGGATTCTCCTTTCTTAAAAGTTGTCGGTTCTTACTCTTTTACGGTGATTCGCCCTTCCATGCGCGAGGTAATCTTCCTGCCTGCCGCCGTCTGCCGTTCCACATAGTCCATGAACAGCCCGCGCAGGGTGGCGCCCGGAGGACACTCTCTCTTTTCCGCCTGAATCAGAGCGGTCATGCCGTCGTTGCCGTCGGCAAGATAGTCGATGGTGGCAACCGTATACAGCCTGTCATCGGCAACCGGTTCGCCCGCCACCGTAGCGTGGAGCAGGCTCCTGTCTCTGCCAATCTGCAACTGCACGCCGCTGACACCCTCGCCGCCGCGCGCCGCTATGTTCTCGAACAGCTGCTTCAGGCAGGAGCCTTTCAGCACCAGCACGCAGAGCGAGTTTTCAAAGGGCAGAATCTCGTAGATGTTCCCGCAAGTGACCGGGCCCTCGGTCAGCACATTGCGCAATCCGCCCATGTTCACCAATCCCATGTCGGCAGGTTTTCCTATCACCTGCGCCGCCGCGTCGCGCAGCACGTCCGCCACCAGGTTGGAGAGCAGGCTTTCGGGCGCACTCTTGTCCATCGACATTTCGGCGGTGCCCACCACCCGATACATCATACTGTCCACCTTCGCCTTATAAGGTGCAAGCAGCGCCACAGCCTCCGCATCGGGGGCCGCATCGTACGTAGCATCCATCGGCTGCATACGCCCTTCCACCTTCGTCACCTCATACGTCGGTCGGCAAGATGCCAGCAAAAACATCGATGCCAACGCCGCGCCACAGACGAAGTCAAAATAAGCATTCTTCATAATTGTCCGTTTTAAATTACGACAAATATACTTTTCTTTGCCGTAATCCCCAAGAAAGGAAAGTGCTTTTCTTTCTTCCCGTCCGGGTCTTTTTCATTCGAACAACGCCAAATCTTACTTCCATCGCCACGGAATAGCATTCCGGCGGCTCAGGGATAGCCCTATAAGCCAGCGCATTCCGACTGCAAAGCCAATGCATCCATTTTGCAGTGTTGCTGCATCTATAGATGCAACGTCACTGCAAAAGACTTGCAGCAACACTGCAACTATGGATGCAGCAGCTCTGCAAAGGAGTTGCAGCAACTCTGCAATATAGATGCAACGGTTCTTTCATCTACAGGAGTTAAAAGGAGTTACCGGGAGTTATCAGCCGACAAGTCGGCTTAGGAGTTAAAGCCAATACTCCCCGGCGTCATACACAAGAGTATCGGCTTTAGCTCCTGTAACTCCTAACGAAGCAAAGCGAAGTGATAACTCCTCTAACTTCTGTAAATGAACCGTGAAAGGAAGAAAGAAAAAAACGCGCATCGCTTTGCCAATCAAAAGAAAAGCCCTACCTTTGCACCGCTTTCGCGCAATCGCTGTCAGGACACGGAGTGAGAAGCCTGGTATGTTGCGTTGTAACGATCAAACAATTTAATAATAAGAACAATGGATTTAATTAAAATTGCAGAAGAAGCATTTGCTACCGGCAAACAGCACCCGAGCTTCAAGGCAGGTGACACGATTACAGTAGCATATCGTATCGTCGAAGGTAACAAAGAGCGTGTACAGCTGTACCGTGGCGTTGTTATCAAGATTTCCGGACACGGAGAGAAGAAACGTTTTACAGTACGTAAGATGTCCGGTACTGTAGGTGTAGAACGTATTTTCCCGATTGAGTCACCGGCTATCGACAGCATCGAGGTGAACAAAGTGGGTAAGGTTCGTCGCGCCAAGTTGTACTACCTGCGCTCTCTTACCGGTAAGAAAGCAAGAATCAAAGAAAAAAGAGTCAACGGTTAATCCCGTACTCCTATTTCGAAATAAAAAAGGGAAGCCGAACCAATCGGCTTCCCTTTTTTAGTATCTCGGGACACGGCTCTTTCATCTACAGGAGTTAACGGGAGTTATCGGAAGTTATCAGCCGACAAGTCGGCTTAGAAGTTAGAACCAATACTCCTGTGACTGCATCCTTACACAAGAGTATCGGCTTTAACTCCTTTAACTCCTAACGAAGCAAAGCGAAGTGATGACTCCTCTAACTCCTGTAAATGAAAGAACCGTGTATCTCGGAATTTATCTTATTCAAGTCCTTTCAACTCCCAACCCAAGGCACTTGCTCCCAGCACGGCAGCATCGGCGTCTTTCAGCTCGGACATCAGCAGCTTGGTCTTTCCTTTATAAATCGCCAGGATATTCTCGTCGATGGCTTTCTGGATAGGCTTGAAGATATAATCGCCCGACTTTGCCAATCCACCGAACAGGATGATTGCTTCGGGGCTGGAGAAAGCGATGAAGTCGGCCAAGGCCTCACCCAGGATTGTACCGGTAAAGTCGAATATATCCTGCGCGAGCTTATCACCCTGCACGGCAGCATCATATACGTCCTTCGACGTGATGTTCTCGGCCGGGATAGAGCGCAACAGACTCGGTTCGGTACGTGCGGCAAGGAACTCGCGCGCCGTACGTGCCACGCCGGTAGCCGAGCAATAGGTCTCCAGGCATCCGTGACGGCCACATCCGCAAAGACGACCGTTCTCGCGGCGCATGATGACGTGTCCCAGCTCTCCGGCGAAACCGTCGTGCCCGTACACCACCTGCCCGTTGACAACGATACCGCTGCCCACGCCTGTGCCCAATGTTATCATGATGAAATCTTTCATACCGCGCGCAGCGCCGTAAGTCATCTCGCCGATAGCGGCGGCATTGGCGTCATTGGTCAGTGCGGTAGGGATGCCCAGACGCTCTTCAAACATGGCAGCCAAGGGGATTACTCCCTTCCACGGAAGATTCGGGGCAAATTCGATGGTACCGCTATAATAGTTGCCGTTGGGCGCGCCGATACCGATACCTTTTATCTTATCGACACCACCGTTCGCAATAATCAGCGGAAGCAGGTTCTTGCACACTTCGTTCACGTAGTCATCGGCCTGCTCATAAGCTCCCGTCTTGATGGAACTGCTTGCAATAATCGTACCACGTGCATCCACAATACCAAAGACGGTGTTCGTCCCGCCTATGTCAATCCCCACTACATAGGGTCTTTCCATGTTTGAATTCATAATATTACTTTTTTTGTTTAAAGGATTAGTTAATGGTTACAAATTACACAAAGAAAAACGAGATTGCAAAATCTTTTTTTAAAAAACTTCACGCCATCTGCAACTTTTCGTAACACAGGCACGTCTAATTGTGAAAACGTGAGTAAGAACAACGTACTAAACAAAGAAAATCGTGATACAACTAAAAGACATCAACAAGACCTACAACAACGGTGCTCCGCTGCACGTCCTCAAAGGCATCAACCTCGATATCCGGAAAGGAGAGTTCGTATCTATCATGGGAGCATCGGGGTCCGGTAAATCCACCTTACTTAATATATTAGGCATTCTGGACAACTACGACACCGGAGAATATTACCTGAACGGCACACTCATCAAAGAGCTGAGCGAGAGCAAGGCCGCCGAATACCGCAACCGCATGATTGGCTTCATCTTCCAGTCGTTCAACCTGATTTCCTTCAAGGATGCGGTAGAGAACGTGGCTCTGCCGCTCTTCTACCAAGGTGTGAGCCGAAGAAAGCGTAACGCCATGGCACTGGAATACCTGGACCGCCTGGGACTGAAAGAGTGGGCACACCATATGCCCAACGAAATGTCCGGCGGACAGAAGCAGCGTGTCGCCATCGCCCGCGCACTGATTACCCAACCGCAGATTATCCTGGCCGACGAACCCACCGGCGCCCTCGACAGCAAGACGTCCGTAGAGGTCATGCAGATTCTGAAAGACCTGCACCAGACGGGCATGACCATCGTGGTCGTCACCCACGAAAGCGGCGTAGCCAACCAGACGGACAAGATTATACACATCAAGGACGGCGTGATAGGCAGCATTGAGGAGAACCTGAACCACGACGCAAGCCCCTTCGGAAAGAACGGATTTATGAAATAGTTAACGAGAGTTGGCGAGTTGACAAAAGTTGACGAGTTGACAAGTTAACAAGGCTACAAGGAACGAGAGACAAGAGACAAGAGACAAGAGACAAGAAACAAGAAACAAGAGACAAGAGACGAAAGACGAAAGACAAGAAACAAGAGGAAAGACTCCTCGTAGCCTCGTTAACTCGTAGCCTTGTCAACTTGTCAACTAATCAATAAAAAAAACAATATGATAGACCTTTGGATAGAGATATACGCCACCATCAAGCGCAACAAGATGCGCACCGCCCTGACGGGATTTGCCGTGGCATGGGGCATCTTCATGCTGATTGTCCTGCTGGGTGCCGGCAACGGACTGCTGAACGCCATGACCCGGCAGTCGGACAATATGGCGATGAACTCCATGATGGCATGGCCAGGATGGACCAGCAAGCCGTGGCACGGGCTGAAAGCCGGACGCGAGGTGAAGTTCACCCAGAAAGAGCTGGAAGCAACGCGCACATTGGAAGAGATGGTGGACCAGGTAACCGCCGTGCAGGAGCAGTCGGGCGTAACGTTGAGCTACAACCAGGACCACATCAGCATCCAGCTGGAAGGACACTTCCCCAAGTACATCGACATGGTGGATGCCACCCTCAAGGAGGGACGCTTCATCAATGAGATTGACATCCGGGAGCGACGCAAGGTCATCGTGCTGCACGAAAAGACCGCCGAAATGCTCTTCGGCAACGAGAAAGCCGGACAAGCCGTCGGCAAGACGGTGAACGCCAGCGGACTGTGCTACCGGGTAGTGGGCATCTACAGCCGCGACGGCGAACAGCAACCGCCCGCCTACCTGCCCTACACCACCCTGCAACTGATTTACAACAAGGAAGACAAGATGAGCTCGATGGCTTTCACCACCAAAGGCGTGGTGAGCGAGGCAAACGCGGACGAGTTTGAAGAGCGTTTCCGTCGCACCATCGCCGCCACGCAGCAGTTCGACCCCAACGACCGGCGTGCCGTCTGGGTGTGGAACCGCATCAAGCAGTACACCCAGCAGCAAGGCGCGCAAAGCATCCTGCGCACAGCCATCTGGGTCATCGGCATCTTCACCCTGCTGAGCGGCATCGTGGGCGTAAGCAACATCATGCTGATTACCGTCCGCGAACGCACCCGCGAGTTCGGCATCCGCAAGGCATTGGGGGCAAAGCCCTTCTCCATCCTGTGGCTGATTATCATCGAAAGCATCACCATCACCACCCTCTTCGGCTACATCGGCATGGTGGCGGGCATCGGCGTGACGGAGTGGATGAACATCAGCATGGGCGAGGCCGTAATGGACATCGGCATAGCCAAACAGACCGTGTTCGTCAACCCCACCGTAGACCTGCGCATCGCCATCCAAGCCACCGTGACACTCATCGTCGCCGGAACACTCGCCGGACTGTTCCCGGCACGCAAGGCGGCACTGATACGGCCGATAGAAGCATTGAGGAATTAAAAGGAATTGAGTTGAGTAGAGTTGAGTTGACAAGGGACAAGTTAACAAGGCTACAAGGAGAGAAGTATTATTCTTGTCAACTACTTGCCCCTCGTTCCTTGTCAACTTGTCAACTCGTCAACTAAAAAAAGAAGCAACTATGATAATAGACATCGACCGATGGGAGGAGATACTCGTCACCATCACAAGAAACAAGACACGAAGCCTGCTGACTGCCTTCGGCATCTTTTGGGGCATCTTCATGCTGGTGGCACTGATGGGAGGCAGCCAAGGACTGAAAGCGTTGATGGGCAAACAGTTCGAAGGGTTTGCCAGCAACGCGGGAGCCGTAGCCGCCAACCTGACCAGCCAACCCTACAAAGGCTTCCGCAAAGGACGCTACTGGAGCCTGAACGTGGACGACGTGGAACGCATCCGCCGGGGAGTGCCCGAAATAGACATCGTGACTCCCTGCAACGCCAAGTGGGGCATGAGTGCCATCTACCAAGAGAATACGGAAAGATGCACGCTGAAAGGCATCTACCCCGACAATGGCAAGATTGAAGAACCGACCATGCTATACGGACGCTACATCAACGACATCGACGTGAAGGAGAGCCGCAAGGTGTGCGTCATCGGCAAACGTATCTGGGAAGCGCTCTTCCCCGACGGCAGCGACCCGTGCGGCAAGTACATCCGGGTGAGCGGCATCTACTATCGCATCGTAGGGGTGGACGTGTCATCGGGCAACATGAACATACAAGGCTATGCGCCACGCAGCGTCCAAATCCCTTTCAGCACCATGATGCAGAACTACAACATGGGCAACGAGGTGCAGGTCATCACCTATACCGCCAAGGCGAACCACTCCATCAGCGAAGTGGAGAAGAAAGTCACCGCCCTGGTGAAGCAGGCGCATACCATCCACCCGGACGACACGCAAGCGGTGATGACGGTGAACGTGGAAGCTCTCTTCAGCATGGTAGACAACCTCTTCAAAGGCATCAACCTCCTGAGCCTGCTGGTGGGACTGGGCACCCTGCTTGCCGGAGCCATCGGCGTGAGCAACATCATGATGGTGACCGTCAAGGAGCGCACCGTGGAGATAGGCATCCGCCGCGCCATCGGCGCCAAGCCCCGTAACATCCTGCTACAGATTCTCTCTGAAAGCCTGGTGCTGACCATCCTGGCGGGCATGACGGGCATCTGCTTCGCCGTCGGCATCCTGCAACTGACGGAGATAGGGACGGGCAATCCTTTCCAGATTTCCTTCTGGGGAGCCATCGCCGCCTGCCTCTTCGTCACCGTCCTCGGAGTGCTGGCAGGACTGGCACCCGCCTACCGAGCCATGGCCATCAAACCGATAGAAGCTATCAGGGAGGAGTAAAAGAGAGACGAGGGACAAGAGACGAGTCAACAAGTTGGCAAGAGACGAGGGACGAGTTAACAAGTTGACAAGAGACAAGTTAACAAGGGTACAAGGCAAGAGTATCGGCTTTTAACTCCTAACGGAGCGAAGCGAAGTGATAACTCCTTTTAACTCCCGATAACTCCACTCCCGATACCCCCCAAAAACAAAGTATATAAACTCAAAAAAAGAAACAATATGAAAAAGAAGAAACCTTTGAGAATCGCGATGCTGGTGCTGGTGGCACTGCTGTTTGTCTGGACTTTTGTGTTCCTGTACCAAAAGTCGCAACCGAAAGAAACCGTGTACGAAGTGGTGAACCCCGAAGTGACCGACCTCGAAAAGACCACCATCGCCACCGGCAAAGTGGAGCCTCGCGATGAAGTGCTCATCAAGCCGCAAATTTCCGGCATCATCGCCGAAGTATACAAGGAAGCCGGACAGACGGTGAAGCAGGGCGAAGTGATAGCCAAAGTGAAAGTGATTCCCGAACTGGGACAGTTGAACGCTGCCGAAAGCCGTGTGCGGCTGGCGGAAATCAGCGCCCGGCAAGCCGAGACAGACTTTGCGCGTACCCGGAAGCTGTATGACGACAAGCTCATCAGCACCGAGGAGTACGAGAAGGGAGAAGTCGGCGTGAAGCAGGCACGCGAGGAGTTGCAGACCGCCAAAGACAACCTGGAGATTGTGAAGGAAGGCATCACCAAGAACAGCGCCTCCTTCAGCAGTACGCTGATTCGCTCCACCATCACCGGGCTGATTCTGGACGTGCCCATCAAAGTGGGCAACTCGGTCATCATGAGCAACACCTTCAACGACGGAACCACCATCGCCACCGTCGCCAACATGAACGACCTCATCTTCCGGGGCAACATCGACGAGACCGAAGTGGGACGCATCCACGAAGGTATGCCGGTGAAGCTGACCATCGGTGCCTTGCAAGACCTCTCGTTCGACGCCACCCTGGAATACATCTCGCCGAAGGGCGTGGAAGAGAACGGAGCCAATCGGTTTGAAATCAAAGCCGCCGTCGACGCACCGGACAGCGTGCAAATCCGTTCGGGCTACTCCGCCAACGCCGAAATCGTATTGGAACGCGCCAAGCAGGCACTCGCCCTGCCGGAAAGCACGGTCGAGTTCAGCGGAGACAGCACCTTCGTCTATGTGCTGACCGACAGCGTACCCCAACAGAAGTTCCAGCGGCGGCCGATAGAAGTCGGCATGAGCGACGGCATCAAGATTGCCGTCAGGAGCGGCCTGACCGCCCAGGACAAAGTGCGCGGCACCGAGAAGAAAAACAAATAACCACCATTCGTAAAAGGACCGGAACATCATGAAGAGAAATATGTTCATCTATCTCGTCCTGCTGGCTTGTATGCCGATGCAGGCACAAGAGCGTTGGTCGCTACGCCAATGCATAGACCATGCCATAGCGCACAATATTGACATCCGCCGGGCAGCCAACGAGGCCGAGCAAAGCAGCGTCGGAGTGAACACCGCCAAATGGGCGCGGCTGCCGAACCTCAATGCCAATGCCGGACAGAACTGGAACTGGGGACGCACGCAAACCGCCGTCAAGGACGAAAACACCGGCGACTACTCTACCGTATACGTCAACACCGCCAGCCACGGCACCAATATGTCCGTCTCTACCAGCATCCCGCTGTTCACCGGGCTGGAGTTGCCCAGCCAGTACGCCTTGGCCAAGCTGAACCTGAAAGCCGCCCTCGCCGACCTGGAGAAAGCCAAAGAGGACATTTCCATCAATATCGCCTCGGCCTACCTGCAAGTGTTGTTCAACGAAGAGCTGCACCGGGTGTCTGTGGGGCAGGTAGACCTGAGCAAAGGGCAATGCAACCGCATCGAGCGGCTGGCGGAGGTGGGGAAAGCCTCTCCGGCGGAAGTTGCCGAAGCCCGGGCACGTGTGGCGCAAGACGAGATGAGCGCGGTGCAGACGGACAACAACCGCCGGTTGGCACTGCTCGACCTCAGCCAGCTTATCGAGCTGGAGACACCGGAAGGCTTCCGACTGGAAGAGCCCGCCACGACGATAGCGCTCACCCCGCTGACTCCCCCGGACGAAATCTTCCAGACGGCGCTGACCGGCAAAGCCGCCATACAAGCCGCACGGTATCGCCTGGAAGGAAGCAAGCACAGCATCCGCATCGCCCAAAGCAGCTACTACCCGCAACTGAGCCTCAACGGAAGCCTCGGCACCAACTACTACTCGACCATCGACCGTACCTTCAGCCAGCAGATGAACGACAACTTCAACAAGTACATCGGTTTCAGCCTGAGCGTGCCTATCTTCAACCGGCTCTCCACACGCAACCGAGTGCGCACCGCCCGCCTGCAACGCGAGAACTACTCCCTGCAACTGGACAACGCCAAAAAGAACCTCTACAAAGAGATTCAGCAGGCATGGTACAACGCAGCGGCGGCCGAAAGCAAATACACCAGCAGCAGCGCGGCGGCAACGGCAAGCGAAGCATCGTTCAGGCTGATGAGCGAGAAATACGAAAACGGGAAAGCGAATGCCGTAGAATACAACGAAGCGAAGCAGAACCTGATGAAAGCGCAGTCCGACGAGCTCCAGGCCAAATACGAATACCTGTTCCGCAGCAAGATACTGGACTTCTACCAAGGAAAACCTATCGAATAACTCCGGAAAACGCGCGAAAAAAAAGTTTTCCGTTTTCCCCTACCCCCTTCACAACGTCCTGTTTATGGGCGAAAACGGTGAAAGGGGATGGGACGGCGGAAGCAGCGAATCCGTCCCGTGAGATGAATTTGCTCGTCTCGCGGGACGGATTTACTCGTTTCACAGGACAGTTTCCGGCAGAAAGACGTGAAAGCGAAAGAAGGTGAAGGGGGCAGCGGTAAAGTGCATCATAAAATCCGGTGGCAACTTAGGCTTTTTTCCTCCCAAGAAAGCAATTTTCCGTACGAGGATACTGCCCGCGCGCCTGCACCACCTGCACGGTTCATACGTCTGCCGGATTGAGCCCCCCGAATGTACACAGCCGCTTAATTCCGTCTCGACGATCCGGCGCTCCTCTCTGTGCCCCGTCCACGTGTGGATGTGCTTACTTCCTTCTTGGTGTCGGAACGGCGCGTGGAACTGCCTGCGGAAGAGCGGCGTCCGGAGTGTCCGGCTTTCGGCCGTGTACCGGTTTCCGTACGCGTACCGGTACTCGGACGGGTGTTGGAAGCGGGACGGGCATTCGGATTAGGACGTTTGTGCGGGTCGGGTTTCATGCCCGAATTAGGTTTTGTACCCGGGTTGGGATGCGTGCCCGAATTAGGACGGATATGGACCGACCCGAAATCGGAACGGCGGCTCGCATGATACGATTTATCGTTGCGGATGCGGAAAGAACCGTTGTAGGCAGGATGGTTATACCTTCCCCGATAGTAGCTTGCGTTGTGATAGTGCGTACGGTAGTGCCCGCCGCAATACGTGCGATAATGATAAGGACGCGGATAATAGAAATGGTTCGGATTGGTGTAGGTGACATAAATCCGGAAAGACCAGCGTCCGCCGCTCACATAAATCGGGCGGAAGAAATAGGCGGCCTGCATGAAGCGGGAATACTGTCTGCTGTTCAGCACCCAACGCAGGTCGTCGTTGCGCACATCCAGGTAATCGTAGTAACGGTTCAATGCCCATTCCTGCCCCCGCATCACATCGTCCATCAGATAACGTACGCCAGAAATAAAGTCGTAATTGATTTCATAGACATCGTTATACTGCTCCGTATTCAGATTCAGTTCGTAGGCCATCTTGTCCGTAAGAAAACGTGTCTCTTTACGTACACGGCTGTTACTCATAGCCGCATAGCAAACAACCGTACCCATCACTGCGGCAACCAATATCAATAATGTTCGTTTCATGGCAATGTTCTTTTTGAAGTTCATACTCTATATCTGTTTCTTAGTAAGAACAAAAATAGGGGAATATTTTCCCCCATCCGCCTGTTTCTCTCTAATATATGGTAGGGAAAACCCTACCATGATTAGGGGTTGGAGGTATCCGCCAACCCGATGCCGTCCTCGTACAAGAGAATCAGGTGCTTCTTGTACAAGTCGCCCACCGCTTTCTTGAATGTCTTCTTGCTGACGCCGAAAGTGTCGTAAATCTCCTCGGCAGGACTCTTGTCGTGCAAGGCCGTCCGGCCTCCCTGTTCGCGGATGTAGTCCAGCAAGGTCACCGAAAAGTCTTCCACCTTGCCGTGTCCCGGTTTCTGGAGCGTCAGGTCAATCTTTCCGTCTTCGCGCACCTGCTTCACGTAGGCTTTCAGCGTCATGCCCGTATGCAAGGGCTGGAACAGTTCGTTCTCGTACAACAACCCGCCATACCGGTTCTCGATGATGGCCTTGAAGCCCAAGTCCGTTTTCTGCCAAACCAGGATATCGACTTCCCGACCGGGTTCGTAGGGCGCCTTCTCTTTCGAAAGATAACGGTCCACCTTCGCGGAAGCCACAATCCGGTAGCTCTCCTCATCCAGATGCGCATGGACCACATACCGCTTCCCGACCTGCATCTTCATCTTCTGCTCGCGGAAAGGGACGAACAAATCCTTCATCAGCCCCCAGTTGAGGAAAGCGCCATACTGGTTTATCCATGCCACCTCCAGACAGGCAAACTGCCCGACCTGCACCAGGGGAGTCAGCGTGGTAGCCACCAGCCGCTCCTCGTTATCCAGATAAATGAACACCGTCAAGTCATCTCCCGGCCGGCACCCCTCGGGCACATAACGCGAAGGAAGCAGAATCTCGCCCTCCTCGCCGCCGTCCAGATACATACCGAAATCAACTTCTTTCACCACTCTCAACGTATTGAACTTTCCTAACTCTATACCCATATCAATTACACTCTTTTCTGTTTATCATTCATGAATAGGACCGGCCGCGCGCCTGAGCGCGCGGAATCCAGAGCAAAGATAAAGATAAGGAATAACTTTTCACTCTAAGAGCCTGTTTAAATTTTGTTCAGCATTTTTTTGAGGAGCCTTTTTGAGGATGTTTTTCTGTTTTTATGAGGAGCATAGCGGGCTATGTGACGAATAAAAAGAGGAAAACAGACCGAAAAGGAACTCAAAAGAAGCTGAATAAAAAACTTTTTGAAGAAAATTTAAACAGGCTCTAAAAGATAACTTTTTTATATGAACAATTCTGCCGGAAAGCAGTTATCTTTGTAGCGTAAATCATTAATGAACGTATCTGTTATTCACCTTTAATATAGTATAATTATGGATTTTCTGACAAACGAGAAACTGACCATCGTAGGCGCAGCCGGTATGATTGGCTCTAACATGGCGCAAACCGCCATCATGATGCACCTCACCCCCAACATCTGTCTGTACGACCCGTATGCCCCCGGTCTGGAAGGCGTGGCTGAAGAGATGTTCCACTGTGGTTTCGAAGGCCTGAACCTGACCTTCACATCCGACATCAAGGAGGCCCTGACCGGCGCCAAATATGTGGTTTCTTCCGGCGGTGCCGCCCGCAAGGCAGGCATGACCCGCGAAGACTTGCTGAAAGGCAATGCCGCCATCGCCGAAGAGTTCGGCAAGAACGTGAAAGCCTACTGTCCGGACGTGAAACACGTGGTTGTCATCTTCAACCCTGCCGACATCACGGGACTGATTACCTTGTTGTATTCCGGACTGAAACCGTCACAGGTCACCACCCTGGCCGCCCTCGACAGCACCCGCCTGCGCAGCGAGTTGTCCAAACACTTCGGAATAGCGCCCGACAGAATAGAGAACTGCCGCACCTATGGCGGACACGGCGAACAGATGGCCGTATATGCCTCCACCGCCAAAGTGGACGGGAAACCGTTGCCGGACATCATCGGCACCCCCGCCCTGACGCAAGAGCAATGGGCAGAGATACAGACCAAAGTCATCAAAGGCGGCGCCAACATCATCGCCCTGCGCGGTCGCTCCTCTTTCCAAAGTCCGGCATACGTCTCCATCGAAATGATTGCCGCCGCCATGGGTGGGAAACCTTTCCGCTGGCCGGCAGGCACATACGTGCACAGCCACGGCTTCGACCATATCATGATGGCCATGGAAACCGAAATCGGCAAGGACGGCGTACATTACAAGGAGCTGAAAGGTAGCCCCGAAGAGGAGTCAAAGCTGCAGGAAAGCTATACACACCTTTGCAAACTCCGCGATGAAGTGATTGGAATGGGCGTATTGCCTCCCATCGAAGAGTGGCATAGCATTAATCCGAATATCGACTGACCGGTTACGACATATCCGGCGCGATAAAGAATACCCAAGGAGATGTGTCGAAACAAGCCATACCCTGCTTCTCATAGTTTCGGCACACCTCTTTTTTTCTCACGGTTCTTTCATTTATAGGAATTAAAAGGAGTTAGAAGGAGTTATCAGCCGACAAGTCGGCTTAGGAGTTAAAGCCGATACTCCTGTAACGGCGTCATACACAAGAGTATCGGCTTTAACTCCTTTAACTCCTAACGAAGCAAAGCGAAGTGATGGCTCCTCTAACTCCTGTAAATGAAAGAACCGTGCTTTTTTCTAACATTTTTCTTCAAAAGCTTTGTAGTATACAAAAAAACTCCTTATCTTTGCACCCGCAAACGAAAATGGTGCCATAGCTCAGTTGGTAGAGCAAAGGACTGAAAATCCTTGTGTCCCCGGTTCGATTCCTGGTGGCACCACTTCTCGAAAAGGCATCGGAATGTAGCGCAGTTGGTAGCGCACTACGTTCGGGACGTAGGGGTCGGGCGTTCGAGTCGCCTCATTCCGACCAAAAAAAAGAGGGTGTGTCAAAACAGGCACATCCTCTTTTTTTATGCTCAAGGCCCAGACTTTCCCAAGCCCGAGCCTTGTTTTTTCCTAAAGTTTTCGTA